>Ga0315298_1001121_pt1 | contig 50494 bp, 48 predicted proteins | sample WHS_1_MG_FD_203077 | JGI IMG/M metagenome (GOLD analysis project Ga0315298, IMG submission 203077) | Extremophilic microbial mat communities from Washburn Hot Springs, YNP, Wyoming, USA - WHS_1_MG | ecosystem: Environmental > Aquatic > Thermal springs > Hot (42-90C) | place: USA: Wyoming...
AAACTCATAAGAGTCATCCATGCTCTTTGTATAAAAAGAACTTTCTTTGTCCATAGTTTTTCTAAATCTATTCTGCCTCTGGAGGTCTCTCATGTTTAACACCTATTTCTTGATAGTTGACTCCTATCCAATGGTTTTCTTTTCAACAACTATAGTTCCAGCAATCTCATCGCCAATTCGCATCTTTTCTTCACTACCAACTAATATAATAAACTCAAATGATAAGATAATAAAAAATACTATCCAACCTATCCATCCAATCTTACAAAACAAAAGTCCAAACCCTAAAATTGAATTTCTCAAGATTGATTCCTTAAAATTACACGGCATACCAGTCTTATTTGATAAAACCTTAATATTTAAAAGTCTCTTACCAATACTACTTCCTCCAAAAAGTCCATCACCAATTAAAAAATAAACCAACCCTGCATAAAAACCACTTTTTGGTAGTATTTCCATAATCGCCGCTATAAGAATAATGTCGAGGATTTTAGAGATAGTTCTAACAAGAACTCCTGCCTTATCAAATTCCTCAGACATTCAAAATCTTAACAGATAAAAAATAACATTTTCAAGGTTAGCCGAAATCTAAGGATTCCAAAATTCCTTTGACCAATTTATATTAATATTATTTATAATATAAAAATGGGAATTTTACAATGCATAGGTAATACGCCACTCGTAAGTATAGAAAGTATTAATCCTAATCCTAAGGTTAAACTGCTTGCCAAACTCGAAGGCAACAATCCAGGAGGCTCCGTTAAAGATAGGATTGCGCTGTACATGCTTGAAGTAGCAGAAAAAGAAGGAAAGCTTACGAGAGATAAAATAATTCTTGAAGCAACATCTGGTAACACTGGGATAGGTCTTGCTATGGTTGCATCTGCAAAAAAATACCGTGTAAAGCTGATTATGCCTGCTTGCGTTAGTATCGAGAGAAGGAGGATACTTGAAGCATTCGGCGCTGAACTTATTCTTAGCCCTCCAAATGAAGGGACAGATGGTGCAATTAGACTTGCACAAAGCATCTTATCTGAAGAACCTGATAAATATTTTATGCCAAACCAATTTGACAACGAAGCTAATGTTCTTGCACACTATGAGACCACGGGAAAAGAGATTATTGAGCAAACAAATGGAACGATAACTCACTTTATAGCTGGCATGGGAACTACAGGAACAATCATGGGTGTTAGCAAGAGGCTTAAAGAATTCAATAGTAATATCAAAATTATTGGCGTTGAACCTGTTCCAAATCACAGAATACAAGGTTTAAAAAATATGAATGAATCCATTGTTCCAAAGATCTTTGACCCAAAGAGAATTGACGAACACTATTATATAAATGATGATGAAGCGTTCGATACAACAAGAATGTTAGCAATCAAAGAAGGTATATTCGTAGGCATGTCAAGTGGAGCAGCAATGCATATAGCGCTAAGGAAATCGAGCGAATTAAAAGAAGGAACTATTGTTGTCATTCTCCCTGATAGGGGGGATAGATATCTTTCTACATCTTTGTTCACATCAGTCTGCGCAAAATGTCCTCCATAATATAAAAATCCTTCATGATAAAGATTGATCGTAGGTTAATAAAAAATATTGATTTCCCTACTTTTTTAATCACCGTTATTTTATCGGTTATTGGAATAATGACAATCTATAGCGCTACAAGACCTATACTTGGTAGCAACCAACCAGACTTTTATATCAAACAGATAATATGGCTAATATTGAGTATAACAATTTTAGTCTTCTTTGTAAGTTTCGATTATATCTGGCTTGGCAGACTATCGACATTTATATACATTACTGGTGTTATTCTACTTGCGCTTGTCTTCTTAATGGGTAAAACTGGTATGGGAGCTCAGAGATGGCTTAAGGTTGGGCCAATATCATTCCAACCATCTGAATTTTTCAAAATAATTTATATAATAATGCTTTCACATTTTTTAAGTCTCATTAAAGGACCTATCGATAGGAACTCATTACTAAAAATATTTTTTTATATAACCATCGTCCCGTTAATCCTCCTCATAAAACAACCTGACCTCGGAACTTCCTTGATTGTTATCATAATTTTTTTCTCACTGATAATCTTGAAAGGTATTAGCAGAAGACTACTCTTTTTAATGATTATCATCGGTATCATCTCACTACCATTCTTAGGACACATATTTTGGGAAGGCTTAAAAGACTACCAAAAAGAAAGGATTATAGCCTTTATCGACCCTGACGTTGACCCCTCGGGTATTGGTTATCAGTTGAACCAATCAAAGATAACAATAGGCTCCGGTAAATTATTAGGAAAAGGATATTTAAAAGGAACACAAGGACCATTCAGGTTCCTCCCTGAAAAACATACTGATTTCATATTCGCAGTTTTTGCAGAAGAATGGGGTTTTATAGGGAGTACTGTATTAATAATATTGTATGCATTACTAATCTTAAGAGGTCTTGATACTGCAAATAAAGCTAAAGACGACTTTGGAAGATTCCTTTCACTTGGTATATGTCTTATGTTCATAACATACACAACCATAAATATTGGGATGACCCTTGGCTTGATGCCAGTTGTGGGTATTCCGTTGCCTTTTATGAGTTACGGTGGTACTGCCTTAGTTTCGAATTTCATAGCTATAGGTATTCTCATTAATATAAGAACAAGAAGATTTGAACTATTCCACTGATTAATATACTTTTGTTATAATTTCTATTATCCCTAATTGCCATTGGCGGTGTAGCTCAGTTGGTCAGAGCATGCGGCTCATATCCGCAGCGTCCGGGGTTCAAATCCCTGCACCGCCATTTTTTTATTGTCCACCTACGTCTATTGTTGTCCATATGACTTGAAAAAATGTAATAAAATCGAGTATAATTTGTCCAATGAAGTCCATTATAGTCCATTACAATCCATGTAGTTTTGACGGTAACTTTGACGGTAACTACTTTTTGGGGAGGTTAGTTACCGTCAAATGTTAACTGAAGTTAAGATAAAATCCGCAAAACCAAAAGAGAAACCTTACAAGCTATTTGACGAAAAAGGTCTCTATCTTATTGTTACTCCCATAGGTAGTAAGTACTGGAGATTCGATTACAGATTTAATGGAAAGAGAAAAACTATAAGCCTTGGAACATATCCAGAAGTTTCTTTAAAGCAAGCAAGACAAAAAAGAGATGAAGCAAGGATTACTATATCACAAGGAATAGATGTTTCGCAGAAGAGAAAGAAAATAGAGAAGGCTACTGACTTTAAATCTATTGCAATGGAATGGATACAGGTAAGGCAAAAAGAGATAACTGAAGGACATGCAAAGACTATTGAGTATAGACTTAATAAATATATCTTCCCTATTATAGGAGATAAATCTCTTAGGGAAATAACAAAGACTGATATTTCTCAAATAATCGACACAATAAGGAAGATAGGAAAGATAGAAACAGCACGAAGGATTAAACGAATAATTTCTCAAGTGTTCAGATTTGCTATGACTAAAGACCTCACAGATAAAGACCCAACAATCGTCTATAAATTACCAAAGACTACTACAAAGCACATGCCTGCAATTTTAGACCCAGAAAAAGTTGGTGAGCTCTTAAGGAAGATAGAATCTTACGAAAACTTCGTAGTAAGAAATGCACTCTTACTTTTAGTTCTTACTTTCGTTCGTCCTTTTGAGCTTAGAACTGCTCAGTGGAGGGAAATAAATCTTAACGAAGCAGTATGGGATATACCACAAGAAAAGACAAAAACAAAAATTCCACATAGGGTGTTTTTGTCAAAGCAAGCTTTAGAAATTTTCAGAGCTCTAAAGATGTTCACTGGGACATCTCCAGAAAGATATGTATTTGAAGGTTTAAGATATAAACCTATAAGTAATGCAACGCTCAATAAAGCTCTGAGAATACTTGGATATGATACAAAAACAGAAATAACTTCTCATGGATTTAGGGCAATGGCAAGAACTCTAATCCATGAAAAGCTTGGATATCCTCCTGAAATTATAGAACATCAGCTGGGTCACAAAGTTCCTGACATGCTTGGTGACGCATACAATAGAACCAGGTTTTATAACGAAAGAAAAAAGATGTTACAGGCCTGGGCTGATTATCTCTGGAGTCTTAAAAATAGATCTAAGGGAAGTTCCAAAGATATTAAATAAACTTCTTTCATGCTCAAGTTTTAGAACAAGGGCTTTTATCTTTTGTTCATCCATGCCCGCAACATATGCCTTAAGTACCGCATCAACTTCTTCCTCTATCCAGAGTGATGCTCTTCCGACCTTTATTGGTTTTGGAAATAGCCCTTCTCCTATCATCTTATAAAGATTAGATTTGCGCAGACCTACTTTGTTTAGTACATCTCTACTTCTTAGACATCTCATGTATCTGTATTACTTCCTTTTCTATCTGTTTATAACTATATCTTTAGTAAATGTTGCTGTTGCCCCTGCGTCATCTCTTACTGTTAATGTTACAGTATACGTTCCCCCTTCAGTAACAGTTACTAGTACGTCTTTCCTATTAATTCTTAACCAATCCCATAAATTCCAGTTCCATTCAACTACTACTCCATCAGCATCTACACAATTACTCTTTAACTCTACTGTTTTGTACCTTGGTTTATCTTCATACGTTATATTGCACACCGGAACCTGATTTTCGAATGCCTGTACTGTTGTTTCGCCATATCCTTCTTTTCCATTATTTGTAGTTATTCTTAACCCTATATTATATGTTCCAGGCTCTTCAACTCTATAAACTAATATCTTTCTCCCTTCGACCTGTTCACCATTTACTGTCCACATGTATCCATTAATTCTGTCTTTTGGATGCCCGCCCGTTATATTAGCTTTTACTATAAGAGTAAACGGAACCCTCTTATACTTATTTGTAAATATGGAGCTCAACACAACGTTATAAGGCGGTGGATCATATGTTGATATAGTTGCGCTTGCATACCTTACATTCCCTCTGGAATCTCTCGCAGTTAAATTTACTGTATATTGACCTGGCACTGTATAGTTATGAGTCACAATCCCTCTATTAGTAGTCATACTCTCCCCGTCTCCAAAGTCCCATTCGTATGTATAGCTTACTAAAGATGATAGTGGGCCACTAGGTACAGCCCCAAATACCGCTGTAAAAGGTACATATCCAACCGAACTACCGTATACCTTAGCAGTAAATTGAGGGAATGTATAGGTTCTAACTATTACAGTCTTTTCAGCTTCAGCAACTTCACTTGGTAACTCAAATCCATCATACCATACACGGACCTTTATAATTGCTGTCCCATCTACAGTAAATACATAGTCTATTTTATTTGTATCGTATCTTTCTGTCCCATCAGGCAGTGTCCACTTAACCTTTACGTTATGCTGTGTGTCTTGACTCATAATAGACACTTCATATGTGTAAGTATCACCCGCTAAGACAGCTCCCGCCCCTTTAAGAGAAATGACAGGTTTCTTCATAGTGTATACAATTACTGTCTGAGTTACTGTTTTTACACCATCAGGGTCTGTTTCGTATCCTTCTATTATCCCTGTCGCCTTTACAGTATGCACTCCTTCCTGGCTAAATACTACATCTACTGAAGAAGCATTATAACTTTGACCATCTACTTCAAGATAAACATTTACATTTCCAAATTGAGAACTGCCTTTAGCAGTGTATGTTACTGTAGTGTTCCGCAACGTGCTTGTAGGACCTGTCAAACTAACATCTGGTGGATATATCCCATTTATTGTTATCCTTGCTTGTTTTGTAGCAACTAAAGATGAATCTTCGTTCAAACTTACTGTTACTATTACTATGCTATTGCCAATAACACCTGATTTTACTGTTGCCTGGGTTCCGCTTTGGCTAACTATATCTCCAGGAGATATGCTCCAGCTATATCTCAATGTCCCCCACGGCGAAGTGGCATTGACTGTGCATGTTCCTTCTTTGTTTTTCCATAAGTTTGAAGGGCAGTCCAAACTATTGATTATAGGGATAGAACTCAATACTGTTATCGTCTCTTTGTATGTTTTTCTCACATTAGGAAAGTCCTTTAACCTAACCTCTACTGATATTTCATTTGCACCACTTTGATAAAACATTCCTAATGCTTCATTGTAGCTTGTAGGCGAAAATGTACCTGTAGGTGTCGTCCACCCTGTTATTTCGTAATCACTTCCTTGAGTCGTTATATCTGCTGTACACACTGTACTTTTCTTTTGATAAACTTGCCCATTGGTATCACGGTCCTTGCACGTTATGCCATTTATACTTAACACCAATGGCAGTATGTTTATATTTATGTTCTGCTCAGTGTTATAATTTGTGCTATCTTGAATCTCAGCTCTTACTTTTACTACCTTCTCTCCTGAATCTGATATATTTGCAGTGATGTTTTGACCTACATAAGTCTTCCCTTCTATTGTCCACACATAATTTATATCCCCCCAACTTGAGCTTGCAGATGCTTCACAGGTAAAATCTATGTTTTGATATATCGGGGATGAACAACTTGCACTGTTTATCGATATTGTTGTCTGTGCAACATTTACATTCAACGTCTTTGTTATCGAATTAGAAGGACTTTCCTCAGTTGCAACTACTACACTTATAGCCTTCTGCCCAGCAGGTTCGTTAAACCTTGCTGTTACAGAACTTCCACTACCAGTTATTACACCATCAGATATATTCCACGTGTACTTCAACGTACCGCAACTGCTCGTAGCATTTACACTGTACGTTTCAGGTTTTAAAGTATAAGTAGATGTAGCCCCTACTATGTCTCCTGCGGTTGGCGCTGGGCATGCTACTGATACAGAATAGCTCGTCTGTCTATATACACTTGAGTTTTCCTCTAACTCTGCTTTTACAACTATACTCTTTGTCCCAGGGCTATTAAATGTGCAATTGAAGTTTACACTGCCTGATGAAGAAATCGTCGATTGTGGAGTACTATCAGGGCATGTATATGTATATTTTATGCTCACTCCAGAAGTAGGCGTTGTAGTAACCGTTGCTGTATATTGTTTTGTCTCCTGTGCAAGAGCAGTCGTAGGTCCTGTAATAGTCAAGGAATTTATAGACGGCCAGTTAACAGTCACATTATAGCTGGCAGATTTATTAACAGAACTATTTTCTGCTAACTCAGCTAATACGTTTATTGTGTTCGTCCCCGCAGAATCAAAAGTACAGTTAAAGTTTATACTACCTGATGATGATGTCACACTCTGTGGACTACCGTCCGGACATGTATACGTGTACTTGATGTTCACCCCAGAAGACGGGGTCGTAGAAACCGTAGCGGTATACTGTTTTGTCTCATGTATGTATGCGGACGTTGGACCAGTTACTGTCAAGGAATCTATCGATGGCCAACTAACGGTTACATCGTAGCTGGCAGATTTATTGACTGAACTATTATAAACCCATTCAGCTACAACACTAATCGTATTTGTTCCTACAGAGTTGAAAGTACAGTTAAAGTTTACACTCCCTGATGAAGAATTTATTGTTTGAGGGCTACCGCCTGGACACGTGTATGTGTATTTTACTTCTACACCCGTTGACGGTGTCGTCGTAACAGTAGCGGTATATTGTTTTGTTTCATGTATATATGCTGTTGTTGGTCCAGTTATGGTCAATGAGTCTATAGTAGGATTATTTGCTATAAGTACTACAGTACTATAATCAGCAAAACCATTCTTTATAAAACCACTAAAATTCATATTAACAGGTCTTGTCCCAGCTCTATATATCTGTCCATTGTTTTTAATAAACAGCGTCTGACTATTTGTAGGTACTATCTTTTTAACGTCTGTTATATAATCTTCCTCACCCGCAGCTCCTTGTACTCTCGTAGCGTAAGGTACATTACTGGATTCACCTACGCCCAAAAGACCTTGATGCCCCCATGCCCATATACTACCATCACTCTTTTTTGCAAACATAGAATAAATATTTGCACCCAGCTCTATATCTACTACATTTGTAAGATAATTACTTGAATCTGTTTGTACTTTATTAAACGTTGTTGTAGTATTGGAGTTACATGAGCCGTTACCTAAAGTGCAATAACCATTCCACCCTTTCATCCACACTGTACCGTCTGCGTTTAGTATAGCTACCATGCTCGCATTATCTCCCATAACCTTAATTGGATTAGGATTTGTTATGCCTGTTAGACTTACATCTGAAGAGGAATAACTACTATCTGAAAATGCTATATTTTTTACCGTTCCTCCCTGTAATAGTGCGGTACAGCTCCCATGAGATGGATCTGGACAGTGTATACTTTGCACAGTACCATTGCCCGTAAAATTTAAAAGCGTAGGACACAGCCTATCAGAACCCTGTATTCTACCTGCTGCGTACATTGTACCTGAGTTCGTTAAAAATACAATAACTTTATAACCACTTGGGGTTTGTGCAAATTGAACGTCTTTCACTGAGGTTAAATATCCTGAACAGTCAGGACCTTTTACCTGAACAGGAGAATAATATACCTGAGGATAGCTATTAGGGTCTAATCCCGCTCCTAGTGAACCATTCTCGTTACGCCCCCATGCCCAGACTGTCCCATCTACTTTGACTGCAATTAGGGAACCATTACCTCCTCTTGCAAGTACAACATCACCAGCAGGAAATAATACGTTACCACTTCCATAACATCCATTATAATCTTTTGCTTCTGCTATATCATTACTTGAAGTGTTTGGACAATAACTGTATCCATCATTATTGTAGTATACTCTCCCCGCATCTTCTGCGTATGCAGACGACCATGTTAGTAATAATATCAAAAATATAAATACTGATAATCTCTTTTTCATAAAATTACTCCTTTTACCTCCTTAAGGTAACGGTTTTTGTTATTTCAGTACTTGCACCTGAGTCATCGAATGCCTTCAAGGTCACATTGTAGTCTCCACCATTATTTGTTATAAGATATGGCGATGCTCTTAATGATGTAGTCCCATTACCAAAATCCCAATAATAGCCTGTTATTTTTCCGTCTTCATCTTTACAGTCCGGAATAAATCTTGTTACCTTATACTTTGGATAGTCTATATACGTAAAATCGCATACAGGCGGAACATTATCAAATACTTCAAAACTTCTTGTACCTTCTACTGTCTTACCACTCTTTGTTACCAATGTAAGCTTTACATCGTATACCCCTGATGTTTCTGCCCTATATATTAATCTGTAATACTTTTTAGATACCTCTTCGCCGTTTACTTCCCATGTACCCGACACTATTGGGTCCGCCATAAGGTTACCGCCATATATTATGGGTTTAACGTCAACATATACAGGAGCTCTCCTATATTTTCCGTAGTACGTAATCTTTAGAGTAATAGTCATTGGCGGGGGCGAATCTACAATTACAGGTATCGATGCAAATTTTTCCGTTCCATACTTATCTGTAACCTTCAGCTTTACCTCATATTCACCTGGAGTCTCAAATTTATGCGCTACATAACCATAATTGCTTCCAGAAAGTACTACTCCATCACCAAAGTCCCACTCATAAGTGAATGAATCTATGCTCCTTAGTGTCCTACTAGGTAAAGCAGCAAATCTACCAACGTATGGAGCGTACCCTCTCTTTGTAAAAGTATGTATTGTAAAATCAGGGCATTTATATTCTATGACTGTTACATATTTTTCTACCTTTGTTATGAGACTCTCGTCTTCATACCCTTCATTCCATGCTTTTAGTACCACCGGGATCTTCCCTGCTTCTTTAAACGTATAATTTATTTGTTCTACATCGTCAAATGTTTCTCCATTTATCTCCCATCTTAGCTTTACATTTATCCCTTCTGTCCCCTGTACAGATGCGGTATATGTATACTCTTTGTCCTGTTCTACTACCATTGGTCCATTAAACCATGCTTTTACCTTTGGGGGTACATAGTCAGTTACCTCTATCTCTATTGAAGATGCAGCCCTTACTCTCGGTTCTTCTGCCAGATACACAAGATATGTGATTAATGATTTTCCGACTCTATCACCTAACAACCATAGCTCATTGTCTGTCTTATACTTCTCTGTCCCGAGGGTATATGACCACTTTACAACAGGTGTCCCCCACTTAGTTTCGTATGTCCCTAAGCATTTATCTGTCGACCCTAGTAATACCTTTCCTAAATAACACCTCAAAAATATTGAAGGAGTAGAATCTATAAGGTTAATATTCTTTTCCAGATCAACATATATTGATGGTATTTCTTTTATAAAAACCCTTGTTCTTATTGTCGGACTTTTTACATCTATAAATTTCACTTTTACTGATAAGTTGTTGTTTTCCACCATATCTCCTAATAACCACCAATCGCTCGTCTCCAAACTGCCATAGTCACTCCTTGCATCTATACTGCATCTTGCAAGTCTATAAGTGTATACATCTCCTGAGTTTGCATCGTCTACACAGTTAAAGCTGTTGACTGTGATTCCAGGTTTCTTTATTTCTATTGATTTTACTACCTGCTTTTTCAACTCTGGGGCTTCATTTAGTGTTACCAGTAGCGATATTAATTTACTCCCCTCGTTACTATATACACTTTTTACAGTGTCCCCTATAAAGTTACCCTTATCTTCCAGACTCCACTTATAATCCAGAGTCCCCCACTGAACACTTGCAGTCGCAGTACATTCAAACTCCTGTGTCATGTATGGGTATTCAGGATTACAACTAAAATCTGCATTTATTATCGTATCTTCTACGTTTGCCTGTATTGTCTTTTCTGCATACACACTGTCGTCTTCACTTATATAAGCCCTCACTTTAACATTCTTTACGGTACCTTTCGTAAACACTACATCAATCTCGTTCCCTTTATTGTCTACAATCGTCCCATCTTCTACTGTCCAGCTGTACACTATAGTGCCATACTCAGCATCTTTGCTTGCTGTAGCGGAACACTTTCCACTCTTATATGTATAAAAGTTTTCGCAGCTTGCATTGTCTACCTTTATCCCTACTTGTAGTACGTTTATATTCAAATTACTGTCGTCACAGTCATTTGTCCCCTCTAGACATACAGTTACCTTAATATTTTTAGGTGTCCCTTCACCTTTTATCTTTATATCAGCATTTGCAACATTATCTCCCACACTCTGATTTACGACTACCCCACCTACAGAATTGTCTGTATTTACTACTTTCCACGTTGCTACCAAATTTTTTTGTTCTTTCTTTATTACACTCGTAGAACAACTTATGTTCTGCCCTGGATATACATCTAAAGGAGTGCAGGTCAGCTCACTTATCAACACGTTTTTTTCGGGAGATATATATAAAGAGTGGTATTCACTCGTATTCTTTCCAATGTCTTCAACAAATCCAATATTTATCTTTGTAGGTACATAGTATATATTTGTTGTCCCAGCTCCTATACGATCACCTTTTCCACAGCCATACACTTCTCCATCGTCTGTTAGTATTAATGTGCTATTGTTAGATACAGCAACCTTTTTAACCGTTTTACTTATGTTTACCTTATAAGGAGTAATCCCCCCAGTATTTTGCCCAGTACATGCACCACCATAGTCGTTTGTACCATACATACCAAAGGTATATAGCTCTCCACTATTAGTTATTATTGCGGATAAATACTCTTTGGTATGAACTGACCTGATTCCACTTGGTTGATTAGATATAATCGTTGGTGTCGCTTTGTTACTGTAGTCCCCTGTCCCTAACTGTCCATAAATGTTGTATCCCCAGGCATATGCGGTCCCTGTTGTACTCAGCATAAGGGTATATGCATATCCAGCACTTATATCAGCTGCGCTTACATTGCTTACTAACACAGGGCTTGGCTTGTCTATAGTAGTACCATCAGCGGTTATCTGTGAGTATCCGTTCTTACCCCAGCCGTATACTTTGTTTGTCTCAGAGATCACCATTGCGTGATCTCCTCCAATAGAAATCTTAATAACCCTCTCTGGTATACTGACCTTTACAAAGTAATCCACATCGTAATCTGTCGAAGTCTGCCCTATGCCTAATAGGTAATTGTCATTTGCACCGTACGTATATACATTCCCCTTATCCGTTAATGCTAAGAGCGTCCCACTTGATGCGTCTATATCTACTACACTTTCATCTACAGGTATCCCCGCTATTTTAAGAGGGGTTGCAACACTTTGGAAGTTTCCCTGCATCTTTACACGACCCCACACGTAAACACTACCACTTGATGTGAGTGCATACGATCTATATCCCCCCTGTACAACTTTCACAGTGTTATACGGAGAAGAATTTATTTTCACTGGCGATAGTGTGCTCCCATCAACCACACCTAACTGGTAATAAGAGTTATTACCAGCACCATATACTGGACCACCTAGATACTCTAAATCGGGTGGGACAACTTTCTGGCCTGCATTTACAGCGAATATAATTGTTTTTTCACTGTTGCCTTCGCTTATTACATATGCATTACTCAATTCACTTATTAGCTTAGGAGTAGAATCTGTGTTATATACTGACATCGTACTGTTACCCCAAGCATATATGTTTCCATATGAAGACTTTACAAATATGACTCTTTGTGATGCCCACATTTTATCTATAGGCTCACTAATATTTACTGATTGTACGTTAGGCGGACTACCGCTACTCCATTTTAATAGCTCCCCATTACTCTTTTTTGCTACTATTTCTATATTGTTACTGCTATCATACCAACACTTTATATCCGATATGCCCTCTAAACTTATTTCTATAGGTGTTGTAACTGCATTACCAGATGGTGCCCCTGGTATAAGAGAACCATTACCCCAACCATATAACTTCCCATTACTTGTAAGTGCAAACGATACATCTCTACACCCTGACCCTATTATCTTTTCCACATTTGAGATACTTGTTATCTTTGTAGGAGAATCCCTATTTACTGTATCGCCTAACCCTAATTGACCTACATTATTAACCCCCCAAGCATAAACATCACCTGTAGATGTCAAAGCAAACATATGTTGATAACCCGCTACAATTGATACTACGTTTTGTAAACCATTTACCTTTGAAACAGTATCAAAGTTTAGGAGAAATACATCACCAGATGAGGTTAGTATATAAGTATTAAGACTAGGACCATTCACAACTATATCAACAACACCTTGTACATCTAACAACTTTGGTACAGGGACAAAACTACTACCATTTGCTCCCCATACAAAGAGTTTACCATCATCAGTTATTGCGTAAGAGTTTCTACCATACGTTACCAGCTTCTTAATGTTTTCGGGTAATACGAGAACCTTTTGTGGTACTGTTATGATGTAATCCGATTTATACCCTATACCAAGCTGTCCACAATCGTTCTGCCCAGCACTATAAACGTTTACACCGTCTGGATAGGTATTCGGATCGTTTATATATAATAACATCTCTATGCTACTTACAGTTGATGGGTCCTCATTTATCTTTGCATTAACCTTAAGTAAGATTGTTCCTTCAGTATCTCTTTGTGTAGTGTATTCGTCACCTGTAGTAACATACTCCCCATCTACGTACCAGTCGTAACTTAGACTTCCATAAGTAGCACTAGCAGATACAGTACATGTAAAACTTTGGTTTATAACAGGTACCTCAGGAGTACACCCTACCACTAAATCGTTTATACTGTTTCCATTTATCTGAACTGTCGTAGATTTAGATTTTGATACTGTAGGGCTTTGTACTACATATACCCTTACATTTATTTGACCATTACCGTTACCACTCGATAACGCTTTTATAGTGGCTGATACGTCTTCACTGCCACTAACTATCTCCATGTTACCGCTTGTTGACCATTCGTAACCTAATGTATATCCCTCGTCAACAGATGCTATTACATCACAAGTCGTCTCTTGCCCAACATATATGGAGCTATCTGAACAATATATGCCTTCTATATTTATATTTATCATCTGCCCAGCCATAACTTTGTAAACTCCATACGAACACAAATTTGCATTTTCATTTGTGCAAGCAGTCAGGTATATCCTGTTTTCTCCATTAACATCAACCCTTATCGTTGCTGATGAACCATTGTTCGATACTATCTGCCCACTTATGTTGCCATCCTGCCCCCTTATGTCCCATTTATAATTAGCAGTGTATCCGCTACTAACAGTTACTTGAGCTGTGCAGGATACATTTTCACCAGGATTTACCTGATTAGGGTCACAAGTTATGCTGTTTATCTTTATCGCTGCGTTTTCTGCATTGATTATTTCGAAGTAACCATAATTCTTTGACAAACTTTTTACATTGCTCATATTTATTAAAGTTGGAGTACTTCTGTTACTCGAACTTCCATCACCTAGTTGGCCATTACTGTTATACCCCCAGGCGTATAGCTTATTGTCCTGACTTATTGCATACACTGATTGATAGGAAGACTCAACATCTTTTACACCGCTTAAGCTACTTACTTGTTTAGGTACACTACTTGCGTTTGTCGTACCGTCACCTAATTGACCGTAGTAGTTATACCCCCAGGCATATATGCTTCCAGATGACGTAAGTGCTAATGAATGAGCACTCCCCGCTGTAACCTTTACAACATCTGTAGGTAACCCGGTTACTTTAGTAGGTGTATACCTACTAGTAGTCGTGCCATCTCCTAATTGGCCGTTTGAGTTTTTACCCCAGGCATATACCTCACCACTTGACATTAAAGCTAACGAGTAATCTTCCCCTGCTGTAACCCCTATTGCACTGATAGTCAGACCAGTTACTTTTACAGGTGTATAGCTATTATTGGTCGTTCCGTTTCCTAACTGACCATAGGAGTTATACCCCCAGGCGTATATGTCTCCAGATGATGTAAGTGCCAATGAATGGGAGTAACCCGCTACAACTTTTACAACATCGGCGGGTAATCCTATTACTCTGGTAGGTGTAGACTTATTAGTAGTTGTACCGTCACCTAACTGACCATAGTAGTTATATCCCCAGGCATATACCTCACCAGTAGAGGTTAATGCCAAAGAATGATAACTCCCCGCTGATATATCAACTACATTCGATATGTTTATTTTTACAGGTGTCGATTGTGTACTCGATGAACCATTACCTAACTGACCATAGCTATTATTTCCCCAGGCATATACTTCACCAGTAGAGGTTAACGCTAAAGCATGTGACACGCCACCGACTATTTTTACAACGCTTTTACTTATTAACTTTGATAATGTAAAAGTATATCTGGTAGTACTAGTCCCGTCTGCAAGCTGATAGTAACCGTTATTACCAGCACCGTAAAATACATTGGAATTCTCAATAGTATAATCGTTTTCTCCTTCTGTGATTATGTGTATCCCCTTACTTATGGTTTGATATATCGTTGGGTCTTCTTGAATAAATACCTTTACCGATAACCCTTTCTCCCCACCAGAACTGTAGGTTATAGCAGCCTTATTCTCACTTACATTAACTGTTCCACCTGGAACACTCCACTCGTATCCTATCGTCCCATACTCACTTGTCTTACTCGCATTTACCTCACAGATAAAAGGATTGTTAATTGTCGCTGCATCCGGACATACAACACTACTAACAGTTAGCCCTATAGGTAAGATGTCTATATACTTTACTTTTGCTACTATATCAAAGTTATTGCTGGAATTCGCAATAACCTTTACTATTTTTGGAGTACCTTCACCTGCTACTTTTATTGTTGCGCTACTTCCACTGTTATCGCTAGTATACGATTCTACTACACCACCAGAGCTTGACCCGTCTTTCTCAGTAATATTCCATAAATAAGATATTGAATAACCTTCATCAACAGAAGCATTTACGCTACAGTCAATACTCTGCCCCGGATACACACTCTCCGAGCTACACGATATGTCTGATATATTTATGTTTGATGTGTATTGCCCAACTATTAGTAGGTCATCTGACACATTACTGTTTATTATCTTTACACTTTCGTTAGCTACACCCGAAGGGACACTTATAGGAGTAGGAATTGCAAAATAGTTACTGCTTGTATTACACAATGAACCATAGCTAGTATTGTTCTTTCCAAAAGCATATACTATCTTTGAACTTGTTAGTACCCTTGTATTGTATACGCCCGCTTGTGCCTGTTCTACCCCTGAGATGTATGTATTTTTCGTAGGGACATTCTTGTTTTGATTTGTTGATAACCCTAGCTGATAATAGTCATTTCTCCCCCATACATATAAATCACCATTGGAAGCTACCGCTAAAGAATACCCATAACCAGCAGATATTTGTACTATCCCTGAAATAGTAGTTATCTTTTTAGGTGTACTACTTTTTGTTGTAGTGCCGTCACCTAATTGACCGTAGTAGTTATCCCCCCAAGCATACACATCTCCAGATGATGTAAGCGCTAACGAATGATAACCACCCGCAGAAATAGCTATGACATTATTTGGAAGCCCCGTAACCTTTACAGGTGTGTAACTACTAGTAGTCGTTCCGTTTCCTAACTGACCATAGTAGTTATATCCCCAGGCGTATACCTCACCAGTAGAGGTTAATGCCAATACATGACTATATCCTACTGATATATCTATAACATTGCTAGGAGCTGATTGTACTTTGACAAAATTACTCCTGCTCGTTGTAGTGCCATCTCCCAATACACCCGCATAGTTGTCCCCCAACCCGTATATATCACCGTTTTCTAACAAGACATGGTAATGTGTACTTGACCCATTGTTACCAACTGCTACTTTCTTTACACCCGAAAACTGTTGTATTTTGTAGTCGTATACTCTTGAACCATAAGAAACCCCTAAACTAGACGCTAAGTATGTGTTTGATATTCTTCCATATACAAAAAGCTCTCCTGTATCCTTAACAACAAATATAACAGGGTTGCTATCTACCGCTACACTTTTTACTCCAGAAAACAGGGTTGGCAATGGATATACAGCAGTCTTGTCACTCTGAGTTGTACCATAAACGCTGCTATACCATAGCCCACACCCGTATATTCTATCGTATGTCACACCCGCATAAAGTGAACATACGAATACTAGTGATACCGCTAACAGTACCACCATTGTTACTGTTCTTTTTACAGCTCTACCAGTCATTTATATTAATATTACTCTTAAACAGGTAGGGGGAGGGGGGTGAAGTGAGGGTTATTTAATTTATCTACTACGCCCTTCTTCGATCTCGATAACTTTCTCTATTGCTTGTCTTATATCCATACCTTTTTCTACAAAGTTCTGGATCATCATGTATTCGTCTGCTTTTGATGTATACAATAGCTGTGTAAATCTATCTACTATTAGCCTTCCAATCGTTATACCAACTGGTGTATAGCAAAATATCTCAGAATAATTTCCAGTATCGGTTGTGACTGACTTTAATAAATCGTAGAATCCTTCTGATAGAGATACCCTCTGTGACTTTTTTAATGCTTCTATACTTTCGTGCCTTTGTCTTAAGAGAAAGAAAAAGTCCGAGTTCTCAATAATTGCTACACCTGCAGGGATCTTATAAAAATCATTAACACTCTGGGTAATTGATATACAGGCTCCCCTGTATTTTCTAATTCTTCTATATGCTGTTTCTATAAATGCAGTGGTATTACCACCTGTTAACAAATCCCATGCTTCATCAATGATAAGCAATTTTCTCTTTTCTCTCTTCGTCATTTCTTGCTGTACCTGAAAGATAATAACCAGCAACACTACTTCTTGTAAATCTTTTTTTGTCTTTAGTTCTTCTAGTTCCAATACCGCTAATGGCTTCTGTGGGTCAAGCGTACACCTTCCTTCAAAGTATGAAGCATAAGCACCTTTCTCCGTATATGGATATAATCTTTTTGCAATCTGTTGTTGTAACTCGTCTCCTTTTTCAAGGTACATTGCCACGTCTGTTACAGTCATGTCGTTCCCTTTGACCATATACGACTCTTTTATCGCTTCTTCAATGTGAGATAATGATAGTTCATCTAAAGGCACTCTTGACGCCATCTGAGCCAGTATAGACTTTAGTATCGGCATCTCTTCGTCTATATTTTCAACTCTTGTAAATGGATTTATACATATCTTTGATTCGGGGCTAAATACAATATAATCTCCATCTACAATCTTACATAACTTTTCATAACTTCTACCTACGTCTATTACCCATACCTTGCTGTCAACACCTAAGTATGACATAATCATCTCATTCACAAAAAATGACTTTCCTGCTCCCGTTGCAGCGGATACTATGCCTGAATACCCACCAGTTGGATTTTCGAACATGTCAATGAAAAATAACTGCCCCCTCCTACTTACAAGAGGGATGACAGGCGTACTCATGCCTTTCCAATCAGACTGTATAGGTAATAGTTCAGCTACTACTGAGGTAGTAAGTGTCTTTCTCCTTCTTAAGTCTCTCTGTGATTCTGAGATATAACCCATCGGTAAGCTCATCAAAAACAACGGTAGTCCAATATAATCATCATGCTGCAGGATAAAGTTCATAGATCTGAACATCCCTGTCAGTGTACCGTCTATACTACTTGCATGTTTTATGTCTTCTGCGTATACAAATATATGTAAATACCCATAGATGGGGGAATCCCCATTTTCTAATGCAACCATATACTCGTCAATGTTTTCTTTTTTCATTGCAATTTTGGGGAAAAACTTTGAAAGCGGTCCATACGCCTGATAGCTTGCTGACATTGCCTTGTTTTGTAAACTCTTCATTAATTTCCCATACTCAGGATACTCAGTATTTAAAACTATGAAAAATGGTGCAGATATTTGTTTTGTATTCTCATAAATATCTCCAATGTAGCTAATCCCCCTCGTAATATCCCATTCAGCTGGATACTGCCTTACTGTGTAACTTCTACAATACTTACCATCTATCATTAGATGATCATCTTCAACATCTATAACATTGTCAGCATATATTATTTGTTCTTTTATGGTTCTGTCTGGATCGTATATGTAGTCAATATATTCGTGATTTGGATTTAATAACTCATTCAGTAGCTGTATAGTCTCAACACAATTCATAACGTGAGGAGATAACCCTGAGGAACGCAGCGTATTTAATACTTTTTCTTTTATCCTTGATACTTTCTCCTTACTTTCTTCGTATGCTCCAGGTGTCTTTGAACAAGGAACGACTACTGAAAAAATAAGTCTAAAATTTCTCAATATTACCTGAGAGCCTTTTATCAACGGTTCCCTCGTCCAACTCTTATACATCTGAACTCTCTTTTTTGCCATCTCGGAATATATCGAATTACCATGTACTTTCTCTCTCATAAGTACATATGCATCTACTAACTCGTTTATGTTTGGAGAAGCATACATCATAACTTGTATTGAAGTCCCAGCTGGAAGGTCCGCCGAGAATAGAGTTTTAAGGGTTAATACTGTTGAATCACTTGCAAAATATGGAAAACACTCGATAATGAAGCCTAAACCTGTATCTAATGCAAATAGATTTGTTTCTTCATCGTAGGATAAATAAGGAAGTAGTTCACTCACACTCTCCCTTTTGATTAATATCTTTGCCGCTTTAATCGTCTGCAATGTATACCTTCCCTCTCCTTATCTTAACTTTCCCTTTATCCTTCAACCTGATACTGAAAGGATGTATTTCCTCTACATAAGCCTGCCCTTTTTTAAGTAACAGCCTTGCAGTAACAGGCTCACAATAATATTTGTTGTTGTTTATTATTACCAATACAGACTTTCTCATGATTATTCTACAGGGTCTAGATATTAACTAGACCCTGTACTTACATTACATTATTGTAGCGTTGGCCATGTTATCGATTATCTCTGGTGTGTAGTACACCGCTATAGCAGTTGCAATTCCTACAACTATTGCAAGAAGTGACTGTCTTACAATACCCATCGCAACACCAATGAGGAATGCACCGATGGCAAGAACTTTTCCAAGGTATCCCTGAGCCCAGTCAACAAGCTGAGTGTATATGTTCGCAAACTCAGTTCCACCAGTACCTGCCATTGCACTCCTAGCCATCAATACGCAGAGGACGAACGTCATCTGAAGAATAAAGGGCAAATACTTTTTCAACTCTCCTCCCTCCTTTCTCCATTACTCGTTTCTCCACCAATGTGGGTGCCTCTACTATACGTAGGTTGTATCTCTTCAAAAAACTGTATTATTTCTTTCATAGTTTTAACCCTATCTATCGATACATTACAGATTGTGCTTACTACATATCTCATTATGTCTAACTGTACGCCTTCATCTGAGAGAAGTTCGTTTATATGAACTTTTCTACAACGCTTCATATATCTTGCGTTCATTTCAACGTAGTCCCTAATATTTTTTATGAATTGCTCGTATCCGTAACCATTTACATATGGCTTTACCCTCCGAAATAATTCTTTTGAATCGGGCCCTGAATTTAGTATGTCGATAATCAAAAATTTCATTTTACCTCCAACGGTTTAATCATATCTTCGCCTGTTTTTGTTTCTTTTTCTCCTATTATCCATTTTTCATCATCTATCTCACTATAAACCATCTCAGGCTTATGTAAATCACCATCTTTGTCTATCCATGGGGCTATCCATATCGATATCTTCTTTTTCTCTCTTGCCAGTGGTATCTCTTCGTTATAACGTAGCCTCCTGACTATCTCGCTTACCACACTTTTCCCATCTTCAAGTCTTTTATCATCTACAGTAGTCTCCTTTTTCTCCAGTTCCTTACTCCTTTCATACCTGTAATTCTCAGGAGTCTTTTCTATCTCTCCTGAGATAGTCTTTTCGTATACGCTTGTAAGTGTCTCGCACCTTACACCACCCATCTTGCTCGTGCAAGAGAATTTACCACCACAAGCATATATATTACTTAATGTTATCACCATCACTAACGTATATATTACTTTTTTCATTGACCCCTCTTTAGTGTGTAGTTAACAGTACCTTTTATGTTCCCACTATTTGTCTTAAATATCAGGTCAATAGGTATTCGTACTTTTGTTACCATATACGATATGTATATAGGTTCCCCAGTCTTTATTTCTTCATTAAACGTCACTTCTAAATCTCCACTTTCCGGGTCGTACTTCTTTACAGTTCCTTCTCCATAAGTACTGAACACAGAGATCTCTGTCATATAAGGTTTAAATTTAAATTTGTATTCTTTTTTATCGCTTCCGTACCCAAGTATCTCCCCACCAAGGATGTTGTATGGGTACGACTCATATTCACAGTATATCATCGTGTTTTTATATCCAAGCGGTTTTGTAAATTCAATACCATCTACATACTCGCTTTCATCAGTAACATACTTTCCATATTCATTACCATTGTCGTCTATTATCTTTGTGCCACTTTTTCTTAGCACGAGGTCTCCATACGTAATCTTCATTGCTCCACTAACATCTCCATCTGTTAAATACACACCATTTTTTCTGCACTTTTCTCCACATGTCTGATAGCTAAATATTATGTCGCCACCCTCATTTATCCCTGTCACCTTAAATCTTATCTCATATACACCCTCCACATTAGACACTGTTCCTGACCCATCTCCTGAGAGTACACCAAATTTAGTCTCATCAAGTACTTTCCCGCCAGCTTCTATGTGTAGTGTCCCTGGTAAATAGTTTTCTATAACCTGAGTACAGTTATATTCATCATTGTCTACATTATGAATACAAATAGCTGTATCTGTGACCTCTGCCCCTGGCTCAGTTAATATCTCCTTTATGATGGTCCACCCTGTATCAGCATTCGATGGATTTACAGCATGTAGGTATGTGAATGCTCCTATATTCTTAAGTGACTTATCTACTAGTTTCATCGTATATTTCTTTTCATCACCTTGCTTCATCTTTATATTTATTGGCTGCTCTTCAACATAGTTGTTTGCCTCTTCTGGGAAGGATATTAAGACACTCTTGATCTTACACTCGCCTTCAAATACCTCTTTACCTGTACACGAAAATGATACTTCTAAATAATCATCATCTGTTAAGTTTGTTGACACTACATCACTTTCGTACGTTATATTACTAATTCCTTTGGAACTCTTGCTACCTGAAGAACCACAGCCTATAAGTATGATAAAAATTGCTATTACTGCTAATGCCTTTCTCATATATATCCCCCCTAAAATCCAATCGTAATAGCTGCAATGACGTTATTTAAACTACTAGTTGCTTGTGTATAACATGCTGTTAGCCCGATGCTCCTACCGGTTTTGTAAAAATACATACCGTTTATACAACCACCAATCATAGGGGATACTTTGTCTGCTTTGTTTTCTAGGTTAGTTATATACATCACTCCTGGTCTTACTGATACATCTATCCTCACTTTATCTGCAATGGGTACTCTTACAGCAAACGGTATGCTCGCCTCTGCGGATAATACATCATTTTCTGAATAAGAAACACCCAATGCAAAACCTAATAAGAATGGATATCCTATCCTGTTCTTTGCCTCAAATCCTAATGTTGCAGAAGATTCTTTGTACTCCGTGTAGTACTTATAACCAACATAAATTTGATGTTCCCACTCTTTTAGTTCGTCAAAGTCTTCTGCCGCAAAAAGAATGGAAACATTGTAAAACACTATTGCAAATAATGACAATATAAACAGTAATCTTCTCATTTTTTCTCCTCCTTCTCTATAAGGGTTTGTAATTTTTCACTTGGGAGATAGCCTTCTACTATCTCTCCACTCTCAAGTACTATGGTCGGCGTTACGTATATGTTATTACCGAACATAAATTCCAAATTTTTATTTATGGGGTTTTCACACTCCTTATGCTCAATCTTTACGTCATTGTATGCATTATCCAGCGCCTTTATTCTATCCTCTGAGCACCATATGGATATTGCTTTTACTTCTGATTCAGGATGTATCTTTTTTAGTGGACTTAAGAAAACATATACAGAGACATCTTTTAGCTTTTTTAGCTCTTTATGTAGCTTCCTGCAGTATGGACAATCAGGATCTGAAAATACTGCAATACTGTGTTTACCCTGTGATAGTCTTATTGCATTTTCGAAATTTAGTCTGCTCCATTCTATCCTGTTCAGTTCCGAAGTTTTCTCTTCAGTAATGTTTTTCATGTCAACTACCCGAACAATATTACCCACAAATACGTATTTCAGGTCTTCAGATAGATAAAACATATTTCTTCCCGCTACTACTTCATACATCCTTATATCTTTGTTGAAAACGATAGAATCAACCTTTGGTACTAGTGATTTGATCTGCTCAGGTATTTCTATTGCATATGTACTTTGAACTGAAATGACAAATAACGCTAAGAGTATAATAAGTTTTTTCACTGATCCTCCTTTTACCTTATGTTACCAATATTACTTCTCGTCCCTTCTCTACCAGTCGTTAGAGGCCCTGGTATTAAGGGTTTTTCTACTTTTTCTTGCTTTTCTTGCTTAGGTTGTGTTTTTTCTTCACTTACTTTTTCTTTAGTAGTTTCTTCCTGTTTTAACGACCTTAATGCCTGCCCCTTTAATGTTACAACCTCAACAGTTCTACCTGCATCAATCTCGATTACAGGAAATGTCTTCTCAGCCATGCTTAAAAAATACTTCGCAACATCGTTTAACGCATTACCTACACCAGTTAAAAAACCACCTGTTACAATATCACTCGTGCTTGGACTTATAGTCTTGTTTTCTCCAGTTAGATTAATGCTGAATGCCTGCTGTGGTGTTAACGCCCTACCAAAACCACTCAATGTTCCCGCAAAAAGCGCCGCAGCTATCTGCTGCCCCTGTTTTGACACTAATCTGCCCCTCATACCGAGCTTACCGTCTTCGCCAATTACATGCCCTTTGAAGCTACTTTCGATTATGTCACCGTTTCTCTTTATACAAGATAATGTCTCAGTCCTTATATATGCCCTCTCATCTGAAATATTTCCATATCCAGCCCCCACTATAAAACATTCTCTAATGTCTGCCCTATACCTATTTGGTAGGATACTAAGATCAGTTACTTTCATTAGCACAGGGTAAGGCTCTGAGGGGGCTCCCCCCGACGTAGGAGCATCTATCCCGTTTAGCAGTACTACCTTCATAAAACTTACTGGGAGCCACGTTGTAGAATACTTTATGACTTTTTTTTTGCTCTTCTCCTCTTTGCTCTTCTCACCACTTTCACTTTTGCTATTTTCTTTAAATACCCTTATAATGCTTTCCTCTTTCGACTCACTACTAGCCTTTTTTTCTTCCTGAATTTGCTGCTTTCCACTAAGTGCCTGAATATCACCCTGTTTTTGTTGTTGTAGCTGAGGTATAGAAGTAGCAGGCTGTACGTTTGTTTGATTACTTGGCGCAGTTGGCGCAGGTGGGGGAATCGGTGGTAACTGTTGAGCTGTCTGTTTTTTGGGCTCAACCGTCTCTTTTTTCTTCTTTTGTTCTTCTAGCTCATTTTTTAATTTGTCAATTTCTGCCTTTAATTCTTCCTGTGTTTTTTCAACCTGTTTTACATTTTGCCCTTCAGATGCCATCCATAAGTCTTTTTCTACTTTTTCCGTTAGCAATGACATCTTTTTCTTCTCTGGTACTTTTACCTGTGTGCTCTTTTTGCCTCCAAATATCAAACTTACAACTAATGCTACTGCCAGGACAGCTACTATAACTCCTATCACTTTGAGCTTGCTTTTTACTTTTTCGTCTATGTTGAACTTATACATAGGGCGTTTACTTTCCTCCTTTACTTTCCTATAACATTTATTGCTTCCTGGACCTGGGTATAATCCCCAGAATCATCGTACGCTGTTACTGTTACCATGTAACTCCCGACTTCCTTATAAATGTGATAGCTGTTCATCCCCTGAGAACCATCACCATAATCGTACTTTATTTTTGTTATTCTTCCGTCATCTACACACTTTGCCCTTATATTTACCAGACCACCAACTACCGTTTCCTCAGGTATTATTTCCAGTGCGCATTTTGGTGGGTAGTTCTTTACTACTCTTATCGATAGATCTTTCTCATAAACATCACCCAATGCATTTTGCACTAACAACTTTATCTTAGTTTCCCCCACTTCTTTAAATATGTCCGTATATACTCTCTTGTCGCTTACCAATTTGTCCCCTATGTACCACCCACAACTTGTAACTTCAATCGATTTTCCTTTACTACCTACAAGTTCCGGAATGAACTTTACAGCCAGTGGTTTCTTTCCCTCCACTCCACCTTCTTTGTATCCAACTACTACAACATGTATATTCTTCTTTCTTTTATCCTCAATCTCGGTGCTTCCTTTAACATTTGTTATTGACTTTACTACCCGTGATGCTACTACCAAACTTACTATTATCAATACGATAGTAACTACTACCACAAAGACGTTCTTCACCCTGACCCCCACCTTCTTACAGCCTTGATTTTTATATTTTTCTTTAACAGTTCTTTAGCCCTTCCTACTGCGTCTTTTTCGTCGGCGGCCCATACAACTATCTTGCTCTCACTTTCTCCCTGCCCATTTGCCTGATAAGCTACTTCCCAAAAAGATAATTCACCAACACTCATATAACCCCCCTTTAAAAATTTTTTTTAATTTTTCTCCTTTCTATTGAACATGTATTTGTGTATTACCTACTCTATCTGTTGGTAATACATTTTCATGATACTTTCTACTACTAATATTGACCCTGAATACGACGTATTAGGTGTTGTAACTGCAAGTTTGACTAAAGGAGTTGGTTTATCAGGAGATGTATTTGCTAAGATGGTAGACTTTTTTGGTGGTACGTCAAAGGCATATACTGACACCGTAGAAGAACTAAAAACTGAGGTATTTAGCAAAATGATTGAATCAGCAAAGAACCTTGGAGCATCCGCAATAGTTGGTATAAGTACTTCAGTTACAACTCTCCCACTTGGTAGAGGCGGATTGATTATTGTAAGCGCAGTAGGAACAGCGGTAAGAATTCAGCATGATAGATGTCATAATACCATGCCTAAATGAACCAACGATCGATATTGTGGTACACGACATGCTCAATGTCGATGGGATAAATCACATTATTGTCGTTGACGACGGTTCTGATTCACCTGTCTTTATACCGTATATAAGCGATAAAAAGGTATCTATATTAAGAAACGAAAAACCAACGGGAAAGACCGATGCGGTTAAGAGAGGGCTCGAATTAGTATCTACTGAGCACGTTATACTTCAAGACGCTGACTTAGAATACCCCGTCTCAAACCTTCAAAATCTCTTATGCTATATAGATAAATACGATATGGTAATTGCAAGAAGAATGCTGCCAGTGAATCAAGTTACATTGTCTGGAGTTATAGCAAATAGGATTATCACAACACTTTTAAAAGCACCAGATGTATTTTCAGGCCAGAGAATTGTTAATACAGAGTTTTTAAAAGATGTGGTTACCCTCTCAGATGGTTTTTCGTTGGAGACTGTAATCTTTCTTGAAGCTAGACGTAGAAATTTGAGAACTATATGGGTAGATAGCTTTTATTATCCCAGGACGTATAAAGAAGGGAAGAAGATAATGCCATATCACATGATACCAATACTCTGGAAGGTCTTTAAATATGCTTTTAGTAGACAGAATTGTCGCAGATATAAGATACAAAAATGTAATCAAACTAATCAAAGCAATATATAATAACCCTTCTGGATTAAAAGTACTCGATCTTGGCTCCGGAAATGGAGCCTTCGCAGATATTCTTAGAAGACATAACGCATTAGTTATCACAGCGGATAAGTCCGCCCCTGCTGATGTAATTGTAGATCTTGAAGAGCCACTACCTTTTTCTGATAAAGAGTTTGACCTCGTTACCGCCCTTGCAGTTCTTGAACACTTGAGAAACGGAGAACTCTTTATCAGAGAAAGCCTCAGAGTCGGAAAAACCCTAATTGGGACAACACCAGCACCAAAGGCAAAACCTCTACTTGATTTTTTAAGTGTAACGGGCATCATAAACAAAGAACATATACAGGACCACAAAAGATATTGGGATTTAGAGACACTGGGGTCATACTCACTAACAGTCATTAAGTTTGAGTTTGGCCTAAATTATATTTTTAGTAATACTAAAGTTAATGAAAAACTTTTTCAAAGATGATATACCAGAATATTTTTATATTATTGTATTTCTCCTTTATTCTTTTAACCTATTTACAAAGCTTTATATCCCTCACGACGATGCCCTTAGACACGCTGTTACTTACTTCTACGGATATAATCTAAAATCCCATACCTTCGGTTCTTACTATCCTACTTTTGACCCTCATTACCTCTATGACATTGTATTTGGCTTTTTCCACTCTAAATTCGGGATATGGTCCTTCCCAATAATGCAGAGCTTGCTTCTTTTATTGTATTCCTTAGCATATTGGAGATTGGGAAGTATGTATATTGAAGACAAAGGACATAGACTATTGTTTTACTCTATCTGCATAATGTTCTCTGACTATATTCTTGCAAGACCAAAGTCTATAGCCAATTCCCTTTTTCTATTATCTTTTGGCTTTCCAGCCCTTTCTCCTATCTTCTCTTTACTATGCGTTTCTTTTTACCATGCCTTCTGGATATATTTATCTATCATCTCAATATGTTTTGCACTAAAAAGACGGTATCTACTTTCTTTTTTACACGTGGCAATAGCTGTTTTGGGGGTCTTTCTCTGGTCTTATCTTACATCTTATGAGTACATAGAATTTGAATATACACTCTTTAAGATAGACAGTTTCAGAATTGCTGAATTTGTTATTGATGAGAATAAGTCTTTGCTTGTCTCAGTCTTACCGTGCTTTGTCTTTATTTACCCTTCTTTAAGATATTTTTATAAAGACATCCCACTCTTTGCCTCTATCTTACCTTTTATGGTAATTAACCAGAGTAGATATATTGCTAGTGTTATTCCACTTAGTCTTTGTTTTTTTAGATACATAAAAATATCCATCCCCGCTACGATCTGCATTCTCTCGATACTCCTCCCACTAAGTAAGTTAGAGACAAGTTACGACTTTTTCTCTTTTATTTATAATCAAAAACACATTAATCTGAGTGGCAACGTCTTATGCCAAAACCTATCAGGAGCAAATTACGCACTGTATTTTGCACAAACAAGAGATGTCCGCATAGCACCTATAGCAGAGGTTGGCTTCATGGATAGAAACCTTCAAAAGACCGTTGTCTACCTAAACACTAAAGACCCATGTAGCACTCTCCATAAATACAATGTCAACTACTTAATAACAGACGGTTCTGTATATAAATGGAAATGCCTAGAAAGAGAGATTAACGTTGGAAAGTATACTATAATGAAAGTCGTTAACGATTGAAAGCTTGTGTTGGTAGGCTATTATAAACTTTCCATGCATACTTTGCCCTTTTTTCATTGTTCCTTGCGTTATAACACCCTACCGCTTGCCATGTGTAGCCATATCTTGATATACACTGTGAAAGTATCCATGCTCCTACTTTCACATTTGTACATGGGTCACCTAACGACATCCATAAATCATGTCCTATGATCTTATACCACGCAGAATTTATCTGCATTACACCGAAATCATAGGTCCCATTTTTGTTCCAATTTAAAGCACGGTGGTTGAAATTAGACTCAACCCTTGCTATACTCCACAGTAACTGCGGTGAAATGTTATACATAGCGCCCGCTTCTTCAAAACAGAACGGATATGCACTTCCGTAAAAAACTGTAAGTATTAATGCAATGAGTGTTACTCTTAATCTTTGCATTTCCGCTTAATTATCTCTATATGCTTTTTCTTATATTGATTATTAAGCCTTTTTTCTTTGTTTTCTATCAGTATTTCTTTTAGTATTTTCTTTTCTATCCCTATGTCAAAAAGCTCTACAGCCTGTTCTGCGCACACTTCAACTGGATACGCAAACTTGTATGGCCTGTCCATAGACATTGCTGAAAACGTATCAGCTATTCTAAGTATCTTTGACTCAAATGGGATTTCTTTTTCTTCCAGCCCATAGTATCCTGTACCATCAGCATTTTCGTGGTGATATAAGATTATATCGGAGATAGTTATCCCATTATTGATGTTTTCTAGCATTTTTGCAGCAATTATCGGATGCATCTTGACTTGTTCCATCTCGCCTGGTAATAGTTTATCAGGCTTGTTGATAATGCTATCCCTCAGAAATATCTTTCCTATATCGTGTAGTAACCCGGCGGTCTCCAACTCTATGCATTTTTGCTCCTGATAACCAATCGCAGCCCCTATATCTTTTACAATCTCTGCAACCTCAATACTATGACAATAGAGCATTGTGGATTTGAATTTTAATATCTCTAGAAACACATCTACTATGTCTACTTGTATCACCTACCAACCTTTGCATATTTTTCTATTGTTTTTACACTTTCTTTTTCGAGCTCTTTTATCTTCTCGTGCATTTTTATATATTCCATAATCATTCTTTCATACGTTTCAATGTCACCCTGTTGATATTCAATAGATGCCTTATGAAGTAGTTTCATGGCAACTGCTATCGACCCTGTCTCCTCACACCGCGGGAGTATACAGTGAACGTTTCTCCTTAAAGCTAACATACGCTTTTCTTGAATACTGTCATTTATCATTCTCCATTTGTTTGGGTCAAAATCGTATAACTTTGGAATATATTTTTTTGTAAGTTCCCATATCTCATCTCTTATCTTTGAGTATTCCTCTAGTATCCTCTTAACCTCTTCAATTGGTACAACAAATACAGAATTCCTCTTTAGATTGTTTATAGCCCTATCAAGATGACTAAGACCAAATACAAAGGCTGCTCCCCTTCTACCACCAAATGGCAGTATGTATACAGAGTCGTCGTTTTCTGCCATTTTGGTTAGCCATTTACGGTACCTCGCCATCCATTCTTCTCTTTTTTTCTTTTTTTCTAACTCTAAATCTTCTTTGTCCTTCTTCTCTAACTCTAAATTAGTCTCCATTGTTACCTCCTATATTCCATTTATCTCTATGTTTACTCCTGTCAGCTTTATAGCTGTCAGAAGGTTTAACCTTCGTTTTCCCATAAACATTGCTACATCAGATGTATCTACCTTTACGTCTACAGTGTTCATTTCACTATAGAATATTACTTTCTTTACTCTCTCTATTGGTGCGGGATATAAGGCATTTACCACGTATTCTTTTACGTTGTCAGAGTACACAATAAAATATATTTTTTCTCTTATGTTTTCTCTCAAACTATCTACGTGTGGTTTAAACAGTTCAAATATCTCTTTTGAGGATACTAAACCATTTTCACACCCTACCGCTACTTTATAAAAATCTGCTGAGTATATCTTTGCAACCTTCTTGATTTTTAAACCATTTGAGAGTAGTATATTGCTAAACCTTGACTCTATCATTTTCCTAATATATTGGGGAGATTTTTGCGATAGGATTACTCTTGGCGGTCTTATCTCAAATACAGCAGCCCAATCCCTATCACCAACTTTATATTCCTTAATGCTGTACTTCTTTGGCAGCATAGAATATAGTTCTGTGCCCAGAATATTGCAAAAGTACGAGTCGTAATCCGGCAATGCCTTTATTACTAAAAAGGGAACTAGATGTCCCACTTTTATCATAGTTCACCCAAAGTGGTATACCTAATAATTGGTTTATCGTTTTTAACTGCTATGTTTAAGGCTGTCTCAGTACCAATCAATATTATCTTCTTCTTTGCCCTTGTAACTGCGGTATATAGAAGATTTCTAAACAACATCACATAATGAGCAGTGCACACAGGCATTACTACATAATCGTATTCTGAACCTTGTGATTTATGGACTGTTAGTGCATAAGCAAAATCTACTTCATCTGTTTCATAGTCCATATACACTACTTCCTGGTCATCGTACTTTATGACTACATATCCATTTATTTTGTCTACTTCGATTACATATCCTATCTCGCCGTTGAATACTCCCTTTTCGTAGTTGTTGTATTTTTGTATGACTTTATCACCTACTTTGAGATTATTCCCATTTTCATCATCTTTCCCAAATAATATCTCACGAATGCTCTTGTTTAGCTCCATTGTCCCTATGACACCCCTTTTCATGGGAGATATAACCTGTATCTGGGATGTATCTAATACCTCTTTCATTATCTCTTTCTTTATCTCTTCCGGTGAGTCTATTCTTTTGAATGTATAGTCTTCTCCGAAGATCCTTGATAGCCCTACACTTTCACCCGCATTTATCTTTTTTGCAACAATGTTTATCATTGAATTTTCAGCTTGCCTGTGCAGCTTAGTAAGTTTGCTAACGTGACATAACCCTTTATTTACTATCTCCTTAAATACATTTCCAGGACCTATTGGCGGAAGCTGGTTACAATCTCCTATCAACACTATAGATGCCCCATTTCTTATAGCTCTCATCAAAGACGACATTAAGCATATGTCTATCATAGATGACTCATCGATTATGATAAACTGTCCTTCCAGTGGGTTTTTCTCATTTCTGGAAAATGTCCCATCTCTTCCAAATTCTAAAAGCCTATGGATTGTTTTTGCTTCCCTTCCTGTCTGTTCATGTATTCTCTTTGCTGCCTTACCTGTAGGTGCTGCCAAATGGTATCTGTATCCGTTCTTTTCAAGTATCGACACTAATTCCCTTATTATCGTTGTCTTACCTGTCCCTGGTAACCCTGTAATGCACGTTAGTTTTCTACTAAGGGACGATACAACCGCCTTATACTGTTCTTCTGTTAAATCAAGATTACCAACTGGTAGAAGTAACTCGTTTTTTGAATACGCCATGTTTATAATCTTTTCAGATACCAATAATTCTGCGGAATAGATGTATTTAAGATAGACCCTCTCGTTTTTTGAATATAGCTTTTCTGACATATCACTATCATGCAGTCTGTTAGCAATAGCTGGGGTTTCTATACTAAGTATCTTTCCAGCCCTGTTTATTAATTCTTCTTCTGGTAAATAGCAGTGCCCCTCACTATAAGTAGCATTCTCCATGATATACAGTATCGCTGCTTTTATCCTTTCAGGGTGGTCCGCTCTTATGCCATTCATCTTTGCAATAACATCTGCTCTATATAAACCGATACCCTGAAGCTCTGTTAATGCATACGGATTTTCCCTTATTATCTTTACCGCATCAGTCCCAAAGTGGTGCAGTGCCTTCTTTGCATATGATACTGAAAGCCCATAAGTGCAAAGCGCTGACAATAGTTCTGCAATGTTCCTCTGGTTCTTCCACGACCTTATTATCACCTCAGCCTTGTTTTGCCCTATGCCTTTTATCTCTTTTATTTTCTCAGGGGAATTGTCTAACACTTCAAGTGTCTTATCCCCAAACCTTTCTACCATCTTTTTTGCTGTTGCCTCACCAATACCTCTTATCGTCCCTGAAGCCAGATATCTTATGATGCCATCTTTGCTGCTGGGGGCAACGGGAATGTAAGACTTTATTCTTAACCTATGCCCGTATTTCTGTGAGTACTCCCACTCGCCTGTTATGTGAAGAGGTAGCTCACTTATAAGAACCTCAGAAATACACTCCCCTATGGCTATTATCGTTGAGCCCTTCTTGATTTCCGATGGACCTGAATATACGTCTACTACCTTCAATTTCAGTACTTTATAGTCAGAATTAAGAGATTGGTACTTTATACCCTCAATCTTACACTTGAGAGACAAGCTCTCTTGTAAAGACAAAGTAGGACTATTCATAACAATTATGTATTATTTCTTCAAATAAAAAAGGGGCACTTGCGTATGTATTGCAAGTACCCCTTACTTGACTAAAGGCATGCTATGCAAAGCTCTGCTACTGTCTCTTTTAGAGATGGTGAAAGTGTGGGTGATAAACACCCATACTTTTCTAACAGAGCAATGACCTCATCTACACTATTTGCATTCTTGATCTCTTTTAATACGTCTTCCATGGAATACCTCCTAATATTTCGTTACCACCCGCAAGGCAGGTGTTCATAAAACACTCAATCACTTTGATTAAGTACTTTATGAACACCTGTCTTTGGTGAGTAACTACTAAGTAGCCTGGAGCAGTAGAACATAAGTTCTTAACCGCCCCAGACTACTTTACCCTACATGGTCGTAGCTATAACCACAACCATGAGGGTCAAAAATCCGACCGCGGAAGCGGTTAGGACTCTGCTAATCGAAAATTCCATAGCGACCTCCTCCCTCCCCTCATAGGGAGAGGTTATAATAATTATCTATGTAAACAGGGGCCGATGGTTGGCCAGACCATCGTGGGCCACACACCCCTGTAACAATAATTTATCTATAAAAACAAAAAAGGCACCTAAGAAAGAACTTCTCAAGTGCCTTTCGTTGCCTACTAATTAAAAAACTCTTATTTATGTATTACCATCGAGTGCAAAACCTTTTGTATCTTTTTTGCATATTTCATCCTTTTGTTTTTATTTTTCGAGTTGTAGCACCCAATAGCATCCCAGTTATATCCGTGCTCTTTTATGCATTGCTTTAGTATCCACGCAGCTACGCATACATTTGCACATGGATTGGAGAGCTTATTCCATATTTCTTCTCCTAGCGTCTTATACCACCTTGAGTTAATCTGCATAAGCCCATAGTCATAAGTGCCATCCTTGTTCCAGCTTATCGCAGTATGATCGAAGTTCGATTCTACTTTTGCTATTGATACAAGTATCATTGGCTCTATTCCGAACATTTCTCCTGCGTAGCCAAAACAATATGCATATGCGGAACTCCCAGAAAACACTATAAATAGAGATAGCAGGATAAAAATCTTTCGCATGTTATTTTTATTACTTTTTAAAACTCTTCAGAAGGAATTTATAACCAAGATAATAGATAAAACTATTGTTACAGCGTGTTCTGTCACAGAACCAACACGGAATAGCTTTATTCCGTATCTCTTTTTCGGGTTAACAATCGGCACTTTTCCACATACCGCATCTTGTAGAATATGCCCACAACAACCAAGAAAGAAAAATACCCCAAGAATATATGGGCTGTATCCCTGTACTACCCATACTCCTTTTTCAGCCCTATACAACAAAAAAAGGACTATTGCTGAACATATATATAAGACAAGTAGGTGTGATACCCCCCTATGATTTTTGCGCCACTTATTATATCTTTGGCTTCCAATATCGTGCTTGAAGCCGTTCCCTTCAATTAAATCGGGGAATATGCTCCCTATCGATGACACCAATGCGTATACCGCATTTCCAAAGATATAGAGCGTTATCGAAAAGGTCAATATCTTATGGCTGGTCCACTTCATCACCAGGGTAGAACATACGGCGATGATTCACCATCTTCTTCCATATAGTCGTAGTTTGCAAGGTCACCAACCATATCCAGTGCCCTGTTAATCTGTGATTGCAAGAAATAAGAGACTCTTTCCTTTTCTGCGGTCTCTTTTATCTCTGAGATGGTTTTTTGAAGTATGTATATTGCATCTCTCTTAATCATCATATCACCTCCATGTATTTATTACTTTTTAGTTCTTTGGATCCTACATATATGGGATAGTTGTCTAATATATATATACGTTAGTATATATATATTAGTATTGTAAGGGATTCAAAACTATTTGATTTTAAAAGAAAAAAGGGCAATTTTTTTATTTGAAAGGCCACCAAATTTATTTGAAAGGCCACTGACAAAACTTGTCACTTTTTTGTAAGTGCTTGATAACAAATAAAAAATAATTCAAAGATTTATTTGAAAGGCCACCCGCCTACAAAAGATAAGTCTTTCGATGTGTCATAGATTATTTTTTGATTATAATGTAAAATCGACCTTCTTCAGTAGAGAAGGAATACTTTTTGATTACTCCACTTTTAACTAATTCATTAAGTGGTTTATCGAGCTGTTGTTGTATACGTGAGGGCATAGTTTCCTTTTTACACTGTAGCTTTTGTTGTATTGTGAAATAGGATATTTTTATCTGCTCTTTTTTAATATTTAGCATTGGTGAGATAACTCTATATAGTCCTCTTGCAAAACCACTTAGAGAAAGATATATCTCAAGGTTAAATGGGGTCAGGTACGATGAGTTTATGTTGTTGAGAATGACAGGGTTAAGCCATACAAGATTCTGTTCTGATTTGGTGCCGTCCTGGAGTTCTTCCCCTATAAACGTTACTAAGTCAAATATGCTGAAAACACTGTTTATGCGTCTTTTTCTTGCACTATCATAGATAACCATTTTCGACTCTATACCTGTCAGTTTAAGCCTTATGATAGAATCTTTAATATCTTTAGAAGTTCTACCACCAAAAGAGATGCCGAGCATTTCAGCAATGTCTTTAAGGCTCCCTATGTCTATTGGATTCTTTACAGGTTTAGGTAAGTCTGAGATAATCTTAGTAATGACCATAAATACCGCTTCGTCAAACCACCCTGGCAAGCCATGTCTTGTTGACGGGTGAATAGTTATGTATTTCTTGCAGTTTTGTTTTTTCTCATATACAGTGATAGAAATGTTTTTGTGTACCAGGTCCCTGTTGTAAACAAAGAGAGGTATTTTGAATATATTTCTTTCTTGCCATATTAATCCTTGTCTTTCACCTTCTTTTTTGTGTCTTTCGCATATACTTCTGACTGTCCTTTCAACTTCTTTTTCTTCCATAGGTGGATTGTTTTGACTATTCCACAACATAGCCATCTCAAGACATTCTATGTAATTTAGACCATCGTTAAGCCAACTGCCTACTAGTCTTGCAAGAGAAGTGTTCCTTTCTCCCTTCTCAACCCCTTTATAAAGATTTCTGAGGAATGCGCCTTTATTTCCATTACCGTTATCAGATGTGAGGAATATTTCCGGTAGCTTACTAAGTGGGATCTCCCCAATACCTCTACCCTTTAAGAACTGATACCTGTGACCATTTGGGTGGATTGTAGGTGGCGCAATTACATAGCCACCGTCACCTCGAATGTCTATTTTCATGCCCATTATATTGACAGAGTTACCAATCTCCTTTCCTTCAGGATATCTATAATAGGCATGGAGACCTCTTCCAGTTTTAACTACAACAGTGTTTAACATCCCTCTTTCCTCTGCAAATTTGACAGCTTCTACAGAGTCAAAGTCAACAACTACAAGCCCTGATACTTTCCCAGTAACAATACCTATCCCCGCTTGTGGGAATTTTTCCCACCATTGACGAACTTCTTCTTCTGTAGGCTGCCTATATTGGTAGGGAGTCCACCTGATCAGTGGCTTTTTGGCGGATTCACTGTGTTCTTGTAAATATGCTTGCCCGGCAATAGGAATAACACTTAGTCCTTCTGATAGATACCTAAGTGCCATCTCCAATGTATTATAGGTCGTTTTTTCTACAGATAAGATTGTATGCATTGCTTTAGCTCCTCCCTTATGTTTTGTTGTAAAAGCCATTCGAGATAGCCTTTTGCATTTTGGGCTACCCACGCAATAGGTTTCCCTCTGAACTTTCCAAAAGGCATAACCATCTTCTCTTTGTGTTCTTTTATGTACGATATATATGCTTGCTTTGATAAATTATCAGCAATCTCGTTGCTTTCTCTCCTTACCCACACAAAGTGAATCTTTTTAAATTTATAAGCAAGTGAAATAGCCTTTTTATAAAGAGGGATTATTTTTTCTGATCTCACAGAATACTCTCCTGTTATCTGCCTAATGACTAACTGCGAATCACCTTTAACAGTCAGCTCACTATAGCCTTTCTGAATACAGTACTCAAGCGCTTTGATAAGAGCTGTGTATTCCGCATAGTTATTCGTTGACTTTATAGTATAGGGTTCGCAAGCAAGGCCACACTCTTTTTTTATAACCTTCCCTGATTCCATAACGACAAAACCCCACGTTGCCACGCCACCAGGGTTGAAAGGCTCACATGCCCCGTCAAAAAAGACTTCTATCTTTGTTGGTTTTTTTCTTTCTGGTTCTGTCTTTTCTTCTGATAATTGCATATCATAGTATTAACAACAAAAAAGGCAGGGATGCTTGCCCTGCCTTTTTTATACTTCATAAATTTCTCCTACTTCTTCTTTAATTTCAATGTTTATATTGTATTCCATCAGTCTTTTTATAATTTCTTCTATATCCTTTTCCCCTTCATAAAGGGGTGATAGGAGTACAGCCTCTTTGATTTCCTTAATAGTCATTTCTCCCTCCTCCTTTCCAAAAAATAAAAAAGGTCTCCAAAAGGAAACCTTTTGAAGACCCTTCGATTGCTCTACTTATGTAGTAGCTATTTATATATTACTGCTTTTATAAAATAGACTGAAGCTGTTTTCACTTTGTGAAAACAATCATTACTTTGTCAGGTTCTAATTTAACTATTCTTAGGTTTTCATTGTAGTGTTTGCCAACCCCTTTTATTAGACCAACCATGAAATCAATTAATCCTCTTTTAGATTTGTATTTCATTATCAAAGTCTTTGTATCCTTCCATTCGTATTCAAATCTTGGTGGATTGGCATTTTTTAGGGTTTCGGTTGTATTTACGTGGATTTTATCCAATTTTAGAAGAAACTCTTTTGCTGAATTTACTCCTATATAATATGGTGCATAGACTCTTGGTGCAAAGACATTGACCCAATAATCTCCAAATGCATCAGCAGCCTGTACAAAGGAAATATTCAATACCTTGCATACAGAATCAATAATTCTTAATGCAGTGCTATCTTCGACATCTTCTGTTGCCAGGAATATTGTGTTCTTGTCCAAACCAGCCTCTTCAAGTGCTTTTTCCCATTTGTCTTTTCCATATTTTTCTTTCACTAGGTCTCCCAGACACTTAATAATAACACCTTTCATTTTATCCTCCCTGTAGACTATATATAATGGAAATGCTTCTTTTCTATTTTTCTATGTCCTGCATATCTTTCTCTAACTCTTATCTTGTTTAGAAACTCTAGCTCTCCAATTAATCTTGTCACTCCACTTTTGCAAACTACACATATTCCATCTTTTTGATTTGTTTTTAAACCACATCTACATTTTTTTTCTTTTACCTTTTTTCTCAATTTATCCTCCCTCTATTACATAAGTTTTTATTACTCCTCTGGTTTCTCCAACTCTCTTTAGTTCTTCAGTGAGAAAATCATCTCTTACGCCAGGTGGTATTGCAAAGATAACATAGTCATATTCTGAACCTTGTGATTTATGGACTGTTAGCGCATAAGCTAATTCTACTTCCCCCCTTAAAAGATTTACTTCTCTCTCTCCTGTTTTTACTCTTAGGTATTTGCCATCTTTTTTCACTACTTTTCCTACTTGACCGTTTGCTGCTATAAGAATACCGTCTGCGTATACGTTCTTTTTTACAATTACCTTGTCGCCTATATCTATGTCCTCATTCGTTGGATTTATTATTGACTTTATCTCTTTGTTTATTCTGCATGCGGTGCTTAACAGAGGTGTGATTATTTGAAATGTCTTGTTTTTTTTGTGTAAATATGACGCTAAGACTGTTGCTGTCTTTATCACGTCTCTGTTTTTGATACGCTCAACGTCAGGATTGTTTTCTCCAGAAAATCTATATACTTTTTCAAGCTCAACTGTAGGAATTATTTTTATTATTTTGTTAAAAACTGATTCCCCTCTAATTGGGGGTAATTGCTCAGGGTCACCTACAAATATTGCTCTAGACATTGCCCTTACAATTGCGTATAGAGTAGACCAATCAAGCATCGACGCTTCATCTACAACTAAAACAGGACATTCGATCTTTTTGACTGAAAAACCTTTTCGCCCATATCCTAACAGCATATGTATAGTGTGAGCATCACCTGATATTTGCTTTGCAGCCTTTCCGGTCGTTGCAGCATATATAGCATTTGGGTAGTATTCTCTGATTTTCTTTATAATTGTTGTCTTACCCGTGCCTGCTTTTCCAATGAGTGCAGACCATTTGTGCGAAAGTAGCTCGGACATTATAGGGTTTTCTATCTCTTCTGTTGTATATACAGGGGGATTGTTTTTGAGTATTCTAATTGCATGATTCATACACCAGTACACCCAAGTCAGATATGCTACGCCTTCTTTCAGCGTTATGTAGTTTTTTGTCTTCCTTTCTCTAACTGCATCCTCTATATCCTGAATAGATACTTCTATTTGCAATTTTTTGGATACCTTTTCTCTTAGATGTTCTATTTCAATCTTTTCGTTTTTGCTTTTATATTCTTCTTCGAGAATATGTAAACATGCTGGATATATCATGTCTTTTGTTGTTATGAGTGGCTGGTAACGAGAGAGTACCTCTGCGGTAAAATAGTCTGTCTTCTTTTTAAGATATAGCTCAAAAGGATTCCTTATATACTCTGCTGCTTTGGTAACTGGTAGCGATATTAGGTGTTTTATCAGCTCGTTTTTCCCTATGATGTGTAAATGTGTTAGTATTTTCTTACCTGTCTCAGATTTAAATATGTGGTGCAAGTTTTTGCTTTTTTCTATTCTGCTTATTATTTTTTCTTCCTCAGGCACTTTGAGGATATTTATTTCCTTTGCAAAAAAGTAAGAACTTTTCCAATTTCCATGCGCAGAAATGTAGCACCCCAGTACATTGTCAAGGATATGTGGAACGTATACCCATGTCTTTACCCCCAACCTTAGTTTTGTGGCGGTATTTCGGGCATTATGTCTTATATAAGTGACTAGACCCTTAATCTCTTCCATAAATTCTTTCCCCCTGTAGTATTACAGGGGGAAGTAAGTGCGATAGTAGGGGGATATGGGAGTCAGGGAGCAGGCTCTCCTGAGCTGTGTGAGGGGGACCCAAGAGGTTTGCTCCCTGCTTGTGTGGCCTATTTATATATTACTTTTTCTTTTTGTTGTCTTCATTGTTCAAGAAAAACTCTATCATCTCAATTGCAACTTCCTGCAACTGCTGGGCCTTCTCAGCCATAGCCTTCTTGAGATTATCGTCAGCAAATGCATCTATACCGAGTAGAACACTTAGCTCAAAGGTCTTAAGGGCATCCTTCACAACTATTTCAAGGCGTTTTGATAGTGTCTCCGAGTCAACGGCCTTCTGAAGGGTCGCCTTTGCAACAAACAACTCGTCCTTCATCTTATTTGTGATTGCTTTATATTCTTGTTCTTTGTTTTTGTACTTCTGTAGTTCCTCCTTCAGTATATCAATTGTTTTCTGCGCATCTGCCTTAGCCCTCGACATGTCTCTCAGATTCTTTGACAGTTCCTCTATATCCGCTTTGTACTCATCATGAATCCTCGCCCTCTCCTCTTCGATTATTTGCTGAATCTTGTCAGCAGACTCACCGCGGTACCTCTCTGCGATCTCTCTTTCCTTCTCTTTGAGTTTTTCGTTGATGCTTTTCTTGAGCTTCTCGATGTTTGCGGTATTTGCTTCGAGTTCAGCTATTTTCTTGTTAAGTTCCGCAATTTTCTGTTCATATTCAGCTATCGTGTCAGATACCTGCGTGTCCTTACGAAGATCAATGACAGGAAGTAAGGCAGTTTTCTTTTCAATCGACATGTCAGCAACAGTCAGCAGAAAATCCTCATCAACTATTCCTTCTTCATAGAGGGTGTATATTTCAGGTATAACTGAGTTTTGCAGGTATTCCTTTTGTCTCTCCTTTTTAATCTCCTCGTATTTAGCCTTCTCCTCCTCACTAAGGTGCCGACGGTACAGGTCTGTGTCAAATCGAATATCGATCGCATGGATTCTGTCTGTTGCTACAAGGCAGGGAATATGAGACCATCCAAGTTTTTCTACTGCCTTGAGTCTGTTATAGCCTGAATGAATCACATACTGGTCATTATTGTTATCGGCAGGATACACAATAATTGGCTGTCGGACGCCAATCCTCTTGATGCTTTCTACAAGATCATCAAAATCCTTACCTTTTAAAGGCGTAAAATCACTCTCTTTTTCCTTAATAATCTTGTTAAGTGGTAAATACATTACACTGTAATTGTACATTCGATCCTCCTTTTTGGTTTTAGAGTTATATTAAAGTTTTATATCTCTGGTGAATAGGGATTTGATTGATTATTTTTCTCACCTCCTTTTCTCTAATGACATGGGTGAACACTTTGTCGTCTATTTTTAGTGATGACATGGGTGAACACTTTGTCGTCTATTTTTAGTGATGACATGGGTGAACACTTTGTCGTCTATTTTTAGTGATGACATGGGTGAACACTTTGTCGTCTATTTTTAGTGATGACATGGGTGAACACTTTGTCCCCTATTTTGAGTGATGACATCATACAACCGTCCTGTAAATAACAGGTTCCTTATAATTCTGAACACTATAGCCGTGTCGCTCGGCAGCCCTTTTAGCCATATGTCTGTGATCGTCCTTAAGAAACTCGATATAGAACCGTTTTTGACATCTGTTAAATGGGTGCCTGACAACATAAACCTTTGCCTCATCACGATTCATAAATAGATAAAATTTCCCCTTCGATACTATCCTTGTAAACTGTCTGTAACTAATCCCTATCCCCTTGACAACTCTCACAACGTCGTATGCTGCCCTAAGTGGAACGCAAAAGATGTTATTCGTTTTGATAATTTCCTCGTTTATCTCCATAGCCTTTTGCCAGATAGGATCAAGTTCTTTGAATCTATGTCTCTTTACGGGTACTGGTTTTCGATTGTCAATCAGTTCCTTATACAGATTTATGTCCATAGTATCTGTCAGCTCAATGAGATATTTGATTTCACCATGCTTTTTCGAGTGGAAATCCTCTTTGATATTGCAGTTTAGTTTCTTTTTTGTTACGAGCCTTTGAAAGTGTCTATATGAACAGCTAATCTTCTGGTTATGCGTGAATATCTTATAGGCAATCTTGGTAGTAACCCATACAGGTTCTGTTTCTTCGCTTGTATTATGAGGTACCTGTTCTCTATCAGGTAAAAGACTAACAAAGGCCTTTTTATCTTCCCATGAGGTAATCTCTATAAGATACCTTGACTGGTAGCGATTGTAGAAATGTGGTATTTCCTTTATTCTATATCCTTTCAGTTCCAGTTTGCCCTTCTGGATTAATTTGTAGAAATACTTAAACGAACACTTCTTTAACTTTCCTGTAGCCTTCAGGACCTCATAGGCTATGTCAGTGGTAATCAGCACGCCACCGTTGCCATTGTCAAATATTTTGCCTGCTAAGTTACTCAGCAATCTTGCCCTCGCTATTGATTTCTTCGTCGTTGTCTTTCTTCTCTAGAAAAACCTTATCGACTGGAATATGCACAACCGGGTGAGGGTCAAGAACTCTTTGAATCACAAGGTGTTTGACAAAATCTTCGACAGATAACTTGTGACTTGCAGCATGAAGAAAGATCTTATCAAACATTTCCTCTGAAAAACTAATTGTGATTTCTATTGACATTTTTACTCCCAGATAAACCTTCTTCTGTTTCCAAAATCTCTTGTAAATTCCTCATCCAATCCGTCCCCATCAGCTATATCAAACTCCATGTCGCTACCATCTTTGCTTCCCTTACACAGTTCCGAAAAAACCTTGAATACCCTATCAGTTATAAATCGATACCCTTGCTGTTCCATAGCCTTTATCTTTGCTTTGTTAAACTTTTTCCTGAACTCCCCATTGACGTATGTCTCAACCTTGCCTTTTGGGGAGATAACTACATAGCAGACCTCGTTCGTCCCTGCCTCTTTAAAAAAGACTTTCATAAGATACCAATAACAGAAAGTCTCTATCTTCATTGTGTGTGATAACCCTTTTAGTGCCTCAAGGCAACATCGAATATCCTCTTTGTGGTTGTTTGACAAAACTGATGCTATTTTACGAAACCTGTTAAAGAGACAGCACCCCTTTTGAATAGCCTCGTAGGCAAGGCCGTAGGTGAGTTCATCTGGGTCATACATATCGCTGAAACCAGCGACTTTAGCAGCAATCTTACGAATCTGGGGTTGCATTCTCTCCCATACCTCATACGCTTCTTTACCAATATCCATACGCCCTCCTGCGTAATGTAAGTAATATTATCTGTTTACATTAAATTATTATAAACAAATATTTTTAACCATGTCAAGTACTCATATAATATTTTTGTTGTTGACAATCGATTAATGTTTTGATAATTATATTTATATTACTTTTATGGAACTTTCGGATTATATAAAACAGATTAGATTACGCCATGGTCTAACTCAAAGGGAGTTTGCTCGAAGGCTGGGTATATCACCTATGCACGTTTCAGTTATAGAAACTCCTTTTGATATATCACACCGTCTTCCTTCTGACGAGCTATTGAAAAAGATAGCAAGAGTGTTTTCAGAATCAGAAGATGAGAGAATAGAAATAGAAAAAAGATTGCTGCTAGAGAGGGCAAAGTTATTAGCAGCTCCTGAAATAAGAGATATGCTTGGACCTGAAACTACTTATTCAGTAAATGTACCTATCGAAGGTATGCCTGATGAGTTTATAGAAAGGTTAAAAAAAGATATGTCAAAAAAGAATTTTACATATGATTTCTATAAAGATGCTAACATAACACCAGAATTACTTGAAGCTGTTTTGTCAGGAAAGGCACCATTAAGTAGGAAGCAAGTTATCTCTATTGCTATTGCCCTTGGAGAACCCGTTGAGGAGTACCTTGAGGCAGCAGGTTATATCCCAGATATAATTAAAGAGTTTATAGATAAAAATAATGTTTTAGGTCTATTTAGAAGACTTAAAGATATACCAGCAGAGGATATAGATGAGGTAATCGATGTCATAGTAAAGATACTTGACTTACATAAAAAACATAGTAAATAATAATGATTGTGTTTTTAATTTTTTTAAAACAAAAACAAATTGTTATCACAAATAAGGCACAAATTATGCTGAATACTAATTGTGCTTATGGACCCATTTAAGATAAAGTCGATAGTAAATGGTTTCTTAAGCAAAAATGGCATAAATAAAGTCTTCCCTATAGATTTAGACAAGGTCGCATGTGCTCTTAACACTACTATATATTATCATTCTATGCCAATGTCTGTTAGCGGTATTTTAATACCATCACAAGATGATAACGTTGTGATTGTGAATAATAGAATATCCTCTGAGGGACATAATAGATTCACTATCGCTCACGAATTGTCTCATATAATTTTGCATCATCCCCGCAAAGTATTGTCTGTTCTTCTATGGTCATTAGAAGACAGCAATTTTCATTTTGGATATTCTCCTTATGAAAGAGAGGCGAATATTGCAGCCTCTGAATTATTGATGCCTACCTATAAAGTAAAAGAATTGTTCATGTCTGGATTATCTGACATTAATTCTTACTGCGATTATTTTAATGTTTCACGTTCCGCTATGGAAATTAAATTATCAACACTAGGAATTATTCTAAAATAATAGATTTTTTGTTTTTGATGATTTGCTTTTCCAATTCTTTTTCTTCTATGCACTTTTGATAGCAATGAAGATAAACTTGATCCAGATATCATCTATATAATTTGTCAAAAATAAAAAAGGCACCTAAGAGTAAAATCTTAGGTGCCTTGTATATACTAATATTGTACTTCAACCACATTTATTGTATCCACAAGCAATACACTTCAGACACCCCTCCTCGAATATTGCTGCTTGTTGCCCACAAGCCTGGCAATATGCAAGGTGTGTGCTTTTATTGCCGTTACCGTTACCGTTGTCATATTCTTCAACAGGCACTTGAGGGTCTACTATCCCAATTTCTTCGAAGTAGTCTCGCATCACTTCACCGAACTCTGCTATAAGCGACGGGACAAACTTTCTTCTCGTAGATGACCAGAATCCCGATTTTCCCATTATCTCTTTTAACTCATCTACGAGAAATGTGGGGTCGTCTACGTTCCTAAATACAGCTGATATGACCCTACCTAGTGCCTTTACCCACTCTTCAACGAATGGGTTTTTTGTATTAATGAATAGCTCGAAGGGTTTTGTCTTCTTGCTATCCATCTGGTAATGGGTAAAGGTGAGATAGTAGGCATGTCTCGACTCAGGTGGCTTGACCTTATAGGTTCGCCCTTCTAATTTGTAAGGGCGGCTACTCAAGTTAATATGCACCTGTTGAGGAAGAGATGTTTCTTCTTTCTTTTTCAGGATCTCTATATCGAGAGAACCCTCTCTGTATATTGTACAACCTTTTAACCCCATTCTCCAGGCACACCGATATACCTCGTGAAGATCCTCGACTGTTGTGTTCCTAGGTACGTTGATAGTTTTTGAAATTGAACTATCAATATACTCCTGGCACATTGCCACGACCCTTAGGTGCTCTATCCATGATAGTTCATGTGCCGTGACAAAGTACTCTGGTTTTTCCCCGTCAGGGCACCCCAATTCCTTATAGAGTCTCCACGCATAATCCTCAACGAGGAGATCCTCGTTGTAGTTTCTGCGTGTATACTCCAGGGCAAAGATCGGCTCTACCCCTGAGGAGACGTTTCCTACTAACTGAGCAATAGACCCAGTGGGGGCTATTGTCAGTAGATGAGAGTTCCTTATTCCGTTCTCTCTGATGGAGTTCTGAATATCTTCTGGGAGTCTCTTGATAAACTCCCCCTGAGTATACTTCTCCCTATCAAAGAGAGGGAAAGGCCCCTTTTCCCTTGCCAGCTCTATCGAGGTTTCGTAAGCAGTGTTTCTTATGGTAGTAAATATTTCTTCTATTACAGATAGGGATTCATTACTTCCATAGCGCACCTTAAGCATGGCCAGTGCGCTACCTAGTCCCATTACTCCAAGCCCGATCCTTCTCTTTCCTTCTGCTTCTATTTTCTGTTCAGACAGTGGGTAGTAGTTAACATCTATTGTGTTGTCTAAAAATCTTACTGCTGTCTGAACAGTTTTGATAAGATCGTCCACATTTACCTTTGGAGATTTACCAAACGGGTCTTTTACAAACCTTACAAGGTTTATTGACCCGAGGGTGCAAGCTCCGTATGGTGGCAAGGGCTGCTCACCGCAAGGATTGCAGGTGTCTATCTTTTCACAATACCACAAGTTATTAAACCTGTTGATATTGTCTAAGAAGAGAACGCCCGGTTCCGCCTTAGCCCATGCATTTTTAACTATAGCTTCCCATATCTCACGGGCCTTGACGGTCCTGCGGATTTCTCCAAAGATAAGCTCCCAGTTATCGTCTTTTTCTACTGCATCCATAAATGCATCAGTGACTCCGACTGAGATATTAAATTTTTCCAAAGTTGGATTTGTGGACGTATTGTTTTTTTTCGCCTCTATAAACTGCATGATGTCTGGATGATCAACGTTTAGAACTGCTATCATTGCCCCTTTTCTCTTCCCAACTCCGCTGATCGTCCTGCTCATGCTGTTCCACATCTCCATAAAGGAGACAGGCCCTGATGATATAGAGCTGGTTCCACTTACCTTGCTCCCATAGGGTCTTAATGTGGAAAAATTTAATCCTATGCCGCCACCCGCTTTCATGGTGATGGCAGACTCTTGGAGAGCTTTCATGATACCCTCCATGGAGTCCTGTATTTCCCCCATAACGAAACAGTTTGAAAGGGTGGCTTTTTTGTTTCCAGCCCCAGCGTAGGCTAATATTCTCCCGCCGGGGATAAACCTTTCAATTCCCATTTCTCTGTAAAATGTATTCATAATATGTTCGTTGCCTTTAGCAATAGCCCTCGCAACCCGCATAATGGATTGCTCAGGGCACGATTCTCCTTCTCTTCTGTATTTCTTTTCCCAGATTTCATTTATCATGTTTCACCTCCTAAAATGGTACTTCATCACTGTAATCTTCGACCTGTTCTTCTTGTTCTTTCTTAAAAATAAATTTAACACTCTGGGCAACTACTTCAAGTTTACTTTTTTGTTGCCCGTTAGATTCCCACCTTCTTTCTTGAAGTCTTCCTTCTACAAGTATTTGCTTTCCTTTACTAAGGTATTGGTTGCATGCCTCGGCTTGCTTGCCGAGAGTTACCACGTCTATAAACAAGACGTTATCCTTTACATCGTTCCCCTGTCTTTGCCGTGTATTCACGGCTATTCTTAAACTTGCGACAGGGTTTCCTTTTGGTGTATACCTAAGTTCCGGATCCTTTGTTAAATGACCAATTAATATCACTTTGTTAAACATATTCCCTCCTTTCTTAAAAAAAAGGCACCCGAAATAAAATTTTTCAGGTGCCTTTCGTGTCTACTTAGTCTTTTTTATATATTACTGATTTTAGCCAGAAAGCCTATGTCTTTAGTTTTGCGGAGAAGTCAAATTCCTGTTGAACCAAACCCATTCTCATTTCGCTTTGATTTCGATAATCTTTTCACTTCTACATGTTCCACCTTTGGTATTTTGTTAACTATTATTTGAGCTATTCTATCCCCACATTTGATTTTATGTGGGGATTTTCCAGTATTCCACATGATAACCCCTACTTCTCCTCGATAACCACTGTCTATTGTCCCTGGTGAGTTTGGGATTATCAAGGGTGTTTTTAGTGAGATCCCACTTCGAGGTCTTATTTGTAACTCGTATCCTTGTGGAACCTCTACCTTTAATCCTGTTTTTATTATCTTCCTTTCACCAGGGGCAATGATGTAGTCTTCGCAAGAGCAAATATCAGCGCCAGCGTCTCCTTTGTGAGCAAATGAGGGGATAACAGCTTTTGCCGATAACTTCAACCATTTTATTTTCATTATCTTAACCTCCTATATAAAAAGGCACCCGAAGTGGAATCTTCGAGTGCCTTTCATTTTTATATTATGTATTCATTGCATATACCCATGTCTCTATACCCACAGTATTGGCATGCCCAACTCCCTTGGTCAGGTGGGATGAACACGCCCTTGTTGATCCCATCCACAACACGCCTAATCCTCCTTTCAAGCCTTGCTATCTGCTCATTGCTCCTTGTGGTTTCAAGAGACACGATGTGTGATTTATTATTCTTAGGCTTGACAACATAATCAAGCCTAAGCTTTAACGGCAGATGCCCATAATACGCCAGATGTCCAAGTGCGTAGATGGTTAGTTGTTGTGATTTATCTGCTTCGTCCCGGGCTGGTGTTCTACTAGCAGTCTTCGTGTCGACCACCACTCCCTCACTTGTTATAAGATCAATGTATCCAATAATTGGTATTATCATGTTGTCTGTAAGTATAAATTGTTCTTCAACGGCTACAGGCGTGGTATTCTTTGCCACCACTTCGTAGTACTCTTTCATCATGTATGTGCTGTTGTCTTTTATAGTAGCTTTCACAACTTCCTTCCCCTTAGATTGTTCTTCTTCATCAAGAAGAACTTCATCGGAGAATGCTCTTTCGATGTTATCTGACAACACGTCGAGGACTTCATCAATAGGTAAGTCCTCACCTTTTTCTATTTTGTTCTTATACTCCGCTTCCTGTGCTTTGTGGAAAGCGGAGCCAAGAACTAAAGCACTCTTTGGTGGTATTTTTATACCTTCGACGTATCTAAAATAGTACTGTATACCACATCTTGAATACATGTTTATTTGCGAGAATGACAAATACGTTGGCGTCATTTTTGTTCCCCTTTCCTTTTATCCTCCTTTTATTGAAAGAGGAGAGGAAAAACTATTCCTCTCCTCTTATTTGCTAGTAAATTGTTTCTTCTTTTTCTTCTTCATTAAAGTCGCTTGTGTCTTTTCTATTCAACCTCTTTATTATTTCTGAGGCCTTCTCATAATCTATATCTTTAATAACTTTTTTTATGCTGTCTTCTTTTATTCCTAATTTTCTTGCTGTTATCATAATAGCGTCTATTTGCTGCTTGTTAGCAGCTTTCTTAACTTCTTTTGGCCTTTTTTCTTCAAACGTAGGAGTATAAATTGGTTGTAGTTCATACTCTTCTTCTTCTTTGCTTACTACAGGGATTTCAGCGTATTCGTAGACCCCGGATAGGTTCATTTCAGGGAACCCCTTTCTTATCGCTCCCGCCTCAGCACACTTCGCCAACATGATTGACCATTTTTCCCACATTTTTGTTGGCTTGCCATTGTTCAGAGTCTGAACGTACTCTCTATAATGGGCCACATATGTGAAAGGCCTTGAGCATCCTTTTTTGTAGACTGCTGCTTTTGCAGCGATTGGCCTATCCGTAGGCAATGTATATTCTGTTTCTTTTATTTCTCCGTTGCGTTCTACAATATATATGATGGGGTCTTGCCCATCATAGTTGCCACTTCTTTCAGCTATCAGCCTAAAGCCGTCAATCCCTATAAGGATCGTTCCTACCTCTACATATCTATCTTCTGAAGGGCTCCATACTTTTCTCTTAATAAAATGTATCTGCCCACTGAGTGGGTCGAGCCCTAGCTGCTTCGCTCTATGTAGATATAGGGCCAGCTCGCTGTCGGTCGCACCCCTTGCAACTGTATTTTTTATTAAATTAATATTTTCTCTTTTTTCCATGTTACTACCTCCTTTGTTAGTACTTGATAGAGGTCTTTTACTCCTCTATCTTTATGGACTGTTATTAATTCTATTTTTATCCCTTTATCAGTTATTAACTTTATAGCTTTTTGTTGAGCTAACTGCCCGGCATTATGATTACTGTCGTTGTCAAGAGCAATTAGAAATTTTCTGGGCTTGTATTTATCGATTATCTCGGGTAGGTACTTTATACTTCCTACACCATTCAGCCCCAATAATGACTCACTCTTCAGCCCAAACAATACTTCTCCTGCGAGCGAGTCAATGATTGACTCGGTCAGTAAAAATGTATTTCCTCTATAGAGTATCCAGGGGTATTTCTCCCCTCTTGTTACTCTTATTTTTCTACCATCTTTTATGGTTTCTGTAGCGTCGTCATTTACCCCTCTGCACTCCAACCCTCTTAATTCTTGGGGGTTGGGACAGGGGAATACTATCCACCTTTGCCCAGTCATACTTCTATATTCCGCTACACCCGCCTCCGAGTGATATATCACCCCCTTTCTTTCGAAATACTTTTTAATGAAACTTTTATTTCCAGTTTCTTTTATTGCATCGTATAGTTTCTTTGCGTTCTCAATGTCTTTGACCAGTTTCTTATCTTCTTTTGATTTTGGAGCTGGTTTTGTAATTTGCTTTATGTCATCTATACCTAGTCTTCTTAGCGCTTCTTTAAACGTAACTGAATACAGTATTGAAACTAATTTGATTAAATCTCCACCTTCCCCCGCTCCAAAATCATACCACACATCTTTTACAGGATCGACGAAGAAAGAGGGGGTTTCTTCGTCTCTAAATGGTGAGTAGTAAACTATTTGGTTCCCTACTTTTTTCCCTCTTAATCCCAGTGATTCTAGAAATGAGATAATCGTCTTCAAGCAATCACCTCCTCTCATATACTGTTCCGTTTAGTAGTGATAGTCGTATGACTCTAATATGAATAATCTTTTGGGAATTCCTCTCTCGAGGTACTCAAGTAATTCCATCTCATTCCAGATAGTACTATTCATGTAGAAAAAGAAACCATACTGATTCCATGCTCTATACGCTATTCTCCAGAGACTTGGTCTTTCTTTCTTAAGTTCTTCAGCAACCTTTTCAAGTCTCTCATTTTTAATTTTTTCAAGAGAGTCCTT
>Ga0315298_1001123_pt1 | contig 50451 bp, 29 predicted proteins | sample WHS_1_MG_FD_203077 | JGI IMG/M metagenome (GOLD analysis project Ga0315298, IMG submission 203077) | Extremophilic microbial mat communities from Washburn Hot Springs, YNP, Wyoming, USA - WHS_1_MG | ecosystem: Environmental > Aquatic > Thermal springs > Hot (42-90C) | place: USA: Wyoming...
CCCAGTTGCCGTGTGCCACTGCTTGCCGCAAGGCAAGCAGTGCATTGTGGGGCAAGCCGTTGGCCAGCCGGCACGGCTTCTGCGAAGCCGTGGCACACCTCCCCAGTTGCCGTGTGCCACTGCTTGCCGCAAGGCAAGCAGTGCATTGTGGGGGTGGCACACTTACACACACTGCGGGGGTCGGCGAGCCGGGGCTGTCAAACCCCGGCACCAGCGAGCCCGGCCTCTACCTTGCTGATTTGGACCATCATCGGGTGTCGCGGAGGTAAAAGATAGCTAAGCGGTCTCCTGAGGTGCCGGTCGTCCACCGCAGGGCGAACGAGTTGTGGAAGTCCACGGGCTCAAGGAGGAGGTAGCGCCAAGCCAGCGTACCGTGCCGGCCTGCGGCGCAGGTGCGGAAATCGCCAGGCGGGCCGAAAAACAAGTCGGCATCCGAAGGCCCACGGCCGCCTGCTTCCTCGCCGTCGATAGCCAGGGAAAAGATGTTGCCGGTGGTGGTTGGTTCTTCGCAGACCAGGCCGATCCACCGGCCGGCGGCGCTGGACAATTTGATCTCCGCTGGCGGACCGCTCGGGCTGGCAGGGCCGTACAGGGCACGGAGTCGCATGGGGGAAGCCGGCGGGCTGCCGGGCGGTATGCGGTCATCGACCGAAACGGCAAGTCCTACGTTGTGGACTGGTCGCGGCCCGTGATTCACTAGCGCCAGTTTGATCTCACGGGAGAAGGGAAAGGCCAGCATATTGGTCACGCCGCCGCGGTCCACCAGCACGAAGTTTTGGTAGTTTCCCTGGCCTGCCAGGCCGGGGAACCAGAATCGCACGGGGCAGGCCACATCTGGCTGGGATCGGCCGTCGGTGAACACTTCCAGCCAAAGGTCCCGGGTTTGGAGGAGTTTTTTATCGGCTAGCAGCTTGACCCAGTGCACCACGCCGGCCCCTGCAAGGCGAATGAGGGTTTCCGAGTTGCCCGGGGCGATGACCTTGGCCGAAGCCTGCACGCGGCGATAGGGATCATGTTCGCGGTGAACGCCCCAGCCGAATTGTTCGCGGCGGTAGCTCACGGCCGACAGCCAGCCCGGCGGTAGGCCGGGATCCGCGGGGGTCCAAGTAGCTACGGGCAGGTGGGCCGGGAAAGTGACGTAGTCCAATCGATAGTGGGCCTGCCTGGCCTGGCGTAGCACCACGCGGAGGCGTTGGCGGAAACCCACGCAGGTGAGCACAGGGTTGGGGTCTTCGGTCAGGTGGGGCAACGCGTGGACCAGTTCGGCGGGGCGGCATTCCAGGCTCGGGGTGTTTTGGTCGTCGAAGTAGAAGGCCAGGTTGCCCTGGTCGCTGCTGCGGGCGATGTGGACCAGGGCCCCCGGCCCTCGGAGGTCGGCTAGCAGCAGGGGGGAATTGCTCTGGCCGGCCTCGGCGGTAACCACGTGGCTTTGGATGCCGTCGCCGTGTGCCAGTTGCTGAGAATTCAGCAGGCGATCTAATAGCGAGGCGAGGCCATGGGCAGGGGGCGTTTGCCAGGCGGCGGGCCCCTGGCCGTCCGGCGCCTCCAGCACGCGCATCTGGCGCACCTCGATCCGGGCTCCGTGGTCCTGAATGCCGATCCAGCCGCGGCGGAAGCGGTGCCTCAGTTCCGGGTGCCACGCGGTGTTGCAGTGCTGCACCAACTGGCCGTTGACCCAGGCGGATACCATGGGACCGTCGGCCTTGATGACCAAGTGGTTCCACTGGCCCGAGCGGTCGGCTCGGCCCAGCGGGGGCACATTGCCGTAGATGGCCATGGGGGCGTGTTTGTCCAGAGGGCGATCGGCTGGTACATCCCATATTTGCAGTTCCATGCCTTCCGTAGAAGGCCAGCCCGCGGGGGGCGTACGGATGCCGATGCCCGAATTGCCCCCTTTTTTTATCCGGTATTCCAGCGAGAGGGTGAAGTTGCCGTATTCTTTGCGGGTCCGCAGATAGTTGCCGCCCAAGCCGCGGAGGACCAGCGTGCCGTTGTCGAGGTGCCAAGCGCTTAGCGCGCCGGGGGTCCACCACCCTTCGAGGTCTTTGCCGTTGAACATCAAAACGCCTGGGGGTTCCTGGACGCGCAGACGGCGGAAGCGGCCTTGCGCCTGGGTCACTGCCAACCCCAGGCAAAAGCGGGTGTCGGCGCCGATGGTTGCTGTGGCCGCCGATCGACCGTCCACCAGCACGCGCAACTGGCCGCCGCTGCGGTGGAGGCTCGCCGAGTGCCAGGGGGTGGATTTCGAGCTGGCCGGGGCGGCTGCCGGTACCACCTTCTCTCCGGCGTGCAGCACCTGTTGATGGCGGGCGATGGCGCCGCAGCCTGGACCTTCGCAAAGGGTTATGGTCCACCACGCTCCGGAAGGAACCTCGCCCAAGCGCACTTGACAGGCTCCATGGGGCGCTGCCGCCCACTCCAGGCGGAGTTCAAAGTCGCCAAAGGTAAATCCTGACACCAACGGCGTCGCGTCGGGGGTGCCCACCAGTTCTCCGCCTTCCACACGCCACCCCTCGGGGGCCGCGGTTCCATAATCCCAGCCCACAAGCCGGCCGGGCAGCATGAGTTCCAAGCCCCATTGGGGTTGGGAACTGCCCGGGGTATTGGCCGGCTCGGCGGCCGGTGCAGTTCCAAAAACCATCCCCAGCAGAAAGCTCGCAAACAGAGTCCGCATCACAGTCATCTTCCTTTTCTACAAAGCTGGTAGTGCGGGAGCCCAAGGGCGTGCGAGATACCCCTGGGCACGGCGACCCAAGAGGATATTGATCGAAACACGCTCGCTTGTACAGTCCTGCCGGCAGCTATGACGGGGGGCAAAGCTATGGCCGCGGGAAAAAGTTCCCCGACGTCCGGTTGCCGGCCGCCATAGCCGGCGGGCTCCGGCCACGGGCAGCAATCTGCCTTGTGGCGTAAGCAGACATTACAATGCAGCCCGGTGCAGGCGTGCGGCAAGCTTTTTTCTGGCGGCGTCCTATGGGTACTACCTATCCTTTTGGCAACGATCCGGCCAAGGTGGCCAACTACCAGGCGTTCTGGCAGCGGGCGCCGGTTGCCCGGCCCATGGTGGGCTTTTCGATCAAGAGCTGGTTTCCGCTGCAAGAGTTTTCGGCCAGTGCGGTCTGGCAAAGCCAGCGGACGCTGATGCCGGAGATGATCGAGCCCGAAGCATTCCTGGACGATCAGGAACGCCTGCTCCGCGAGGGGGAGACCATCGAGGATGACATCTTTCGCGGGGCGTCGCCCTCGCAAGCGGTGCCGTGGCTGGACGGCATCTTGGGGGCCGAGTTGCGAATCCTTCCCGGGAGCGTGCTGGGCGTGGAGCGGACGTTGCCCTGGGAACAACTGGGCCGGTTGCGCTTGGATCCGAACAATCCGTGGTTCCGCAAATACATGGAGTTCATCGAGGTGCTGGTACGTCGCTCCGAGGGGCGGTACCCGATCAGCCATGCCCCGTTGATAGGACCCTCGGACATTCTGGCGTTGCTACGGGGCCACACGCAAAGCGTGCTGGATATGGTGGAGTCGCCCGAGCGGGTGCGGCGATTGTTATGCCAAAGCGGCGAGGTTTTCTGCCAGATTACCGACGAGGCGTGGAAACGCATCCCCCGGTACTTGGGCGGCTATTTCGATGCCCAGTATCAGCTCTGGTCGCCCGGGCCGATCGTGCGCCTTCAAGAGGACGCGGCCGGGCTGTTCTCTCCCCGGCTGTACCGCGATCTTCTCCAGGGCGTGGACCGGGCTGTAGCCGGCCGTTATCCCTGCGCCTTCATCCACCTGCATACCAATTCGATGTTCCTGTACGACCTGTTTCTGGAGGTCGAGGAAATCCGCTGCTTTCAGGTGAACTACGAGTTGCATTCGGGCGGGCCACCCATCGCGGGCATGATCCCAGCGCTGCGCAAGATACAGGCTGCCAAGCGCCCCTTGCTGGTCCGGGGTTCGTTCACGCCCGATGAATTGCAGTTGCTGGTCGATGCACTCGACCCGCGGGGGCTGTATTTATACATCATGGTCGAGTCGCTGGCCGAGGTGGATCGCCTGCGGCCGATCTTGGGCATGTAACGCGGCAGGCCCGGCGAACCGCCGGGGCGAAGGGGTCCTGGCTCTGCTACGGCAGCCGAGGGGGCGCATGGTGTGGAAGCCACCGGGGGTGTCCTTTGCGGCCGGTGGCGACGGAGGGGCGATCCCAGGGCCAACCGGGGCGGACCTGCTTTGGCGCGCTCTCGCGACCAGGCGCTCCGGGCTCGGTATCCTGACGGGGGAGGAGACGCGCCCGGTATAATGAAAAATGGACGCGGCATCGATGTCTCCGTCGCGCAGGATTGCCGCTATCAAGCTCTGTGTGGTGTCTGGGATCGCCAGGCTTTGGAATGCATTGCCATGCGGCGGATTTGACGATTTTTGCAACACATGACGGCCTGCCCTGTCCGGGTGGCCTGAATACCAATGAGCATAGCCACATTGCCCCCCCTTCGGACGTTTACGGAGTGGATTGTTCAGACGGACGATCACGCCGAGCGCCGGTTGGCGCTACTGGACGAGGCCGAGCGGATTCTGGCGGGGCGCGAGCCGGCCAGTATCGAGGCCCGGCGGAGCCTCGCTGCGCGTCTGGAACGTTGGCGCTACCAGATGCTCAACGAGCGCCATGCGGCGCTGGGCGAGCGGGACCGCCAACTGGCCAACGCCTTGGACTTGGCGGCCAATCGGCTGGCCGGCCGGGCGCCGCGACCTCCCCGCTGGCCGCGGGACGCCGTTCTGAACACGGCGCCCGACGATCCTGCGTTGGTGGAGATCGAGGAGGCCCTTGATCCGGCCACACCGTTGGAGGCGGTGGCTGCACGGGCGGCGGAACTCACTGCGCAGCACTTTACTGTCCGGCGGAACGGCGCGGCGGCGCGCCGCATGTTCATGTATGCGCCGCTGTATCTGTCCAACCTGTGTATCAACCACTGCCTGTATTGCGGCTTCCGCCATCCCAATCCCATCGAGCGGGTCCACTTGGGGGTAGAACAGGCCCTCCGGGAGGCCGAGGTGCTGCTGGCCCGCGGTTTTCGCCACATCCTGCTGGTGGCGGGCGATTATCCCAGCATGACCTCCACCGAGTACTATGCCGAGGTGATCGAGGCGCTGCGCCGGCGGGGCGTGATCCCCTCGGTGGAAATCGCCCCCCAATCGACCGACGGCTACGAAGCCCTTGCCGCGGCTGGGGCGTGCGGCGTAACCCTTTATCAGGAGACCTATAATCCGTCCTTGTACGCGAAGTACCATCCGCGCGGGCCCAAAGTGTCGTACGATTGGCGGTTGGAAGGGATCGAGCGCGCAGCCGAGGCCGGCATGAAGCGCTTAGGCCTCGGCATACTGCTGGGACTGGGCCCGGCGCAGGAGGAACTGCTGGCCCTGGTGCGGCATGGCCGCTATCTGGCAGCTCGGTTCCCCCAGTGTACCTTGGCGTTCAGTCTGCCGCGGATTCATGAAGCACCCCAAGGGTTCGTGCCGCCGTTCGCCGTGGACGACGAAACGTTCGTGCGGATGTACTGCGCGCTGCGGATCGCCTTTCCCCGGGCCGAACTGGTACTTTCCACCCGCGAAATGCCCGACTTGCGCGACCGGCTGGCCCGTATCTGCATCACCCAGATGAGCGCGGGCAGTTCCACGGCACCGGGCGGATACCATGAAGACACCTGCGGGAGCCCGGCCGGAGAGCAATTTCCCATTGCCGACCACCGCTCGGTACCGGAGGTGCTGGAGTCGTTGGAGGCGGCGGGAATTTGCCCCGTTTGGACGCCGCCGGCCCCCGACGCCTAGCGTGGACGAGCGGCAGCCCCGTTTTTCGCAGGTGCAATGGTTCGGGGCACTTCGGCTCGCGCAACAAGTTCTCTACCCGGCGTGCGGCGTGGCGCGTTACAATGCCGCTAAGGCCGAGATTTACGGGCGGCTGCCGACGGCGCGCCTGCAAGGCAGGCGGACTGCGCGATACGGGTCGCGCTTGGGGTTGAGGTTTTCCGGAGGGACGGTGCATGAGCGACGACCAACGGGCCCGCGAGCTGGCCGATCGGGCCCGGCCGTTTTCCATCGAGGTGGCCGATCGCATTCAGAGATTGCCGCCCTACTTGTTTGCGCGTATCAACCGGCTGAAGTACCAGAAGCGGCGGGCGGGGGAGGACGTCATCGACCTGGGGATGGGCAACCCCAGCGACCCCCCGGAAGACCTGGTGGTGGAGAAGCTGGCCGAGGCCGCCCGCGACCCCCGCAATCATGGCTACAGCGAGTCGTGGGGACTGTTGAATCTCCGCCGCGAGGTGGCCAGCAAATACTACAAGCAGCACGGGGTGCGTCTGGACCCGGAGCGGGAGGTCATCGTCTGCCTGGGCTCCAAAGAGGGGTTCAGCCATTTGTGTCTGGCGTTGATCGGGCCGGGCGATACCGCCATCATTCCCAACCCGTCGTATCCGCCGCACCTGTACGCCGTCGCCCTGGCCGGCGGCAATCAGATCGCTTTGGAAGTTGCCGACCCCGAAAAACTGCTCTCCAACATCGCTTATACCTGCCAGCACCTGTACCCCCGGCCGAAGCTGTTGATTGTCAATTTCCCGCATAATCCCTCCACGGCCACGGTCGAACCGGAGTTCTATGTAGAGGTGGTCAAGCTGGCCAAGCGGTATGGCTTCATGGTGATTAGCGACCTGGCCTATGCGGATGTAACGTTTGACGGCTATCGGGCGCCTAGTTTTCTGGCGGCCCCCGGGGCGCTGGACGTGGGGGTGGAGTTCACCACCATGAGCAAGGGGTACAACATGGCGGGGTGGCGCGTGGGCTTTTGTGCCGGGAACGCCGAGATGGTCCGGGCGCTGGGTACCATCAAGACGTATTACGATTATGGGATGTTCCAGCCGATCCAGATTGCAGCCATCGTGGCGTTGCGGCACACCGAGGCGGCCGTGGAAGCCCAGGCCAAAGTGTACCAGCGCCGCCGCGATGTGCTGTGCGAGGGGCTGGAGCGGCTGGGTTGGCCAATCACCCGGCCCAAAGCCACGATGTTCGTGTGGGCGAAGATTCCCGAGCCCTGGGCCAGCGAAATGGGCTCGTTCGATTTCGCCATGAAGCTGTTGGAAGAGGCCAACGTGGTGGCCAGTCCGGGAGCGGGGTTCGGACCGGCGGGCGAAGGGTACTTGCGCCTGGCGCTGGTGGAGAACGAGAACCGGCTTCGCCAGGCGGTCCGCCAGATCGGGCGCTGCCTGGGGAGCAAGGTTCCGGCGCGCGGCTGAGGCTTACCAGCCCAGCACGCGTTTCCAGCGCTCGAGGTTCCAGCGGGCCTTTTCGGCGGGGGTCATGCGCTCGAAGTCGGGGTCGGCGCCCGGGGGAGGCACGCCGGGTAGCACGGCGGGCCGGGCCAGCACCGCGGCTCTGGGGGCCGGCCGCGATGACGCACTATAGGCCGTCGCCGTTGCCGTACGCTGCAAATCCTCTTCCAGCGTGCGATGAGGCGGAATCTTCAGTCGCGCCAGATCGGCGTGATAAGCCCGAACGGCTTCGGCCGGCCCGATCTGGTCGTCGGCCACCAGCCGCAGATACCGGACAAACGTCAATTGGTGCTCGGCATTGTTGATTTTCCGGCCGTAAAGCGCCACCCGCGCCCCAGCCTTTTTAGCCTCCCAAAGCATGTGGAACGCATCGAAACTGGTGCCAGCCGACCCGCCCAGGATCCCCACGACCAGCGTGGGGTCATAGCGGGCCAAGGCCTCGATGGCGCCCGGGCCGTGATAAGGAATCTTCAAAAACAGCGGCCTGCCCCGCGAGGTTACGCCCGCCAGGGTCCGCGCGATGTGATCGTTGATGAAGCGGGCCACATCAGCCGGCGGGTGCTCCCCACAGGCATTCGGGTCGAAGACCTCCAGAAAGTGGCGGAAACCCTTGGCCTCGGCCTCCAGCCGAAACGCCTTGTACGCCTCCAACGTTACCCGGTCCAGCTCCACATCGTTGTTGAAAGTGACGGAGTAAAGGCCCAGATCGGCCCCCAGGCGGCGCTCGTGCGGTTCGCACTCCAGTTTGCCGCACATGATGTGGTCGATCGTGGTGCTGCGGAAAGGCCGAGAGGGCTGCGTGGCGTAGCGCCCGCTGCCGGCCGCCAGCCAGATGTCGCTGGCATCGTTGGCCCGCACCGCCGGCGTGACCGGACTCTGGTCGAACAGCCGTTCCTGGATCGTGAGGATCTCGCTGGAACTGGCGCTCATGAGCATGATGTCCACGTCGCCAGCCAGGACGATTTCGCGCATGAGCTGGCGGTATTCGGCCAGGGTGCGGAAGCGGGCCTCGTGGCCGTGATACTCCGGACTTCGCCCTGGCGCGGCCAGGCCGAAAGCCATGTCGGCGTCCTTGGCGTCCGCCAGGATGAAGTCTTTGCACGAACTGTCCGCACGGATGCGGGCCAGCTTGCGGTCGAGCGTCTTTTCCATAATCCCCAAGAACTTCGGGCTGCCAAAACCCCGTGGTCGGGCCTGCCCCCCGGCCTCGCAGGCCTCTTTAGCAGTATACTGTACGGCGGGCAGCCGGGGCGAGTCGCGGCAGGGGCACGTTTGCTGAGCCCGGCCCGCACGCCCGGTGTGTGCCGCGGCTTCAAAGAAGCCGTGCCCCGCGCGCAAACGGTGTGTTTGCTGAGCCCGGCCCGCAGGCTTTGCCCGCCGCAACGCTCCCGACCCAGTGTTCAGGACGCTCCCTATGATTCTTGAAGGGGTGATGACCACCTTGGATCCCTCCGGCCTGGTGCACATCGCCGCCATGGGCGCCGAGATCGCCGACCCGCCAACGGCGGTGGAGCGGCTGGTGTTGCGGCCGTATCCGACCTCGCAAACATGGGAGAACCTGCGGCGGAACGGCCGGGGCGTCTTCCATATCACCGACGATGTCGAGCTGTTGGCCCGCAGTGCGGTGGGGCAGGCCGATGGGCAGCCGACCGTGCCACCGGAGTGCTGGCCCGAACCCCTGGTCCTGCCCGATGCCTGCCGCTGGTATGCGCTGGAAGTCCGGCAGATGGAAACCTCGGGCCCTCGAAGCCTGGTGGTAACCGAGGTGGTAGCTTCGGGGCGGAACCGCGACTTCTGGGGATTCAATCGGGCCAAGCACGCGGTGCTGGAGGCGGCCATTCTGGCCAGCCGGGTCCATCTGCTTCCCTTGGACGAGATTCGGGCCGAGCTGAACCGGCTGGCCGCGCTAGTGGACAAGACCGGCGGTGCGGCCGAGCGCCGCGCCTGGGCGTTCTTGTGGGATTACGTGGAGCGGGCCGCGCAGGAGCGGGGATGATGCCCAAGGCAGTAGAGGTGATCACGCCCAGCCGGTTGCATTTCGGCCTGCTTTCGTTACATCGCACCGGTCCGGTGCGGTATGGGGGCGTAGGGGCGATGGTGGCCGCCCCGGGGGTGCATCTGGTGGTCCGCCCTGCCGCGAGCCTGACCGCCGAGGGGCCGCTGGCCAACCGGGCACGTCGCGTCGCGCGCCGGGTGGGGTTAGCGCTCCTTGGAGCCGCGCCCCGTGTGGCCATCTGCATCCACCGCGCACCGCCGGAACATGTGGGGCTGGGGACGGGAACGCAGTTGTCGATGGCGATTGCGGCCAGCTTGGCCGCACTCCTCGGTCGAACGCCGGCGGATGAGGCGGAGTTGGCGCGATGGGCTGGCCGCGGCCATCGCTCGGTCGTCGGTGTGCATGGCTTCGTGCACGGCGGGCTTATCTGGGATCCGGGCGACGCAGCGGCCGGCGAACGTGCGCCACCGGTTCACCGCCTGGCTTTACCGGCGGCGTGGCGATTCATCCTCTTGCGTCCCCACGGGCTGCGCGGCTTGTGGGGCCAGCGCGAACGGCAAGCTTTCGCCCGCCTGGCACGAATGCCGGCAGCCCATGTGACCACCCTGCGGCGCGAGGCCGCCGAGGTGCTTTGGCCCGCTGCCGCCCGGGGCGACTTCGAGACGTTCTCCGAAAGTGTGTACCGCTACGGCTATCAGGCAGGCATGAATTTCGCCGCAGCACAAGGGGGACCGTTCTCCGCCCCGCGCCTGGAGGCCCTCGTCAACCACATCCGCCGCCTGGGCGTTCGCGGCGTCGGCCAAAGCTCCTGGGGCCCCACCCTGTTTGCCCTGTTGCCCGACGAGGCGTCGGCCTGCCACTTCGTCCAGCGGTTGCGGGCTTTGCCTGAGACCGAGGACCTTCAGCTCTGCATCGCTCCGCCCGACAACGAAGGAGCCAAGGTGCGGCTTATCGAGACGTGAACTGCCGTGGCCTGCCCGAAGCGGCCGACGCCACCCGGCGGCTCTCGCGCCCGCTGGGCTTCGCCGGGTCGAAAGCCGGATTGGACGAGGGCAGCTTCGCCCCCACCTCTTTCTGCCAAGCGTGGAGTTCGGCACGCAGTTGGGCCACGCGCTGGGGCTCGGCGGGGGCCAGGTTGCGGGTCTCGCCCGGATCCCGAGACAAATCGAACAGTTCCACTGTCTCGTCCTCGAACCATTCGATCAGCTTCCACGCCCCGCGGCGGATGGCTGCCCCAGGAGCGCCCCCCTGATTGCCGTAATGAGGATAATGCCAGAACAAAGCCCGCTCGGGCAGCCGGCCCGTGCCGCGCAACACAGGAAGGAAACTCAGGCCATCGAGCTGCTGGCCGGCCTGCGGCCGCAACCCAGCAGCCTCCAATAGCGTGGGAAAGAAATCGGGGCTGGCCACCGGCGTGTCGATCACCAGGCCCGGCCGAACCACCTTCGGCCAGCGGACCAACAGCGGCTCCCGAATGCCCCCTTCGTAGAGCCAGCCTTTGCCGGCCCGCCACGGAAGATTCGAGGTTGGCCATCCTTCGCTGGTGGACAACCCACCATTATCCGATGTAAACACCACCAAGGTGTTTTCGCTCAGGCCCAGTTCGTCGAGTTTGGCCAGCACCTTGCCCACGGCGAGGTCCATCGCCTCGACCATCGCGGCGTACACGGGATGTTCCTGCACAAGGCGGACATCGCGGGGCCCCTCACGACCCCACTTGGCCTCCAGGCCCAGCCGCCGCCGCTTGGCCTCGTACTTCTGCCGCAAGTCCTCGCGGGCCAAAAGCGGCGTGTGCACCGAATAGAACGAAAGATACACGAAGAAAGGCCTGTGCCGATTCTGCTCGATGAACCGCACGGTCTCGGTGGCCAGCCGGTCAGGCAAGTGTTCGCCGGGCGGCCCGTCGGGCAACCGCGGATTGCCGTAAGGCGAAAAGTACCGCTTTCCCCCCGAGGGTGCCCCCCATGCGCAGCCCCCTTTGTTGATATCGAAGCCCTGGTCCTCGGGCCAGAATCCTTCTGGTCCCAGGTGCCACTTGCCGGCGAAAAACGTGGCGTACCCGGCTTGGCGGAAAACCTCGGCCAGCGTGATCTCCTCCAGGGCCAGCCGATCGCGGTAAGGGGCCGGCAACAGCTTCGTGTTTCGCTTCCACCGCTCGGGTCCGGCCGCCCCAATGTAATCGGTGATGCCTGTGCGCTGGGGCCATTTGCCTACCATGATGCTTGCCCGAGTGGGTGAACACACCGGGCACGAGGCGTAGGCATCGGTGAAGCGGGCGCCCTGGCGGGCCATGCGATCCAAATGGGGCGTCTCGTAGAACGTGCTCCCATAGCAGCCCAAGTCCCGCTGGCCCAGATCGTCGGCCAGCATGAAGACGATATTGGGCCGGCCCCCACGGTCGCCCGCCCCGCAGAGGCTCCCCGCTACCAGCAGCCAAATGGCCGCCACCCCCAAGGCCCGCCGGGGGTACCCGTGCAGAACCCACGGGCGTCGGTGCTTCGCCGGCCAGGTGCCACTTGCGTAATGTTCAAAGCGCATTGCATCTCCTTCCGGTGTCCGCCAGGCAAGCCGCGTTTTCCGCCGGCCATTTTCTGGCGCGAATGTTTCCGCAGGCTGCAAAACGGGCACGCTGCAAGTTTCCCCATCGGAACCTGACGTGCAGCCAGTATGGGCCGCGCCCTAGCCGGGGTCAACCACCGGCACGGCACGACCGCAACAGTGCCGGCGCGGACGCCGCCCCGGAACGCCCCGTGTTGCGAGGCTTCTGGCCAGCCCCTATACTGCGTTCGCCTGCTCACCACAACATGCCGCTTTGGAGAATTCTTGCCGATGCAAGTTGCCAGTCGTGTTTCACGCCGGGCGTTGCTTCGGGGTTTGGGCGCTTCGGCAGGGATGGGGGTACCGGCCTTTATTCCGCGAAGCGTGCTTTCTGCGCCCGGGCAGCCAGGGGCCAACGAGCGGGTGACGCTGGGAGTGATCGGCATGGGTGGCCGGGCCCGGCTGCTCATCGATCAGTTGCCCGAGTCGGGCCAAGTGGCCAGCGTGTGCGACTGCTTCCTCCGCCGGGTCGAAGAAGCCGCCAAACAAAAGCAGGCCAAGTGGCGGATCCATCAAGATTACCGGCGGCTGCTGGACGAGAAGGACATCGATGCGGTCCTAGTGGTCACTCCGGACCACGGCCGGGTGCTTCCCTGCATCCACGCCTGCCAGGCCGGTAAGGACGTGTACGCCGAGAAGCCCCTGACGCTTACCATCGGCGAGGGGCGGGTGCTGGTCCGCGCGGTACGGAAGTATGGCCGGGTGCTCCAAGTCGGCAGCCAGCAGCGGTCCATGGAAATGAACCGCTTCGCCTGCGAATTCGTGCGCAGCGGGGGCATCGGCAAGGTTCTGCTTGTGCAGGGCATGAACTACACCGGCCCGCGGGTGTACCAGGGGCTGCCGGCCCAACCCATCCCCGAGGGGCTGGACTGGGACCGGTGGCTGGGCCAGGCCGAGATGCGCCCTTACAACGCCGCGTTGCATTTCGGCTGGATGGCGTGGCGGGATTTTTCCGGCGGCGAAATGACCAACTGGGGGGCGCACGGGCTGGACCAAGTGCAATGGGCCTTGGGGATGGACGACTCCGGGCCGGTGGAAATCTGGCCGGTTACGCCCGGCCCCAACGGCAAAGTCTCGTATCGCTATGCCAACGGAGTTGAAGTCCGCCTGGAGCTGGATCGCGGGCCGCACGGCGGGGCAATCTTCACCGGCGAAAAAGGCAAGATCGAGATCAATCGTAACAAGTTCACCACCAACCCCAAGGACCTCGTCAAAGACCCGCCTCCTGCCCATCTGGCCGACAAATGGCGCGACGAAGTGGCCCTTTGGCAGGCCAAATATCACATGGAAAACTGGATCCAGTGCATCAAGACGCGCCAGCGGCCAGTGGCCGATGTGGAGATCGGGCACCGTTCAATCACCGTCTGCCATTTGGCAAACATTGCCCGCGAGCTAGGACGTAAACTCCGCTGGGATCCCCAAAACGAGCAGTTCGTCGGCGACGAGGAGGCCAATTGCTACATCCACCGGCCTCGTCGCAAGGGGTATGAATTACCGGAAATCGTCTAGGCAAGCGGTAGGCCCTCCGGAGGGCGGGAACACCCGGGTGAGCGGCCTCCGCCGAAGTGTGCGCGACGGTGTGGCGGGGAGCGGCTTATCGGGTCATAGGGTCGCGCCGGTACGGGGCGATGCTTGCTGACTATGAGATCTGCCGCCCCAATGCAATGGCGAGGGTTTTCCGGCGTGACAAATGACGCCGAGTGGGTAGGCGCTACCCCCATTGGGCGGAACGAAAGATGGAAAAGCCTGGGCACCGAGTTCGGCCGGCAACTGGTAAAGGCTGGTGGCGTGGCGATGCCTCTTGAGAGCTATGCGGCGGCCCGCTGAGGCTCCATCTCGTGGAAAAGGTTGATGGTGCGGAGCATCTGGCCGTCGGCTGCGTAGAATTGGAGTACACCGAGGTCGATCAGCCACATGGCCATCAACCCCCCCGCGCGGTAGGAACGGGCTAAATAACGCCGATTCTTGACGAACAGAGTTTCGTTCATCTCCAAGAGTTCGGCGGCTTTGACGCCCAGCTCAGCGAACACTCGGAGCACCAGTTTGCGGATCTGGTCAGGCTGAGGCGTGGCCGTCATGGCGGAAACCTCCTTGTGGTGTCATTATCGGCAAAGGCGGCTGCGGCCTATTGGCGCAAACTGCATTTTCCGGAGTCGAGGGATTTGCAGTAGAATGCCTATGATGCCCAATTTCCGTAAACCGCGCAGATGCTGGCTTGGCGTACATATTTCTGGGGGAATGGCACCCTACGGGATTCAAATTTCTGCCCAACAGGTGGTTGCAATTTCTCTTGAGATCGGGTATGGTAAGGTGGTCGCAATAGGGATCGGACACCCTGACGGTAGCCCCGCCAAGCGAATCCTACCTGTTGACGGCACCTGGGTGGCGGTGCCGGCTCTTGATCCGTGTGTAGACGGTCACCGACCGCATTCCTCGCAGGCGACCCGGCGCGGCCTGGTTTCGCAGTGCCGGACTCTAACCGCCCTCAAGCCAGGAGGCGGTGCACATGCTGGTATTCAGCCGAAAGAAAAATGAACAGATCGTGATTGGCGAGCACATCGTCGTCACGGTGGTCGACATCCGAGGGGATAAGGTCCGCCTGGGGATCGAAGCCCCCAAGGAAGTTCCTGTCCACCGTCGCGAGGTGTACGAGGCCATCCGCAACTCCACCCCCTGTCACGAGTAGCCTGGGGGTCGATGAGGTGGGGTATGACCCCGGGGGCAGGACTCGGCGGTACCGCTCCCCGTGTTGCCGGAACGCGATTGGCCCCAAAGGGGGTCAGCAAGCCCGTCGCATTGCGTCAAGGCGATTTACGCGCACGGGCCGCAGCTCGGACCTGCTTCATAGCGAAGTAGCCCGGCACACATCGCATGTTTTCATTTCGCGGCCAATCCTCGCGAGGAGGCCCCGCAAAAAAGGCACAAACCCCCTCGGCCGGGGCGCTGCGGGCAGTCCCGATCAAACCAAACCGCAGGGGTATTACCCGGCGGCTCCATCAGGCTGCGGCTGGGCGTTAGAATAATTTGTATCGGGCCTCAGGGCGCGGAATACCCCTTTACCCGTCAAACGCTTAAGGCGAGCCGCGGATGCTCCGCTGGTCTGTCAACCCGGTCGGGGGCGATCACTATTTGGTGATCGTGGCCGTGGCGGTTGGCTTGGTGCTTTTGACGCTTCTAGTGGGCCCCTCATTCGGCGGGACCGTGCCGCGGCGGAGGCGGATTCTGCACATCCTTCGATTGTCGGTGGTGGCCATGCTAGTGGTGGCCATGCTCCGGCCGGCAATCGTCTATACCGACACTAGCCGTCAGTCGGCCACGGTCTTATTGGTTTTCGATAAGTCGCGAAGCATGTCGGTACCCGATGCGGTCAATGGCCGGACCCGCTGGGAGGCGTTGCGTCAAACGGTCGAAAACGCACGGGGCCAACTGGCGGAACTGGCCGAGCGGTTCGAGGTCAAGGCGTACACGTTCGACGTGGCGCCCCAACCCGTGGGTTTGCAGGGCGGCAGTGTGGAGTTGGCCGATTTGCCCGACGGCCCTGAGACCGCCATTGGCGCCTGCCTGGAAGACCTGCTCCGCGAGCACAGCGGCAAACGGGTGCTGGGGGTGCTGTTGTTCAGCGATGGGGCCCAGCGGGCCTACCCCCCCCGCGACATCTTGCCGCAAACGGTGGCTGCCCGGATGAAACACCTTGGGTGGCCGCTGTTCACTTTTCGCTTCGGCCAGGCCCGCGGGCTGGGGCAGGCGCAGGACGTGGCAGTCACTGAACTCGTTGCCGACCAAACGGTGTTCGTCAAGAACGAATTGAGTATCTCCGGCCAGGTCCGCATCGACGGCTATGCCAACCGGCCCGTTCCGTTACGGTTGGTCGTCCAGCGCCCGGATGGCCAGTCGGAAGTGGCGGGCCAGCAGGAGGTGCAGGTCGCCGGCGACGGCCAGCGGGTAAGCGTCCGTTTCAGCTTCATCCCCCAGCAGGCCGGCGAGTACAAGCTCACCTTAGAGGCTGAGGTTCAACCGGGCGAGCTAGTCACCACCAATAATGCGATGACCACGTTTGTCAATGCATTGAAGGGGGGCCTGCGCGTTCTCTATCTGGAAGCCGACTGGCGTCCGGAAGTCAAGTTCCTCCGGCGGTCGCTGGATGCGTCGCCGGATATCCATGTGGATTATCGCCGGTTCGACCCGGAGCGGCCGGAGACGCGACCGGGCGATGCCGACCAGTTCTTCCGCCCCGACAAGTACGACGTATTCATGCTGGGGGATATCGACAGTACCGCGTTTTCCAACGCGGAGTGGGGCGCGCTGAGAGACCGGGTGGAGCACGGGGCAGGGCTGATCATGCTTGGCGGCGGTCACTCGTTCGGGCCGGGAGGCTACGCCACCACGCCCCTGGCCGATGTTCTGCCCGTCGAAATGCACGCCAACGAGCGGCAACAGAAAGATACGCCATTCCCGCCGGATCTGCATATCCTTCAGCCGGTCCGCATGATCCCGACGCAACTGGGGCAGATGCACTTCAGTTTGCGTCTGGCGTACACGGCGGGACAAAGTGCGGCCAAATGGGCGCAGTTGCCTCCGCTGGATGGGGCGAATCGGCTGCGCGAAAAGCGGACGGCCCGCGTGCTGGCAGCCACCGAAGACAATCAGCCCCTGCTGGTCGCGCACGACTTTGGCGAGGGCCGCGTGCTGGCCTTTGCCGGCGACTCCACCTGGCGCTGGTGGATGCACGGCTTCCAGGCCGAACACAAACGGTTCTGGCGCCAGATTGTCCTCTGGCTGGCCAAAAAAGATCAATCCACCGAGGGAAATGTCTGGATCAAGCTGGCCCAGCGGCGGTTCGCTCCGGGGCAGCGGGTGGAGGCCAGTTTTGGGGCACAGTCGCCCACCGGCGAGCCGATTGCCGACGCGGCCTACCGTGTGGAAGTGGAGATGCCCGGCGGCGGCAAACAAGTCGTATCGGCGGTCGGCACCCCGGAGGGAGCCACGGCATCGTTTCAGGAAACTTTCCAACCGGGCGACTATACCTTTGTCGTTACCGCCTCGCAGGGCCAGCAGGAGCTGGGCAGCACGCGGGCCCGGTTCACCGTTTTCCAACAAGATTTGGAGCTGGACAATGCGACCGCGGAAGCCGGCACGCTGGACAACTTGGCGGCCATCAGCGGAGGGCAGTCGCACGCCCCGGAAGAACTGCCCAGCGTGCTCAAAAGATTTCTGGACGACGTCGAAAGCCTGGAGGTGGCGGTCGAAACCCGCCGAAGCCTGTGGGATACCTGGCCCTTCTTCCTGTTACTCGTAAGCCTGCTGGGCACGGAATGGTTTCTCAGGAAGCGGTGGGGGTTGGTTTGACGATGAAGTTGGCAGTACGCCGTGTGGAGGACTGCTGGGCTCCGGCAATGCCCATTCGACACGCGCGACCGCTAAGGTTTGCCTAGGCGGCATCTTCGGAACAAGCGGGGCGCGGGCTTCCGCATCCGAGGCGCCTGCAGAACGGCGCTCGGCGTCTCCCCGGGGAGCCGCCGACTGCGGCCCGCCGTCCTAAGCTTGAGGTGGCCGCAAGAAAGGGTTAAGAAGGAAAGAGTGGGGTCGGTGGATCGCTCCGGGCAAGGGTGTAGCCAGAAGGGGCCCGCCGGAGGTGCGATCCGCAAGCGGAATGTCCTTGTCAGGCGAAGTGCGGGCTTATGAGCAGCGAACAATCCGTCGATCCCCAGCTTATCGAGCAGACCAAGCAGCAGATCCGATCGCTGGTGGGCGAGATCGCTCAGTTGGCCCGCTCGGACATCGACCCGGGCGAATTTTACGGCCAGATGCTGCCGCGGGTGGTTTCGGCGTTGGCGGCCATCGGCGGGGTGGTCTGGACCCTGGAGGACCAGAACCGGCTGACCCTCCAGTACCAGGTGAACCTCCAGGAGGCCCGCCTGCCGCCGCCCGATTCCGAGGAGATGACCCGGCACACGCGGCTTTTGCAAAAGGTGTTGCGCAGCGGCGAAGGGTTGTTGGTGCCACCGCATGCCGGCTCGGGCGATGAAGAGGGCGGCGCCAACCCCACCGACTTCCTTCTGGTATTGGGGCCGCTGAAAACCGAACTGGAAGTCAAAGGGGTGGTCGAGATTTTCCAGCGCCCCGAGGCCGGGCCGAGTGTCCAGCGGGGGTATCTCCGTTTTCTGCTGCAAGTGTGCGAGCTGGCCGGCGACTACCTGAAGAGCCGCGACCTCCGCCAGTTCTCGGATCGGCAACTCCTCTGGACGCAACTGGAGGAATTCACCCGGCTGGTCCATGCCAGTCTCAATCCCCGCCAGACCGCCTACACCATCGCCAACGAGGGGCGGCGGCTGATTGAATGCGACCGGGTCAGCGTCGCGGTGCGCAAAGGGGACCGTTGTGTTATCGAGGCGGTCAGCGGGCAGGACCTCTTCGATAAGCGGTCCAACACCATTCGGTTGCTTAACCGGCTGGCCACGGTGGTGGTCGCCGGCGGAGAGCCCGTGTGGTACACCGGCGATACCAGCCAGATGGCGCCGCAGATCGAAGATGCCGTTCAGGAATACGTCGACGAATCGCACTCCAAGACGGTGGCCATATTGCCGCTAGCACGCCCGGAACCCGAGGAAAAAGAACGGGAACGTCCCGACGAGCCCGTCGAACGCCCCGAGCCGGTCGGGGCGTTGATCGTCGAGCAGATCGAAGATGCCCGCGTGCCGGAACGGATGCGCCATCGGGTGGAGGTCGTGCGCCAGCACAGCGCGGTGGCGCTGGCCAATGCCGTCGAGCATGAAAGCCTGTTCCTGATGCCGCTGTGGCGGACGCTGGGCAAAGCCCGGTGGGTGGTCCGCGCCCGCAACCTTCCCAAGGTGCTGACGGCCGCCGGACTGGCCATTTTGCTCATCGTGGCGGCAGCAGCGGTACCCTACGACTTCGCCTTGCGCAGCGAAGGGACCCTGGAACCCCAACTCAAACGGGACGTGTACGCCGGGGTCGATGGGACGGTGGACCGGATCCTGGTGGAGCATGGGGCTCGCGTGACGGCCGGCCAGCCGATGGTCGTCCTCCGCAACCACGCCCTCCAGCAGCGATTCATCGAAACCGAAGGGCAACTCCTTACCGCCTTGGAGAACTTCCGCGCCACCGAGGGCAATCTGGTGATGAACCGGGCGCTGACGCCCGAGGAACGAGGCCGCTTGACCGCCCAATTGGCCGAACTCCGCGAGCGCATCAGCTCCTTGAAGGTGGAATACGCAGTGTTGAAACAGCAACTGGCGGAACTGACGGTGCGCAGCCCGATCGATGGCCTGGTGACCACGTGGGACGTGCGGCGGCTGTTGGAAAACCGCTTTGTGCGTCAGGGGCAGCGGATCCTGGAGGTGGCCGACCCCGACCAGGACTGGGAACTGGAACTCCACGTGCCCGAGGACCGTATGGGCCACATTACCCGGGCACAGAACCAGCGCTATGAGGAGCTTCGCGCGCGGTTGCGCCAATTGGCCCTGGATCGCCTGCGCGCCGAGGTGCCTGACCTGCCCGAGGAGGATGCCGCCGCGGAGGCCGACCGCCAAGTCGGTCAGATTCCCGACGAAGAGCTGCGCGCCACGCTCCGCGAATTGACCGGCGAAGACTGGGATGACCAGCTCGACGTGACCTACGTGCTGGCCACGGATCCCGGCACGCGCCACGCAGGCAAGGTCAAACAGATGCACCTGTATGCCGAGGTCCATGGCGAGGAGGGTAACACGGTCCGCGTCAAGGTGGCTATCGACAAGAACGAACTCCGCCCCGAACACCTCCGCCAGGGCGCGGCCGTTACGGCCAAGATCGATTGCGGCAAGCGCGCCATCGGCTACGTGTGGCTGCATGACCTGATCGCCTGGACGCGCAAAATGTGGTTCCGATGGTTTTGAGTGCTCTTGTTTCACAGTCGCCGGCCGGAAGCGGACGCAGCGACTGGAGTACCGGGTGCCTGCGGCTCGTTGGCTTGGCGTTCGGAGCCGGGTTGTCTGAGTTCTGGGATTACCACGGGAAAGTGAAGCCATGCGATACACACGACGGATCACGTTCTCGGTCATCGTGCTGGCGGCCTTGGTGGTCGCGCTGAATCTGCTTTGGCAGCACGCCACGTCGCAGGATGGCCAGCCCGCAGTGCCCGTGGCCGGTTTGGATGCTTCCACGGGCGGCCCGGGTGGCGCCCTGGGCGCGAGTGGCCCAGCCGGACTGCCAGGCGGCGGGTCGGCCGGCGTGGCGGCTCCGGCCAGCAGCCGCCGGCCTGGAGCTTTGCCCCAGGTCCTCCCGGTCCGCCGGACCTCTCCGCCGTCGGATCCGGCCGTGGTGGCGCAAAGCGGCCTTGGGGGCACTCCTGCGGTTTTACCCTTGCCGCCTTCCGGCGAGCGGGCCGGCGCTGCCCCGGCCGCCGCCCAAGACGCGTCGCGCCCCGTCGCCTCTCCCCACGATCCCGGGTGGATCGAAAACTGCCAACTGACTCTCATCGACGAAGCCGATATCCCGGCCCAGGAAGCCGGCGTGCTGAAGAGCCTAACCGCGCGTGTGAAGGACCCAGCCACGGGGCAGCTCCGCGATGTGGAGGTCAAAGAAGGCCTGGAGGTCGCGGAGGGAGATCAATTGGGGCAGATCGATGACCTCCACGCGCAGCGGGCATTGGAAATCGCGCAGGCCAAGCTGCGGGCAGCCAACCGCGAGGCCGGCAACGATGTCAATGTCCGCTACGCCCAAGCCAAGGCCGAGGTGGCCTATGCCGAAATCGAGCAGGCCGAGGCCACCAACGCCAAAGCGCCCGGCACGGTGACCCCCTTTGAACTCCGCCGCCTGAAGCTGGCCTACAACGAATCGTACCTGGCCATCGAGCAGGCCACCCATGAGCTGGCCATCGCCGGTGAGAAAGAGAACGTGTCGAAGGCCGAACTGGCTGCGGCCGTCGAAGACGTCCGCCGCCGCAAGATCATCGCCCCCTGGAGTGGAATGATCGTGCAGCGGTACCGCCGCGTGGGCGAATGGGTCAAGCCCGGCGACCCGGTGTTCCAGCTCGTCCGCCTGGATCGACTCCGCATCCAGGCCTTTCTGGACGCGGAGCGGATCGCCCCGGCCGAGGTGGACGGCCAGCCTGTCACCGTGACCGTCACTCTCCCCCACCAAGTCAAACGGACCTTCCAAGGGCGGATCGTGTTCGTCAGCCCTCGGATCGAGAACGACGGCCGGTTCCTGGTCCATGCCGAGGTGGTCAACGAGCAAGACGCCTCTGGCCACTGGCAGCTTCGCCCCGGCCAAAAGGGTTCCATGCGCATCGAGCTGCGGCGAGGAGGATGACGGGGGACGTCACCTAACCCCCTCTTGACAACCGAGCATGGCCACTTTTTCTGAAAGCTTGGTTTCCAGTTCCGCCCGAAAGCTGCGGATCCGCAAGCGGCCGGACCTCTCGGCGCGGCGCCAGCGGTACCAAGGCAAGACGTACTGGGTGGTGAAGGACCCGGTGGGGTTGCATTATTTCCGCTTTCAGGAAGAGGAGTTCGCGATTTTACAGATGCTCGATGGGGAAACGAGCCTGGACGAGATCAAGGAGCGGTTCGAGGCCGAGTTTCCCCCTCAGAAGATCACGCTCGAAGAACTCCAGCAGTTCCTGGGGATGCTGCACCGCAGCGGACTGATCATTGCCGATGTGCAGGGGCAGGGGACGCAACTGCTCAAGCGGCGGGGCGAGCGGCGGCGGCAGGAATTGCTGGCCGCCGTGAGCAACATCCTTTGCATCCGCTTCAAGGGGATCGATCCTGAACGGATTCTCACCTGGCTGTACCCCAAGGTCCGCTGGTTTTTCACGCCCTGGGCGGTCGGGGGATGCATCGTGCTGGCCCTGGCCGCCGCCACGCTGGTGGCCGTACAGTTCGATGTGTTTCGCAGCAAGCTGCCGGGGTTCTATCAGTTTTTCAGTCCGGCCAATGCTTTCCTGCTGGCCGTCACCTTGGCGGCAACCAAGGTGCTGCACGAGTTCGGGCATGGGCTGTCGTGCAAGCACTTTGGCGGCGAGTGCCACGAGATGGGCGTGATGATCTTGGTGCTGACACCCTGTCTGTACTGCAATGTATCCGACTCATGGATGCTGCCCAACAAGTGGCACCGGGCGGCGATCGGGGCCGCGGGCATGTACGTCGAGTTGGTGTTGGCCTCGATCGCCACCTTCGTATGGTGGTACAGCTCGCCGGGATTGGTCAACAACCTGGCGTTGAACGTGATGTTCATCTGCTCGGTGAGCACGGTCGTGTTCAACGCCAACCCATTGCTGCGGTACGACGGCTACTACATCCTGGCCGACATCCTGGAGATTCCCAACCTCCGCCAGAAGGCGACTACGATTCTCAGCCAGAAGGCGGGCCAGTGGTTCCTGGGACTGGAGCCGCAGGAAGACCCTTTCCTGCCGCAGCGGCGCCAGGTGCTGTTCGCCCTGTATTCGGTGGCCGCCGCAGTCTATCGCTGGCTGGTGGTGTTCTCGATCTTGTGGTTCTTGTATCGCATCTGCAAGCATTACAAGCTGGAAGCATTGGGCTGGATAGTTGTGGCCCTGGCTCTGGCCGGGCTGGTCCTCCAGCCGTTATACCGTTTAGGAAAGTTTTTCTACGTGCCCGGAAGGCTCGAAAAGGTGAAGAAACCGCGGATGTATGCCAGCCTGGCCGGACTGGTCGCCCTGGCCGCGCTGGTGGTGTATTTGCCGCTGCCGTACAGCGTGCTGGCCACGGTGGAGCTTCAGGCCCGCGATGCCGATTCGGTGTACGTCGATACGCCCGGCCTGCTCGAAGCGGTGTTCGTCCAGCCGGGACAATGGGTCGAAAAGGGGCAGGCCCTGGCCCGCCTGAAAAACCTGGATCTTGAGCTGGAGATTGCCCGCCTCCAGCGCGAACTGGCCGAACTCCAGACCCGTCTCCGCGTGCTGGAATATCAGCGGGTGGTGGAGGAGAAGGCGGCAGGGGAGATCCCGCCCCTGCGGGAAGCGGCCGACGCCAAACGCCGCCAGTTGGAGGATAAGTGCCACCAGCGGTCGCGGCTGACCCTTACTGCCCCCAAGTCGGGTTACGTCCTTCCTCCCCCCTGGACCCCTAAACAAGAGGACCCCGCGGCCGAAGGGATGCTCCCCGCGTGGCACGGCAGCCCTCTGGAGCCCCGCAATCTGGGCGCCCTGCTGGATGATACCGTCCTTTTCTGCCAGATTGGCGATCCCCGCCGCCTGGAGGCCATCCTGGTGATCGACCAGGCCGACATCGAGTTCGTCCGCGCCCGCCAGCCGCTCCGCGATGCCGAAGGGAATCCAGTCCGCGATGAGCACGGCCAAGTGATTGATCGGCCGGGCCAACGCGTCGAAATCAAACTCGACGAACTGCCCCACGACACGCTGGAGGGCGAGGTGTTCGAAGTCTCGCGCTCCAACCTGAAGGTGGCCTCCCGCCGGCTTTCGGCCAAATCGGGCGGCGAACTAGCCACCAAGACCACCCCCTCGGGGGCCGAGGTGCCTCTGAGCACCTCCTATCAGGCCCGCGTGCCGCTGGACGATGTCGAGGGGACGCTTCGGCTGGGACTCCGCGGCCGGGCGAAAATCCACATGGACCGCGACGAATGGCAGACCTTGGGCCAGCGCCTGTGGCGTGTGGTGACGCGCACCTTCAACTTCAAGCTCTGACCCAAGCCAATCCGCTCACATCGCCGCGGTGATTGCTTTTCCCAAGGACGCCGCGGGGCCCAGCGGGCAATTCACGCATTCGGGGGATTCGCTTGCCGGCCAAGCCGAGCAAAGGCTCAGGCCGTCGTCTCGCCCCACAGGTACGCCACCAGGGCCGTGTAATCGCGATAGTCGGGAATCACCAGATCGGCGCCGGCGCCGATCAGCCGTTGTCGCTTCCAGGGATCACACTGGCCGCTGCGGTGTACCTCGTCGCTGGCTACGGCTACTGCCGTTCCGCCCACCGCTTTGACGTTTTGGATTTCCACGTACCCGTCGCCGAATCCCAGCAGGCTTTCGCCAGGCACGCGATGCATTTCCAGGATCCGCTGAATGACCAGGGCTTTTGAAAACGATTTGTAGTCGTCCAGTGCTCCGTAAATGTGCGGGCCGAAATAGCGGTCCAGGCCCAACAGTTGGGCTTCTTCGATCACGTAGGACTCGTCGGTGCCGCTGGCCAGATAGAGCGCCACGCCCCGCTGCTGCAAGGCGTTCAGCAGTTCCAGCGAATAGGGGACCAGCATTTCGGTCGGCGGGACCTGCCCCCTCCGGAGCGCCTCGCGCCGGCCGGCAATCCGTGCCATCAGGCGCTGGTGATACAGCTGTTTATAGACAACCGGGTCCAGCGGCTGGCCCCCGCGGCGCCGCACTTCCTCGGCCAGACGGATCATCTGGTAGATGGTTTGCTTGCCCGTCAGCTCAGTGACAAACTCCCGCGCCAGTTGGGCCAGCGCCTCAGAGGTTTCGGCAGTACCCGTGGCCTGGAGGACTTCCACCATCATCGGAACCATCACGTCCATCCAGCCCTGGCGGATGAGACTCAAGGTACCATCGAAGTCGAACAACACATGCTGGGGCGGATGGCGGCGAGCCAGACGGCGAAAAACCTCGATGTTCGTGCCGGGCAGAAAGCCCAGCGACTGGGCCTCGCTGGCGACCGGCCGGTAGTCCTCTTCTAAATACGATGAACTCATAGCACCCCGGAGTGGGGAAAGCCAAAAGTGTTCCCGCCGCGGCCAAGGACGCAATTCGCCGCGGACATAACCGCCAACCGCCGGCAAATGCTTCAACGCGCAGAGCCGCCGCGCGTCTTTAAGTCATGCCATAGTCGGTCGCTCTGCTCAAAACGCCGGCGAAGTGCTAATGCTACTGGCCCGAAGAGCCAGGTCAAGTGGCCCCGCCAAACGAGGTGTGTGAGTCCCTGAAGAATGACTTCACGCAGCGCGAAAGGTTCAACTGGCGAAGATCCTCATCCCAAATGCCGTGCCCCTGTGGCACAAAGCCGGCTTTAGCCTGGCCGCGATGGGGCTACTCAAGCTGTAAGCACGTTACGGTTTGGCCAGAACGCCAGTGCTACGCCCGCTCTGCACCTTGGCGGCTGTCTTCTGCACCCCCGGCGGGCTAAAATAGGATAGTCTGGTGGATGTGCGAAAGCCCGTAGGAAGGGTCCTCCCATGATTACGGCGCGAGACTTCAAGAAAGGCGTGGTCATCACCCTTGACGGGGCGCACTGGCTGGTGGAGGACTATCGGATCCAGAAAACCGCCCAGCGGCGCCCTGTGCTTCATGCCCGGTTGCGCAACATGAAGACCCGGCACGTGGTCGAGCGGAGCTTCGACGAGGCCGACCAGTTCGAACAACCGGAACTAGAATCGCGGACGCACCAGTATCTGTACCAGGACCGGTCCGAGTACGTGTTCATGGACCCCGAGACCTTCGATCAGGTGTCAGTCCCCGCCGAGATAGTTGGCGAGGGGAAATGGCTGCTGCGCGAAGGGGCGGAGTTCGTTATCCGTTTTGTGGACGGGGTGCCGGCCGAGGTGGTCTTTCCACCCAACTTTGTCGACGAAGTGGTGAGCACGGGCGAGCCTTCTGCATCGGCCCATAGCGCCAATGTGATGAAGGACGCTGAGCTGGCGTGCGGCTTGGTGGTCAAGGTGCCGTTGTTCATCCGGACGGGCGATCACATCAAGGTCGATACCCAGACGCACAAGTACCTGGGCAAGGAAGCAGGGCCCCGATGAGAGGGGCGTGTGCCGCGGTGCGCGGCAGCCGGGAGGGAATGGGTGTTTGCGCCGCTGCTATGGGCAGCTAAAATATTGTTGACATTGAACCTTATCACTGAATGCAGGGGGAGCCGGGACGGCGCCCGCGTCGGATGGTCTGTTCGCCGTCGCCATCGTTGCCCGTGTCAGGCCCCGCGGTCAATCCGGTCGCAGGCCGCGCCAGCCCGCGGAGTCTCGCCCTGTTGGTGGTGCTGCTGGGCTTTTTGGCAGGGGTGATTGCGGGGCAGTGGTCGGCGGGGGCCAGGCAGCCGAGTGTTGCCGGTGCGATGTTCCGCATTCCCGACGTGCCCGCCGACCTCAATGCCGAGTACCGGGCGGTGTGCGAGGCGGTTCGAGAAGAGGTGGTGCGCACCGCGGCCCGCTACCCAAGTAGCGTCAACGCCACCGCCGCGGCGGCCCTTTTCCATTACTTGTTGCATGACCCGGAAGGGGAAATCCGCCTCTGGCAGCGGTGCCTGGAAATCGAGCCCAATTTCGAACTGGCGTACTCCCGACTGGTTTCGTTGTGGCAGCAGAACGCCGAGTTCCAGAAGATCGTCGATCTCTTGCGGCGGTCGCTGCAGTGCGATCCGTCCAACGCCACGCATCGCAGCTTGTTGGGCTCGGCACTCTTGCACCTCAACCGCTTCGATGAAGCCCGCCAGGTCCTGGAAGACCTGCTGCGCGGCACGGCGGGTACGGCCGATACCTATCTGGTATTGGGCAAAGTGTACGAGCAGCTCAAACGACTGGACGACGCCTGCCGGTGCCTGGAAGCCGCGGTGGCACTGGATCCCCAGCGGCCCGATGCCCTCTACAGCCTGGCCACGGTGTGTGCCAAGCGCGGGGAGAAGGAGCGGGCGGCCTATTTCCGGCAGCGGTTCGAAGAGATCAAGAAGGCCAATCTGCAAACCGAATCGAAGATGGGCGCGCGGCACGAGATGGAGGACCAGCGGTTCGCGCCGCTGCGGGGGGCAGAAATCCTGTGTTTCGCCGCCCGAGCCGCACTGGAGGGGGAAGACACGGCCGAAGGCGAGCGGCTGCTGTTGAAAGCGGCGGAGCTGAGCCCCGGACACGTGGAATGCCGCCGCATGTTGAGCACGTTTTACGAGACGCAGGGCCGGCCTGCCGAGGCCCTGCGCTGGGTCGCCGAACTCCGCCGCCTGGAGCCCAACGAACTGGTGCACGCCCAGAACGAGGCGGTGCTGTACGTGCGGCTCCAGCGATGGGAGGACGCCGAGCGGGTTTTTCGGGAGATCTGCCGGCTGGCTCCGGCAAACGCCATGGGCTATGCGGGTCTGGCCGAACTGTATCTCCGCACCGGGCGGAATTTGCCGGAAGCCCGCCGCCTGGCCGAACAGGCCGTCGCGCTCCAACCTACTGCATGGCGGCTGGCGGTGCTGGCAGCCCTGGCCGAGCGTTCGGGCGACCTGGAGGCCGCTCGGGCGGCGCTGCGCCGGGCCATGGCCTTGGAGCCCAACGATCCCAAGTACCGCGAAATGTATGATGCCCTTACTGGCACGCCATCGGCCGCCCAACCGCCGTCGCCCTAGTCGCCGCAGGTCGAACCACGCCGACTGCCGCGGGGGCCAAGCCCGCCTGGCCGTCGTCCTGGCCATCACCGTTGCGGTGGTTGCCGTGGCCGGCGCGGCGTGGATGCTTCGCCCTGCCGGCCCGCAGGCCGACCGCCCGCTTTTGCCCCCGCAATCGGCCCCCGCGCCGGGCCCTTTTTCCTTTCGCGATATCACCGCGTCCAGCGGCATCGCGTTCGTGCACACCAACGGGGGCTTTGGCAAACTCTATATCGTCGAAGCGATGACCGGCGGCCTGGCCATCTTCGATTACGACGGCGACGGCCACGAGGATATCTATTTCGTTAACGGAGCTCCCCTGCCCCTGGGCCAGCGAAAGGTCGATCCGCCCCCCCGGAATGGCCTTTACCGCGGCCTGGGTGATGGCCGGTTCGTCGATGCAACCGATGGGGCCGGCGTGGGCGATACCCGCTACTCCCTCGGCGTGGCGGTGGGAGACTACGATAACGATGGCGACCCGGACCTGTTTATCACCAACTTTGGGGCGGACGCCCTGTACCGCAACAACGGCGACGGCACGTTCACCGAGGTTACGGATGAGGCAGGCGTGGCGGATGCTGCGGGCGGCGGCAAGATCGGCGCCGGCGCGTGCTGGCTGGACATGGATGGCGACGGCGATCTGGACCTTTTCTCGGCCAACTACGTGAAGTTCTCGTATGATATTAACCCCAGTCGGCGAATCGGCGGCATCTCGCGCGCCCCCAGCCCTTTGGACTTCGAGCCCCAGCCCAGCAACCTTTATCGCAACAATGGCGACGGCACGTTTAGCGACGTGAGCGGCCCCAGCGGCATCGGCCAGCACGCCGGCAGCGGGATGGGATTGACCGCACTGGATTACGACGACGATGGCGATACCGACATCTTCGTCTGCAACGATGTGCGCGGAAACTTCCTGTTCCGCAATGAGGGGGGCGGCAAGTTCACCGAAGTGGCCCTGGAAGCCGGTGTCGCTTACGACGCTTTCGGCAAGGCCAACGGCAGCATGGGGGCCGATGCCGCCGATTACGACAACGACGGCCGGCTGGACCTGTTCATGACCGACTACCAGGCCGAGATGCCCTGCCTGTATCACAACCTAGGCGGCGGGCTGTTCGAAGACGTGGCCATCCATAGCGGGGTGGGGGCCGGTTGTCTCCAGCACGTCAAATGGGGCGCAGGATTCGCCGATTTCGACAACGATGGCTGGCGCGACCTGTTCGTAGCCAACGGCCATATCGAGCCCAAGATCGAACTCATCGACCCCACCACCGCCTATCGCGCCCCGAATACCGTACTCCACAATCAGCGTGATGGCACGTTTCGTAATGTTTCGGACTCGGCAGGCGACGGGCTGAAGGTGCTGGCCAGCAGCCGGGGCCTGGGACTGGCCGATCTGGACCACGACGGCCGCGTCGATGTCGTAATCCTCAATTCCGAAGACAAACCCACCGTGCTCCGCAACGAAAGCCCGTCGCGTAATCACTGGCTCCAGATCCGCCTCCGCGGCACGCAAACCAACCGCGACGGCGTCGGGGCCCGGGTGCGCGTCACCGCCGGCAACCTGGTGCAGATCGATGAGGTCCACAGCGGCCGGGCGTACCAAAGCCACTATGGCTTGACGCTCCACTTCGGACTGGGCAACCACACCTCGGCCGACCAGGTCGAGGTCCGTTGGGTCGGTGGTCGCAGAGAAACCTTCTCGCATATTCCCGCCAATCAGATGGTAACGCTGGTCGAAGGCACCGGCCAATAAACGCACCTTGGTAGGGCAAGGAAGCTCTGGCCCCCGCGGGCGGGAAACCAAAGCAAAGAGGAAAGAAAGCGCGGGTCGCCTTCGGTCTGTTGGCTGGCGGAATGTCCGGCGCACCAGAGGTTTGGCCTGAAGTGTGTCGCTGCAACGTATTGCCCGCTACCGAACCGGGGGGTTGTCCGCAAGCTGGCCGGTGCGAGAATTGGTCATCGTGAAACTGGTGTTTTGATGGCCGTGGTCTTTGTTTGGCGAGGTTTTCCCGATGCTTAGCCCTACCATGCAGGATGCGCTGAACGCCCAGCTCAATGCCGAGTATTACTCGTCGTACCTGTACTTGTCTATGGCGGCCTGGTCGGAAGGGGCCAATCTCAAAGGCTTTGCGCACTGGTTCCGCGTCCAGAGCCAGGAGGAGATGCAGCATGTGATGAGGCTTTTCCGGTACGTGGTGGACCGCAAAGGGCGGGTGCGGCTGGGGGCCATTGCAGCGCCACCGGGCGACTGGGCGTCGCCTTTGGCCGTTTTCGAAGCGGCCGCCGAGCACGAAGCCCACGTGACCGGCGCCATCAACCGCCTGCTGGAGCAAGCGGTGCGCGAAAACGATTTCGCCACCCATACCCTCCTGGAGTGGTTCATCAGCGAGCAGGTCGAAGAAGAAGCCACGGTGGACGCCATCGTCCAGCAGCTCAAGCTGGCGGGCGATGCCCCGGCCACGCTGTTTCTGATCGATCGGGAACTGGGCAGCCGAGCGCCCGCTTCAGCCGATAGCGGGCCCGCTGGGTAACAGGCGGCCGGTAGTCACAGGCGAACGGAGGCCGGCTTTGAAGTGACCCCGGCCGAGCCTACGGGCCCGGAGCCGCCGAGGTCTGATGCTCCAGGAACCGCGGGCCATCCACCGAGCCTTTGCGGAGCGAGGGCCAATACTGGATCCGGCGGGCTGCGGTGGCGCTCACCGGTCCGCCGGGATACGCCTGCCGGAACAACTGGGCATCGTTGCGCCCATCGCCTTCAAGGATCAGCAGGTCCTTGGCTTCGGCATAGGTCATGCGATAGGCGCGGGCGGTGTAATGCTGGCCCTCGACCAGGATATTGCCCAGGGCCTCCAACTCCAGCGACAAGTTGCGTGTGCCGGGCACCGGCATCTGGGCCACCGCAAGCTGATCGCAGCGGAGGACCGCACCGCGGGGGCCGAGGGTCTCGGGCCGATCAGGGGAAAGCCGTTCATCCCACGCGGCCACAGGCCCAAAAACGGCCGAGACCTGGCCCTCGAAGGTCAGGCGGCGCTGGCGGAAATTGCCAGCAGCGCCCCGCTGAAAGCGGACTCCCAAGTAGCTCAGGCCCGAGGAATCCTGCGGCGGCTCAGGAGGCGGTTCAAGCGAAGAGCTGTTGGGGTCGGACCCTAAACCGGCCCCGGCGTGGGCGCCGGCCTGGGCCCCGGCTCGCGGCGGTTCGCTGCGATCCAGAGGAAGCGGAGCCGCTCCGCGGCGGACGCTGCGGACTTCGCCGGGCCCGCTTGCCGTGGCTGCCCCGGTCACCAGATCCAGCGCCATGTCGGTTGCTTCCAGGCGTTGCCACGCAGCAGGGCCTTGGGAATCGACCGACTGGCTTTCCAGTACCACACCTCCCCGGCAGCGCACTTTTTGGACCTCGGGCCGGGACTGCTTCTCCGGATCGCCCAGCGGAATCGGCTCCTTGAAGCTGATTTCCAGAGTATCGGTGTGCAACTGGTCGAGCCGGCTGGTAACGTGCACCGCCTCTTCAAACCGCAGGATGGCCCCCTCTAAGGCCATCCGTTCGCGCCATCGGATAGTTACCGGCAGGCCGCCAGGAATGGGTTGGCCCGAGAAATCGCGGTCCAAAATGATTTCCAGTCGCCCTGGCCCCTCGGTCCACAGGCGATTGGTGCCGCGGTTGAGATTGATGTTCGACCCCGACAACGCCAGTCCGCGGGCCTGAAAGTGCGCCGGACTGCCCACGACCGTAGCGGCTGCATACGGTTGCGCAGGATCGAGCAGATGGACCCGGTCGCCTTTGACAACCAGGGGCTTATCGTCGGGCCGAGTGGTGCGGGTCTCCAGAAAGTGTACTTTGCCTTCGACCATCAATTCCGCCACATCGGCATGGTTTTCCGTGGTGACCACGCGGGCCCGGAGCAGCCGGCCGGTAACGTCGAAGCGGCGCTCGGGATGAGTGGCCGGGCGCGGCGGGGGACGGATCGGGGCCGGGGGCACGCCGTCGGCGGTTGACGAGGGCGATGGGCTGCGGCTGCCCAGGCCCAGGCGCTGGCCCGCCTCGTTCAAGGGCCGCCACACTTCTTCCAGGGCCGAGGGAATCCTCACGCCCAGGTCCACCGCCGTGCGCATGGTTTCCAGCCGGGGATCGCGCGCCGCCCGACCGCCCGGCGCGACCTGCGGCCCCTGGCCCGCCGGTTGCTTTTCGAACCAAACCTCCAACTGGTCCACGGCGCCGGAAAGCTGCAGCGAATCGAGCCGCACTTGCTGGCGGGCAAGCATCCGATCGGGCTGCATCTGCCGGCCACCCGGCTGGTCGGGCACCTGCCGCATCCAGAAGTAGATCTCCAATGCCGAAAGCACGCCAAAGCCGCCGTAGCCTAATTCGGCCCCGCCCAAAAGCGACAGCACATGCTCCTGCTCTTGCGGGCGCAGGCGAAGTTCCTGCTGCCAGCGGGCAACGACGGGTTGGCCCGGCCGGTCCCTCACCTCCACGCGGACCCAACCCGGTCCTGGCGCGGTCGCCTGCCCCCACTGGCCATGCTCGCCAAGCTGATACTCGATCGAAGGGGCGTGGATTTCATTGCCCCCTTGACGGACTGCCACCGCGCCGCCCGGCGCGGCCGCATCCTCGGTAAATGGGTGGAGCGACAACCGCCGCGTAAGCAAATCGTACTGGAAAACTTCGGCCCGGGCATCCATGTCCTGGCTGGGCGCGTTTATCACCGCGGGCCGGCCCCGGGCTTCCAGCCGCCGCGGTTCCAGGTCCAGCAGCCCCCGGCTTTTCTCCGCCGGACTGGACCCTGCCATCGGTGGGCGCCGGCGCGCGAAGTGGATGGCCAAAAGATCGCACTGCAACTCGTCGGCCGGCCCGCTGCGATTCAGGCGCTGGAGCCGCACGTGATCCTCGAACGTGGCCAGTTGCCGCGCCACGTCGAAGCGTAAAGGCCCCCGGCACGTCACTTCCAACGGACCAAGGGTGCCCCCCGAAGCAAGGTCTTCAGCGGGCTTGACCTCCGAGGGCCGGCCAGGTGGCGGGAGGCTCATCCGATCATTGCCAGGCCGCTCTTGCCGGCGATCGTCGGAACGGGCTTGGGGCCCAAGGTACAGCCGCTCCACATGCTGCAGCTCCAGCGATTCGATCCCGCCGATATTGAGGCCGTGATACTCGGCCGTGCCCCGCTCGCCGGGAAGAAACTTGATCAGCAGCTTAGCCCCCCGGCCGAAGTGCGGGCCGTAGTGGAACTCCACATCGTGGGCGGTCCACAGGCCATCATCGGTCAGTTGGATGTCGCGGGTGATAGCCCACAGATCGTCTTCCGGTTGAGGCAGCCGGCCGGCACTCCGCACGGTGATCGTACCAACCAGCACGCCCCCCACCAGGCGGCCGATATTGCCGCGGCGCAGGTCCAGGGGCCGGTCGAAGCGGAGGCGGGCCCCCTGCGGGGCTTGAAGCACCACAGACTGCCGGATCCGTTCCTCCGGACTGCCGGAGCCCCCCGGGGTAAACACCATGGTGCAGGGGCGGAGTTCCACTTGGTTATCGTCCAGCGTGTTCCAATCTTCAACCAGCAAGCGGAACTGTTCGCTTTCCAGGATTTTGGCCCGCGGGCCTAACTCCCAGTCCTCAGGGCCGAACAGCGGGGAAAGCATCGCCCGGCGGGGATCGTGGCGGGCCGCCTCGCGGGCGTGTTGAAGTTCCTCAGCCGAAACCGCGTTTGCGCCCTGCGGCCGCGCAGCTGGCGGCTCGATCCACGGCACGACCCAAAGCGCGTAGCCCCAGTAAGCGACCAGGACGATCGCAAAGCTGACCGCCATGCGGGAGACTCGGGCCTTCATGGGCCGCTACGGGGCATGCCTTTCGTCCTGGCGGGCTGCGTCCGGCTGCCGCTTTCGCTCCATCCCTCACGCGCGGTAAGGTTGGATGACATCCTGCCACCGGCCTTGGGCCTTGAGGATCAGCTCGACCACCTCGCGCACCGCACCCGCCCCGCCAGGCGCCGCCGTGACGTAATGGGCCGCCTCGCGGAGTTCGGCACAGGCATCGGCCACGGCCACGCCCAGCCCCACCCCGCGCACGGCGGGCAAGTCGGGCAGATCGTCGCCGATATAGCACGCCTGGACTGGTGCAAGCTCCAATTCGCGCAGGATCTCCAGAACCGTCGCCAGTTTGTCGCTCGCCCCTTGACGCACCAGGCTGATCTCTAACTCCGCGGCACGCATCTTCACCACCTGGGAACTCCGCGAGGTCACCAACCCAAACCGGTATCCTGCCCGCTGCCACAACCGGATGCCCATCCCGTCGCGGATATGGAACTCTTTGGTTTCGACGCCCTGGTTATTAATAACCACCCGGCCATCGGTCAACACGCCATCCACGTCCGCCAGGATCAGCTCGATGGGTTCGCAACGCTTTTCGACGCTCACGCCTCTTCTCCAATTGTAGCCGCCACCGCGCCAGAAACTTCCGCCTCGAGGGGGCGGTGCCAGGATAGCCTTTGCCGGCCCCCATTCGGCATCGGGGTGCGCAGAAGGGGGGCTGCCGGCTTCCTTCCACATGCCTCTTCGGAGCTGGGCCGTACTGGGCAGCCCGGCCGTCGTTTCGAAGTGCGCCAGCAGCGAGGTTTTTACGCAGTGTCGCCCTCGGCTGGTCCACGGACCACCCGGTAAAGCGGCCGGCCGACACCGTCACGGCCCCCGGTTTTCCCATCCGATATAGTTTGCCCGTCCTGCATATCCTGCGGCAATAGGCCTACCACGTCGGTTATATCGATCATGCCGACGGGCTTTCCGTCGGCATCGACCACCGGCAACTCGCTGATCTTGCGCCGGGCCAGCAAAGCCACCGCCTCGCTCATCCAGGCCCCTGCCCGGATGGTGACGGGTTGGCGGGTCATGACTTCGCAGATCGGCTGATCGAGTTCCGCGTCGCGGCGCCGCTCGAACAATCGCGCCAGGTCGCTGTCGGTAAAAATGCCCGACAACCGTCCGGAGTCGTCCACGAGCATGATAGCTCCGCTTCGCCGGCCGGGCATGGCCACCCGCATGAACACTTCGCGAACGGACCACCGCTGGCAGGCGACGCGGCATTGGCTGGCTGGCCGCATGTATTGTTCGACCTTGCTGAGTTTGCGGCCCAGCCAGCCCGCTGGATGAAAGCGAGCGAAATCATCCCGCTCAAACCCCTTCATGCGGCTGACGACCAGCGCCAGGGCATCGCCTAGGGCCAGCATCGCCGTGCTGCTGGTGGTAGGTGCAAGCCCCCACGGGCACGCCTCTTCCAGTGATCCTAGTGCGATGACCGCGGCGGCGGCCCGGCCCACAGGACTGGTAGCATCGCCCGTGATGGCGATGATGGGAATGCCGGAATCGGCCAAGAAGGGCAAAAGGCGGACGATTTCTTCGGTCCGCCCACTTTGCGACAGGGCCAGAACCACGTCCTGGGGGCCGATTCGGCCCAAGTCGCCATGCAGCGCCTCGGCCGGGTGAAGGTAATGGCTGGGAGTGCCGGTAGAGGCCAAGGTGGCCGTAATCTTCTGCCCCACCAGGCCCGCCTTGCCCATCCCGGTGACAATCACGCTGCCCCGACATCGCGACACAAGTTCGGCGGCGCGGCAGAACGCTCCGTCCAGCCGACCGGCCAACTCCAGGATTGCCTGGGCTTCTCGCTGGAGGACCTGTCGCCCAAACCGCAGTTGCTCCAAGGAGTTGGAAAAATCGATCGCCGGCACGGCTTCCGTGCTCATGGCCAAGCGGTCCTTTTGCCCACTTGCCGTCGTAAACCCGTTCTCCGTCTACGTGCCGCGATTGTACTCGGGATAATCCATTCGGCCAAGGAAGACTGGGAGAGATGGGGCGGATAGGGTAAGCGACTGTACGCAACACTCAACCCCGCCGCAGTCCACGAAGAACCTTGCGGGTGAAAAACCCCATGCCCCGGCACCGCAGGCGGGGCCTCAAGCACGGGCGCCGGCAGCTACTGCACCCGGCGCCCGGGCCAAAGCCGGCCGGCCAAGTCGCCAATCTCTGTTAACTGGCGGGCCTGGGCGTGGCCTTTGTCTTGCCCTTGCCGGGTTTTGCGCCCGGCGCGCCGGGATATCCCGGATAGCCGCCCGGGCCCGGGGACAGTTCGGCGCCGGGATAGCCTGGGGGCATTCCGCCGGGGTAATAGCCGGTCGTCTTCTTCCCCTTGCCTTTGGCAGCTTTTTTGGCGCCGGCGCCCATCGCGCCCACTTCATACATGGGCCCCATCATGTCGGGGGTGGGGTAGCTTTCGGTGGCCACTGGGCCGCGCGCTTCTTTCTCGGGCACTTGGTGGCGCCGGACCTCGGGCAGGTCGTCGATCTCGTTGCGAACCAGCAGGTTGCCGTCCTTATCCATCAGCAGCATTCGAGCGGGTTCGGTGAGTTTTTCGCGGCCGGGCAGCGGGGAGCCGCCAGTTACATCCAGCACCAAGCAATCGGTAAGGTAATCGACGTACTCTTTCTCTTGTTGTTCGCCGGCGGCCGGCTTGCGCGCACCCGGGCCGAAGGGGGCCCCAGGCATGCCCGGCATTCCCGGCATCCCGGGCGTTCCCGCCATCATTTCGGACGAGGGATACAAGGCACCCATGCCCGGCGTGGCAAGCCCGGTGGCCGTACGCTCGAACTCTTGTTTCAGGTAATTCAGCCATTGGCCGCGGAAGACGTCGAACTCCTTGAAGGCCTCGATGCCGGTTTCCATCTCGAAGCGAACGAGGAGTACTTTGGCCGCCGTTTCGCCTTGGCCCCGCTTGGGAAGCGCCGAGACGATCAGCACCTGCGAATCCAATGGCACATTGACCACCGCGCTGGGCTCGCTCCAATCGGCCTCAAGCCACTTGGGCTGAGCCAAATCGGGCTGAGCCAGCACGCGGGGCGACAGCCCGTAGTTCGGGTTATCGACCAGCAACTTGACCCGATAGCGGTAGTACTTGCCGGGTTCCACCTCGAAGTCGAAGAACCGCAAAAGCAAGTACTCTTCGGGCTCGTATTCTGCCTCGGGGTACTGCCCATAACCCTCGGGACCCATACCCGGCATTCCACTATAGCCGGGGCCCGAAGAAGGATAGCCGCCCGGCATGCCAGCCGGATAGCCCGGCGGCATAGCTCCGGACATGGGGGAACGGGCGGAGGGCATCATTGGCGTGCGCATCGGGCCACCAGGATAGCCGCCCGGATACCCACCAGGCATCATTTCCCCGCCATAGCCGCCGGCCGGGCCGCCCTCCTCCGGCTCATCGGGTATTTCGTCCGGCGATTGGAATCGCGGGGCCTGCGGCCGTTTCGGGCCTTTTTTGGGAGCGGGCTTGGCCCCTTCTTCGTCCTCCACAGCTTCTTCCTTGGCGGCCTTCGCGCCGGGGAACCCCCCCGGCATCATGCCCATCGGACCCATGGGGGTTCCCTCCATGCCCATCGTGGGAACTTCGGCCAAGCCGATTTCCGGAAGATGGGCAACTTCCTCGCCCCAGGGGCGGTCGGTCCGCGGCCCCAAGGGGAACATCAACAACTCGACGCTATGGGGCCGGAAGGGGTGCACCGGCCAGTATCGCCGGTCGACGATTTCCTGGCTGAACGTGGGCCATTGCATCTGCGCGCGATAAAGGGCCCGCCGCACATTCAGCCGCACCCATGTGAGGCTGCTGGGATCGGCGTCGGGGTCCTGGGGATCCACTTCCGCCCGCTCGATGTAATAATAGCGATACAAGGGGAAATCGCGGGCTGGGTCGCGATAGCGGGCGTTCTCCAGCGCCAACCTGAACGATTCATAATACTTGGCGTGGGGAATTAGGGCGGTAACACACACCCAGCGCTGCCCGCGGATTTGCGACATGGCGCCCATCGTCGGCAGGGCCGAAGGCTCTTGCTCCGCAGTACTGACCGTCGAAAACGAACCCTGACCCGCCGTGGCCCGCACATCCATGACCGGAAACACCTGGGGCTGGGTGCGGGGGGCCATCTGCGGAAAGATTGGGGCGGCGAACGTTTTGACGCTATACGGATTGGGGTCGATGGGCTGGCGGATGCGAGGCGCCTCTTTCGTATATTCCTTGACCTTTGGAACGTCGGTGGGTTGCGTGTTCTGAAGGTTGGTCTTGGCCCGCTCCGCCTCGCGTGCCAGATCCTCGGGCGTGAAACCCAAGGACTCCCGTCCCACTGCCTTGTACACGAACACCAGAAACAGCAGGACCACCAGGCCGAAAAGGGCCTTCTCGAAATGGTCCAGAGCGAACTGTTTGAGGCTGGCCGGGTCAAGCTTTACCTTGGCTTTCATCGTGACGTCTCCTCCTGCGGGTATCGACGGCCAATCGACCGTCGTGCCGGCTCGGATGCTTGCGCCAATCCAAACAAACTAGGGCGTGGCCGATGCAGCGGGTTTAGGAGCCGCGGCTGGCGCGGCCGGAGGCGCTTGGCCGCCGGGCGCCTCGCGGGACGGTCCAGGGGTGCCTGCGGCCGGGGGCTGCGCGGCAGGCGAAGCGGCACCCGCTGCGGCCGGCGCTGCCGGCTGTGCGCCCGCTGAACTTCCGGGAGCCGCCGGGGGTGCGGCGGGCACGCCGCCAGGCCCAGCGGCTGCCGGAGCCCCTGGCGCCGAAGGCGCCGCGGGCGCTGCTTGCCCCGGAGCCGCCGGTGCGCCGGGTTGCGTAGCCGCGGCGGCCTCGGTCGGCTGGATCCCGCTCGCAGTGGCCAGCGTGGCTGCGCCAGTGCCCAACTTACTGCGGTTCGGAGGATTGAAAATGTAAATGATGCCAAGGATTTCCACGGGTACGTCCCAGGATTCTTCGGCGGCCTGAACTGTCCCGGCACTGCCGGCGCCGTAGGGACCGGCACCCGGCATTTCCGAAGCCCCGCCTGGCGTCAATGAAGGCGTGGCCATGGAGGGGCCCATCATACCGGGCGGACCGCCCGGGGCCCCAGGATATCCAGGCGGCATTCCTGGCGCAGTGCCCGACATCCCCGGGGTTGCGCCGGGAAAGCTGGGCGTACCTCCAGGGTAGCCCCCCATCCCGCCGGGATAACCCGGCGCTGCGCCGGGATATCCGCTCATGGAACCTATGCCCCCCATACTCCCCGCCATCGCCGATGCGCTAAAGGCGCTGAAATCCAACCCCTGTTCCGGCCGGATGCGAACACGGCGGACTTCGACCGGCATGCTCGAATTGGCACAGTTGGCCAGCAGGCGGTGCAAACGACGCTGGTCCACCAAAAGATACATGCGGACCGGCATCATCTTGAACTCGGCAAAAGGAGGTTTAGCATCCGCAGGCAGGGGATTTCCGTTGGGGTCCACGTAGCGGAAATGCAAAGCCATCTGGGCTCGCGAGAGCATCGGCGTGCCGCTGCCCGGCATCCCCGGCATGCCGGGAGTGCCCGCCAGACCGGTGGCGCCGGCGGTATCCGGCGTCGATCCCGGTGTCGTCCCACCGGCACTGGTACCCGCCGCGCTGGAGCCGGCCGCACCGGTGCCCATAGCCGAAGAACCCATCTCCGGCATGCCGGGGTAGCCTCCAGGCATACCCGGCATTCCGGGGTAACCCGGCCCGGACATTCCGCCCATGCCCGGCATCATGGCCAAACCGCCGCCCCGGTTGAGCGATGCCGACTGAAAAGCGGCGGCTGCTTGCTGAGCAATCTCCAGACTGAAAATCTTTTTCACCACGGCCGCGTATTGCGTTGTTGCCGGCCGGTTGGTCTCGGCAATGATGCGCAGCAAGGCTTCATACACCCAGAGGTCTTCCTGAGCCAAGCGGATCTCCTGGGTGGTGGGCGTCGTGGCCCAGTTGAAGCGTGCCAGCAGGTTGGCTTCGTCCAGCCAATCGACCACGCCGACCATCTCCACCCCCGACATGGCGCCGGTACCGTAGCCGCTCATGCCAGATTCAGGCGATACTCCCGGTACGGTGCCGGGCATAGTCCCCGGCGTCAGCATTCCGGGGGTGCTTGTGCGAGCGGTCGCCAGGGCTTTCTTGCGAGACTTTTTGCCGTCGCTGGCGGTTTTCGTGCCCTTAAAGGCGTCGCTCTTGGCGGAATCGGCGGTATCGGCCGCGTCGGCCTTAGCCGGAGCCTCCTTCCCTTGTGTGCCTGGTTTGGCGGATCCCCCTTCTTCCTCGAACAGGTCCTTAGGCCGGCGGGCCTGGATGATGTCGCCCAGCGTCTTGACGTGTTCCTGAATGAAGTTCAGGTACAGATCGCGGAACTCCACCGGGATTTCCAGCGGCGCGTCGGGATTCTTGAGTTCCTCGGCGGTCAGTTGGGCGATCATCTGGGCGAACTCGGGTCCGAGATTCGGCCAGGGATTGTTCCGCTGCTGGAGCTGATAGAGGTACATCCATGCCTGGTACACCTCTTCGCGGAGCCGGTTGTGCTGCTGCTTGATGGCCTCGACCACTTGCAAGTTGGGCGGGTTGGCAGCGCTGGCGATTTCGCTAACCGCTTTTTTCTTGCTTTCCAGGTCCGCCTTGCGCTTGGCGAACTCCTCTGACATGCTGGCCGAGGCCGTGTGCCAGATGACCAGTCCCACCAAAAGCACCACCGTCAAGAGGATCCAGAAGTGGTACTTCTTGAGCACGTTCAAGGCGACCTTGAGTTGATCCATGGGCGGACTCCTTTGCGGAGCGGGCCGATATGCTGTCAACTAGGGTTGGGGGGCGGCCGCTGCCGGGGCAGCCGCTGTGCCACTGGATACAGTGCCGCCGGGCACTGGGGGGGCCGCCGCGGCGGGGACCGGCGGCGCCGTCCCGCCCGGCGCCCCTGTGGCTGGCGGATTGGCCACTGCCTCGGTCGGGGCGGTGCCTGCCGCTGGCGCCGCCTGGGCGGCCTCCGGCACCGCGCCCAGAGCGGCCGGGGCGCCCTCGGTCGCCCCGGCCTCCGGAACCGGAGTGCCCAATTGCCGTTGCTTCCGCTGCGATGGCGAGATCGGTTCCCACACGAACTGGACGATAAAGTCGAAGCGGCGCACGGGCACTACGTTGGCAGGCAACTGGCCCGCGGCCGTCGGCCCCGAGTAGGGCCTGGCCATCGTGCCGGGCATTCCCGGCATTGTTCCCGGCATGTCCGGCGTACCCGGGGTTCCCGCCATGCCTGGCATACCGGGGGTAGGCATGGAAGGGCCGCTCAGCATACCGGGGGCGGGCATGGAGGCGGCCCCGGGGCTCATCATCCCCATGGCCCCGGTGGTACCCACCGTGGCTTCCGGCAGGGTCAGGTAAGTGTCGTAAATGCGTCCGGGGTTGATCAGGGCGGGATACTTGATGGCCAGTTCTTTGTTGGGGACATACTCGGGTTGGGGCCCGCCATTGGGGACAAGCGTTTTGCCGTCGCGGAGTCGCTGGATGAAATTGTTGCGCACATACTCCGCACCTTGGTTGACCCCCGCCCTTTGGGAGTTGTGCAAGTGGTACCCGCGGAGCTGCACCAGCCAGATGCCGCCGGAGGCCTCAGCGCCCGCCGGGCTGGCCGAGGAACCGCCCGAGGCGGTGGTGGCGGCTGAGGCGCTGGTGGCCGAATCGCCCGAAGTGCCGCCTGCGGCTGCGGTGCCGGCGGCACTGGACAGGCCGGCGCCCAATGCCGCGCCCGCCATGGTACCGCCTGTCGAGCCCCCCGCCGTCGCGCCTGCTGTGCCGGCCGTGTCGCCCGCACTTCGGGGCGTGATCCCTGCCGCCGCGATCTCTTCAGGCGTCAGTTGGATCCAGTTGCTGTTGTACACAGCCTGGAGCCAGTTCTTCACGAAATCCTTGTCCACCTGCACGCATTCCAGGCTTTGGATGTAAAGCTGATTGCGGCGGGAGATTTCTTCGGCCCATTGTTCGGGCGTCTTCGACTCCTCCTTCTCCGCCGGCTTCGCCTTGGCGGGATCCGCAGGCGCCCCAGGCCCCTTGATGTCCGTTGGCAGGGCGTCGCTGATCGCCCGCAACAATTCGAGCCACCGCACGCGGCCTTCAATGTTCTGGACCACGTTCATCCCGATCTGGTCCGTGGCCTTGTACTGGTTGAGCGCCTCGTCGGCTTCTTTCTTATAGTTATCGGCCTCGCTCTTGACGGCCGTGGCCTGACGCTCGGCGCCGGCGAAGCGGTTTTCGTCCACCGTCTTTTTCACCGCCGCGTGACTGGCCAGACTGATGGCGCAGCCCAACAGCAATACTGCGGCCGCCCCGACGGCCCACGGCTTTTTGGCCCGGACCAGCCGATCCTTGAGAATCTCCTTCGGCAGGAGATTGGTGGAGACCGGCCCCCGCTTGAGCCCCTGAATCACCAATCCGTAGGCCACCGCGAAACTGAGCTGGTTCTCCACGAACGCCGGGGCCGAAATCACCTCGGAACCGGTAAGCCCGGTAAAGCGGTCGAGCCGGTCCACCTCGAAGCCCAGACTTTGCGACAGATAGCGCCGCAAGCCCGGCAGCTTCATGGCATTGCCCAAGGCCAGCGCCCGTTCGATGCGGGCCGCCCGGTCGATACTCGAAAAATACGCAATCGACCGCTGCACCTCGCTCAGCAAGTCGCCAAACACCGAGCGCATGGCCTGGAAGACGGCCTTGGGATCCTGGGCGGTCTGGGCGTTGCGTTTGAGGTGCTCGGCCTTGGCAAAGGTCAGTTTCAGCTCCTTTACCAAGGCTTTAGTGAAATGGCTTCCGCCCACGGGGATGCTTCGCTGCCACACCCGGAAGCCGTTGGTGATCACCAGGTCGCTGGTATCGGTGCCCATCGACAATACGACGGTCGAAGGGGGCGGAGCATCGGGATCGAACTCTTCCGGCGGGGGCAGATCACGCAACTGGTCGAAATACACGAAGTTGTACAACGCCAGCGGCGTCAGTTGTACCAGGTCCACCGGAATGCCCACGCGATTGAAGGGCTCCAACGCCCGCAGCACCTGGTCGCGCTTGATGGCGAACAACCCGATCTCCGTCTCCAGCGCAAAGCCTTCTTCCTCCATGCCCCCGCCCATCCGCTGGTAGTCCCAGATCACGTCGTTCAGATCGAAGGGGATCTGCTGGCGGGCCTCGTACCGCACGATGTCCGGGATTTTTTTGGTCTCGATGGGAGGCAGCCGGATGAACCGCGCCAAGCCGCTTTGGCCCGGAACCGAGATGGCCACCCGCGTACCGCGAACATTATTCCGGGAAAGAAATTGCGTCAGCGCCTCGTGGAGGAGCTCGGCCGGGTCGGACCCGGGCTGGTTGAGGAACTTCGGATACTCGATGAAGTCGAAGGCCTCGGCCACCAACTGGCCGGGCTGATCTCCGGGCCGGCAACGCAGGGCCTTCAGCGAGCAGTTGCCGATGTCGATGCCCCAAACGGCCTCGGTTCGAGCCATGGCGCGACTCCTCTCTATTCCGGACCGGGCTGCCAGAACGAAACTCGCAGGCGACAAGCGCCGCTGAACCCTGGGCCGGACCCCGCCAACTCAGAAAAGCCAATCACGCGATGCAGCGCCTCACTTCGCTGCTTGCAATCTACCGTTTCGCCACCATACATGTCAACCAAAACCTCCGCCCCGCGCAGAGTTTTCCGCTGGGATTGCCACACCCGTCTATTGTAATCCGGCCCCGGCCCAGGCAATACCCGTGGCCCCCAGTAAAATTGGCCACGACAACGGAGACGAGACCCCTCGATACGGGGGAAGCTGCCCGCGGTTCTCCCCTGAGCAATGTTTCCGTGGTCGCCCCCGACGGGTATGGTGAAACATATGAAGTACAACGACCTTGTCGTGCTGTTGCCCTGTCAGAGCCTGGAATCGCTCTCCTTGGAGTGCGACGCTGCTGAGGCCGAGGAACTGCTTTCTGGCTGGTCGGCGCTATACCATCCGGCGCTGGTCGGTGTGGCACGCACGGCGCCCCGGTGGCTGCCAGCCGACTCGCCCCCCGAGGAAGTGGCGGGCGGGCTGTTCGTAGTTCCCTCGGTCTCGGCGCCGGTGTTGCCGGAGGGGTGGTTGGCACGGGCCGAAGCGGCCGGAGCCACCGTGTTGCATGGCTACCGTGATCGCCGGAGCTTGGTGGCCGCCGTCTTGCAAGGCCTTTCCGAGATCCCGCCGGTCAACCCCGCCTTGGCCGCCGAGTTCCTCGCCCTCGGCTATTGCCATCTGCAAGTCGAACTGTTGACGCGCCAGCTCCGGTATATGAGCAATCTGGATGAGGTGCGATTCCGGGAATCGCTGGTGGCGGCGGCCGAGGTGGCCGTGGCAGGCGATGAGGCGGGGGCCCGCGAGCATCTTCGCGCCGCCTTCGACCGTCTCGTCGAGGCCCGCGAATACTTCTACCCGGTCGAGACCTATCTGCTGGACTTGACGCTGCTGGCCGAGACCACGCTGGGCCCCTCTCTTCGCCACGAGCTTTCCGGTTCAAAGCCGCTGGGGATTCTCGTCTGTGGCGAATTGCTCCGGCGCCTGGCCCACACGGAACCTCAGTCGCTGGCCGCTTTGAAGTTGGCTATCGAAGAGGGCAGGGCTTGCATCATTGGGGGGGAGTTTTGCGAGTTGGAGTTGCCGCTTTTAACCCCCGAGGAAATCCTCTACCAGTTCCGCAAAGGATTGGCGGCATACCAGGATGTGTTAGGGTGCCGGCCGACGATCTTCGGCCGCAGGCGGTTCGGACTGACGCCGCTGTTGCCGCAGATACTCCGCAAGCTGGGATTCGAGGGAGCACTGCACTTCACCTTGGACGAGGGGCGGATTCCGGCCGAAAGCCAAAGCAAAATCCGCTGGGAAGGGGTGGACGGCACCGAAATCGAGGCCCTGGCCCGCCTGCCGGTGGATGCCGCGTCGCCGGAGGTATTCCTTCGGCTGGCCCAGCGCCTGGGAAACTCGATGGATTTGGACCATGCTGCCACTGCGGTTTTCGCCCATTGGCCCGCCCAGATCTGCCCCTGGTACGGCGATGTCCGCCGAATGAGCGACTATGGCCCCGCGCTTGGCAAGATGACCACCCTTGCCACGTATTTTGAAAACACCCAATACGCCGGCCGGACCAGCAAGTACTCGCCCGATAAGTACCGCTCGCCGTACCTGAAGCAGGATGTCGAGGCTGGGCGGAGCGACCCCATCGCACGCTGGGTGGACCACCATCGCCGCATAGCGGCGATTCAGGCATTGGCGGGACTTCGGCTGTTGGCTTTGGGGGTACAGCCTCGTCCGCTAAGCCCGGTAGCGGCGGGCTGCACCGTGGGCCAAGCCGCTGCTCGGACGATCGAAGATGCCGGGGGGCAAGTCAGCGTTCCCGCAGGCCCAGAAGATGTGGCCGAGCGGCCTGATGGAGTGGAACCGCCGAAGGGGATTCAGCCGGATCTACCTCAGGCCGCCGATGTACCGAGTGCTCAGGCGGCGCCGGTAGGTGCCGCGTGGGAACAGCCGCTGGGACCATTGGACGAAGGGCTGCTAGAGCACCCGGAGGCGCTGGCCGAGCAGGCGGCACGAGAACTGGCCACTCTGGCCGGCGCGATGACCAGTGGCCGCCCCGACTCTACGTCGGGCTGCCTTCTAGTCAACCCCTGGAGCTTTGCCCGGCGGGTGTGGGTGGATGTCTCCGACTGGCCCCAGACGCCGGCGGTCATCCCGCCGGTGCGTCTGGTGTGCCAGGGGGAGAACGTCCGGGCGGCGCTGGTAGAGGTTCCGGCCATGGGGTATGCCTGGATCGGGCCCGGCCCTGCCCCCTCGCCGCGCGCTGATGGCAAGCCCGCCAAGCCGCTGGCGGAAGACTGCCGGCTCCACAACGAGTTTTTCCAGCTAACGGTCCATCCGCAGACCGGCGCGATTCAGGCGATCACCAACTACGCGGTCCGCGGCAACCGCCTGGGCCATCGGCTGGCCTACCGCTTTGGTCGGCAGCCGGAGGTCGAGCCCGGCTCTGAAGAGGAGTACTCGGAGACGGTGGCTGACGAGATCATTGCGGAAAACCCCGATGACGCCACCGGCCGGATCACAGTGCGGGGGCGCCTGCTGGGCCGGCAGGGCCAGCGGTTGGCCGGCTTTCTGGAAACGTTCGAGGCGCGGCGGGGCAGCCGGGTGCTTGGCGTATCGGTGGAACTGGACGTGGCCCACATGCCCTCCGGGGCCCCATGGCAATCCTATTATGCTGCCCGCTTTGCCTGGAGCGATGAGACCGCCAACACCTACCGCGGGGTCGGCCTGACCAGCCAGCCCACCGACGCGGCGATGATCGAGGCCCCTCACTATTTCGATATCCGGGCACCGCGTACCCGGCTGACGCTGTTGACCGGCGGGCTTCCCTACCACCGCCGCTACGGGATCCGCAAGCTCGATACGCTGCTTGTGGTGGCGGGCGAGTCGGCCCGGTCGTTCCGCTTCGGCATTGGCGTGGACCTCACCCACCCCGTGCGTGCGGCTTTGGAGTTCCTGTCGCCGGAACTGCCGCGTCAAGAAGGCGTTCCGAGGCCGGCCTCGCAGGCGGCTTGGCTCTTTCACCTCGATGCCCGCAATGTGCTGGCCACCCACTGGGAACCCTTGACCCGCGGGGGGCAGATCGCAGGCTACCGCGTTCGCCTATTGGAAACGGAGGGGCGCGAAGCCTTGCTGGGCATCCGTTCCTATCGGCCGGTAGCCCGGGCCCAGCGGGTCAACTTCCTTGGCGAAGATCCCGTGGAACTGCCCGTGGCCGACGACCGCGTCCAATGCGAGGTCCGCCCCTACCAGTGGCTGCAGGTCGAGGTGGAGTTTGCCGAATGATCATCACCATCGACGGCCCCGCAGGGGCAGGCAAAAGCACGGTGGCACGGGCGCTGGCACGGCGCCTAGGTTTCCGATACTTGGATACCGGCGCGATGTATCGGGCGGTGGCCCTGGCCGGTCTCCGACGCGGCATTGACTGGAACGATGCCCAGGCTCTGGCCGAGCTGGCCCAGCAGGTCCGTATCGAATGGGACGGCCAGCGTGTGCTGCTGGACGGCCAGGACGTGACCGAGGCCGTGCGAAGCTCGGAAGTCACCCGGGTGACTCGCTATGCGGCCGATAACCCCCAGGTGCGGGCCCATCTGGCGCAGCTTCAGCGGGCTTTGGCCGACGGGCACGATGTCGTTACCGAGGGCCGCGACCAGGGAACCGTGGTCTTCCCCGACGCCGCCTGCAAGTTCTTTCTGACCGCCAGCCCCGAAGAACGGGCCCGCCGCCGCGCTGCCGACCTGGCCGCCCAGGGCGAGCCCGTGGACCTCCAGCGCGTGCGCGAGGCTATCGACCAGCGGGACCGCGAGGATGCCACGCGACCCGTGGGGGCTTTGGTTCGCGCCCCGGACGCGATCGAAGTGGCGACCGACGGCCGATCGGTAGAGGAAGTCGTCGGGTACCTGGCGGCCCTGGTCGAATCGGCCGCCCGCCGCAAACCTGCGTAGCCGTCTGCCCGTTCGCCGCTGCACGCAGGAGGGGCGGCCGCAGGCAAGCCGCACTTGAGGCACGCCCCGGCGGGCCGCGACCCGCCCTGACCGGCGCCTTGCCCACGTCCCGGATCGGATCCTTGCCATTGGTCCCGCCCGGCGCAGCGCGCGAAGGGGCTACGGTTGCGCATCGGCCCTCGCCACGCGGTCGGCAGGGTTGCCTGGAAACGCATCCAGGTCCGCCAAATGCTCCAGCAAGATGCGGCGGACCTCCAGCACGGCCAAGGGATGGCTGTGCACTTGCGAGTGATCGGCCGGCACGACGAGTTCACTGGTTACGTCGTCCATCTGCGCGCTGGCATAGCTGACTACCCCGTCGCCGAACGGGGCCCAGCGGCTGAGGAAGCCTTGCTCGGGCAGCACGCCGACGATGTTGTGGTACTTGACCCACGGGGCCCGCCGTGCCGCCAGCATGGCCGCAAAGATGGGCGTCGAAGGCGACAACGCATCGATGCTGGTCGAAACCCGCAACACCGAATGCGGACCGAATGCTTCCGGATTGTCGCGAAACAGCGCCTCCTGCGACTGAAGCAAAACCTGTGGCAGCCGGATCAATCGCCCAGCCAGCCACTGCGTGGTCTGATTGGAGAAATGGCTCCCCCGGTGCGGGGTGCCCAGCGTGATCACCCGGCGGACGGAAGGGTCGGGCTCGAAAAAGAAACACTCGTACAGGCGCTGGCGAATTTCGGGTGTGGTGCGGATCTGTTCCAGCGGCCTGTCGCTGGCCAGCCGCCAAAAAGCCTCGCCGCTTTGAAGCGTTTGCAACCGCGAAATCAGCCCGCCCATGCTGTGTCCCACCAAAACCATCTGGTCCAACGCCGGCTCCTGGCGCTGGGGATCGACCGTGGCACGCAGTTCCGCCAGGTCCCGGCGAAGCTGCGCCGCGCTGATCCAGAACGGCTGAGCCGTGGGGTACAAGTAAAACCAGAACTGATACCGCCGGCGAATCTCCGGCGAACTGCGGAGATCGTTGAAAAGCTGCATCCACGTCATGGGGCTGGACCACAGGCCGTGCACCAATAGCACCGGGATCTTCCCCCGCTCATACGGCTGCGCCATATACAGCCCCATGACGGGTGCCGGCGCCCCGGGTCGCAAAGCAAAGAGGGTCTCGGGTCGGAGAAGCCCGGCCGTGGCTATCCGCTCCAGGTCGAGGTTCGACAAGAAATACGCAAGCGGCGTGGTCAGATCGCTTTCCAAGGGTACCTGCACGCCCGCGACGGAAACGTCGGTCGTGGTCAGAGGATCATACAGCTCCAGATTGGCCCGGCGCCGCGCCCCTGCCGAGGGGCCATCGGGGGCGTCCTCGGGTATGGGGCGAAGGAATGCCGTTACCGGGTAACTCAGGTCGGGCGGATAGTAACGGGCCTCGGGCGGCTGACCCGGGTAACTGCGCCGCACCGCGATCAAGGGCACGCCCAGTCCATACGTTTGATAGTGGTTGTTCAGGCCGCGAATCTCGTAGTCCGAAACGAACTCGAAACGCCCGAAGTCCTCGGCCCGCCACGGCCCCGCACGCAGTTGGCAGGTGATGTCCCATTGGCCCGCAGCCGTCTGGATCCCGTAACTCTTGCCCGGCGCCAACCCATGTTGCCTGCAAATCAACCGAAGGCCCGATTCGAGCGAACCGTTGTACAAATCGCACGCCCCGCGAAACTGCGGGTCATACGGATTCCGCAAGGCGCGGAACCGCGTATCGAAAAGATATTTGTACGCCTGCAGCGCCCCTGCCCCATACAGATGGAGCGCCAAATGGGGCTGCACGCCTTCCACACGGCGGGCACTGATGTAGCTCAGCTCGGCCAACGCGTATACCTTGTCGGCCGACGGCTCGCGGTCGATGATCTCCTGCACTTTGTTCAGCAGGCGTTGAGGATCTCCCTTGAGGTCCCGGCCCAGGTCGTACAGCCGGAGGAACTGTCGGGTTCGCGGGCTGGGTTCGGGACCGCTTTCGGCGGTGAGCTTCAGGCTATCGGCCAGCGGCGTCCGGGGCACCGGCCGCAGCGTGACCATCTTCGTTGACGAACATCCCCCGCACAGGCCAAGGACAATCGCCCCGACCAGCACCCCTCGGCCGAACCAGCTTCGGGTTCGTGGCGGTGCAAGCGTACGCGGGAATCCACGCATGGGGCGCAGGATGGGTGAAACGCGAAGACTGGGGAGTTGCACCACAGAGGCAATCCTGCCCTCGCAGCGGCCTCAAGTGCCGGCACGAAGATAGCCGGCCACAGCGCATCGGGTCAATGCGGTTTTGAAAACCGCGTGGGCGGCTGGGGCTGGGCCAGTCGGCGCAGACTGCGGATGCCCTAAGGCAAGGGAGCACGGCCCGCCGTGCCCGCGACCGACCTTGGAACTCCAGACCGCCGCCGTGCCACCGCGCTCAGTTCAGGCTGCCACCCTTGCGGAACGGCGAAGGAAAAACGGGTACTTCCGCCAGCGGTTCAGCACCCAGGCCACGGTTAGACCAGCCCCTGGGCCAGCATCGCGTTGGCCACCTTGATGAACCCGGCGATGTTGGCCCCAACGACGTAGTTGACGAATCCGTCGGGCTGCTTTCCGTATCGGACGCAACTGGCATGGATCGAGCGCATGATGGCGCGGAGTTGGCAATCGACCTCGTCTTGCGACCGTTTCATGCATCCGTTGTTCTGGTTCATTTCCAGGCCGGACACCGCCACGCCGCCTGCATTAGCAGCCTTGCCCGGCCCGTAGAGAATGCGGGCCTGGAGGAACGTATGCACCCCACCCGGCGTCGTGGGCATGTTAGCCCCCTCCGCCACACACTTGACTCCGTTGGCCACCAGGGCCTTGGCATCCTCTTCGTCAATCTCGTTCTGCGTGGCGCATGGGAAAGCCAAGTCGGCTTTGATACCCCAGGGCTTCCTGTCTGGGAAATACTGGGCCGAGCGGAACTTCTGCGCATACTCGGCGATGCGCCCGCGGCGGTTCTCTTTGAGGTCGATGACCCAGGCCAGTTTTTCTTCGTCGATGCCCGCCGGGTCGTAAATCGTCCCGTTGGAGTCTGAGAGCGTGATGGGCTTGGCCCCCAACTGGAGGAGCTTTTCCACCGTGTACTGGGCCACGTTGCCCGAGCCAGACACCAGGGCGGTCTTGCCTTCCAGTCCCTCGCCGCGCGTTGCGAGCATCTCCTGAGCGAAATAGACAAGCCCGTACCCCGTGGCCTCCCGGCGGAGCCACGAACCACCGTATTCCACACCCTTGCCGGTCAGTACCCCGTGAAAGCGGTTGCTAAGCTTCTTGTACTGGCCGAACAAAAAGCCGATCTCGCGGCCCCCCACACCGATGTCACCCGCCGGTACGTCGGTTTCCGGACCGATATGCCGGAAGAGTTCGTTCATGAAGGCGTGGCAAAAGCGCATCACTTCCAAGTCGCTCTTGCCTTTGGGGTCGAAATCGGCGCCTCCTTTGGCGCCGCCCATCGGTAGGGTGGTCAGACTGTTCTTGAAAACCTGTTCGAACGCCAGGAACTTCAAAATCCCCAGGTTCACCGTCGGGTGGAATCGCAACCCGCCCTTGTATGGACCGATGGCGCTGTTCATCTGCACGCGGTAACCCCGGTTGATGTGGATCTCTCCTCGGTCGTCGGTCCATACCACCCGAAAGGTCACCACCCGTTCAGGCTCTACGAGCCGTTCCAGTATCTTCGCCTTCCGGTAAGCGGGGTTGGCCTGGACGACAGGCAGCACTGATTCCACTACCTCGCGAACCGCCTGGTGGAACTCGGGTTGGTCAGGGTTTCGGGCGATGACGCCCGCCATGAAGGCGTCTACGGGGGCAGGCATTTCCCGGGCGGCTTCTTCCAAACTCGGAAACTCGGTCGTTTTGAACATATGCAGGAGCCTTCT
>Ga0315298_1001125_pt1 | contig 50408 bp, 38 predicted proteins | sample WHS_1_MG_FD_203077 | JGI IMG/M metagenome (GOLD analysis project Ga0315298, IMG submission 203077) | Extremophilic microbial mat communities from Washburn Hot Springs, YNP, Wyoming, USA - WHS_1_MG | ecosystem: Environmental > Aquatic > Thermal springs > Hot (42-90C) | place: USA: Wyoming...
CGGCGGGGCCGTCGTTGTGGCCTGTCGGTCCCATGGTCTGGATGGTCCAGCCGTCGCGTCCGGGGGGGGCGTCGCCGAGAACGACGTCGCCGCCGGCCTCGTACAGCGCGCTGGCGATGCCATGCTGTCTGAGTACGGCGATGGCGCAGTCGCCGGCGTAGCCTTTGGCTATGCCGCCGAGGTCGAGTTTCATGCCCGGCACGGCGAGTTCGGCGGTGCGGCGGACCGGGTCGAGGACGATGTTGCGCCAGCCGACCAGGCGCCGTGCGTCGGCGAGGCGGGCGGGGTCGGGCAGCCGGCGCGTGCGGCGGGCTTCGCGCCAGAGGGAGACGAGGGGCCCGACGGTGATGTCGAAGGCTCCGCCGCTGGCGCGCGACATGCGGCAGGAGAGCTCGAGCAGGGCGTAGAGGTCGTCGCTGACGGCGACGGGTCCGCGGCCGGCGTGCGCGCAGAGGCGCATCAGTTCGCTGTCGGGACGGTAGTCGCTGGCGATGCGGTCTATTTCGGCGACGCGTGCGAATGCGGCGCGTGCGGCGTCGAGGGCGCGTGTTTCGTCGGGCGCATAGAGCACCAGGCGCACTTGCACTCCCATGTGCACCTGCGCATACTCGAAGCGCGAGGCGGTCTGCGGGTGTGCGGGCGGGGGCGCTGCTTTCCGCAGCGAGCATGCCGGCAGGCTCAGGGCGCAGGCAACGCACAGGATTTTCGCATGTAGGTACATTGAACGCTCCAGCATCTGGGCAAGGCCGGCGGCCGCGGGGCCGCGGGCGCGCAGGTGCGAACCGGCGGGAAAGGATACATCGATGCAGCGGCAAAAGGAAAAACGGGCCGCGTCGAACCTGACGCGGCGCGACGTACTGAGGACGACGGCGGGGGTGGGGCTGATGGCGGCGCTGGGGACGAATTTCGCCCATGCGCAGGGTTCGGACGTGATCAAGGTGGGTCTGATAGGTTGCGGCGGGCGCGGCGGGGGCGCGCTGGGGGACTGCATCAAGGGCGCCGAGAAGGTGGGCGCCAAGGTGGAGGTGTGGGCGGTGGGGGACTTTTTCGCCGAGAAGGCCCAGAACCGCGCCAAGCAGTACAAGATTCCGCCCGAGAGGTGTTTTTCGGGGCTGGACAGTTACAAGGGCGTGATCGATTCGGGGGTTGACCTGGTGTGCATGGCGACGCCGCCGGGCTTCCGTCCGTATCATTTCGCCTACGCCATCGAGAAGGGCAAGCACGTGTTCTTCGAGAAGCCGGTGGCGGTGGACCCGCACGGGGTGCGGATGGTGATAGAGGCGGGCGAGCTGGCCAAACAGAAGAAACTCGGCGTGGTGGCCGGCACGCAGCGGCGGCATCAGGGCGAGTTCATCGAGAACATCCAGCGCATACACGACGGGATGATCGGCGACATCGTGCACATGAGCGTGTACTGGTGCGGCGGGGGAATATGGAGCCGTCCGCGCCAGCCGGGCATGTCGGACGTGGAGTATCAGATACACAACTGGTATCACTACGTGTGGCTGTGCGGCGATCAGATCGTCGAGCAGCACGTGCACAATCTGGACGTGGCGCAGTGGGTGATGCGGGCCAACCCCATTTCGGCATATGGCGTGGGGAGCCGGCATGTGCGCACCACGGCCGGGCACATCTACGACAACTTCACCATCGAATATGAGTATCCCAACGGCGCGCGTGTGCTGAGCATGTGCCGCCACTGGCCGGGCGACGGCGCGGGCGGCGAGTTCGTCGTGGGGACGAAGGGCACGGCCAGACCGGGCGAGTGGGTGATGCCCAGAGGCGGTCAGCGCATAGCGGGCAAGAGCACCGGCAGCGGCTACGTCAACGAACATGCGGACCTGATAAAGAGCATCCGCGACGGCAAGCCGCTCAACGAGGCCAGGCAGGTGGCCGAGAGCACGATGGTCGCGATCATGGGGCGTCTGGCGGCGTACACCGGCAAGCGGGTGACGTGGGATTTCGTGATGAACAAGAGCAAGCTGAAGCTGATGCCGGAGCCTCTGGATCCGAAGGGTTCGCTGCCCGAGCCGCCGGTGGCCATACCGGGCAAAGAACCGCTCATATGACGGACGGCGAGGCATTGAGACGTTATGCACGAAGCGCGGGTTTCGGGACGTTATGAAAGGAAAAAAGATATGAAACGCGAAACGAAGATAGCGGGCGCCGCCGTGATGGCCGCACTCGGAAGCAACTTCGCTCATGCCCAGGGCACGGAGCGGCTGAAGGTGGGGCTCATCGGCTGCGGAGGGAGAGGCAACGGGGCGGTCAACGACGTGCTGGCCGCCGACAAGGGCGTGGAGATATGGGCCGTTGGCGATGCCTTCGAGGACAAGGCCAAAGCGTCGGCCGACAAGTTCAAGGTTCCCGCCAGCCGGTGCTTTGCGGGTCTGGACGCATACAAGGGCGTGCTGGAGTCGGGCGTTGATTACGTGATACTGGCGACGCCGCCGGGCTTCCGGCCGGTGCATCTGAAGGCAGCGGTGGAAGCGGGCAAGCACGTGTTCATGGAGAAGCCCGTGGCGGTGTGTCCGACGGGGGTGAGGATGGTTCTGGCCGCCGCGGAGCAGGCGCAGAAGAAGAATCTGGGCATCGTCGCGGGGACGCAGCGGCGTCATCAGGCCAGTTACGTGGAGACGATAAAGCGACTTCACGAGGGCGCCATCGGAGAGATCCTCACGATGAGCGTGTACTGGTGTCAGGGAGGCATGTGGCACGTGCCCCGCAAGGAGGGGTGGTCGGATCTGGACTGGCAGCTGCGCAACTGGCAGTATTTCACGTGGCTGGGCGGGGATCACATCGTCGAGCAGCACATCCACAACATAGACGTGGCGTGCTGGGTGCTTCAGGCCACGCCCATAAGCGCTTACGGGTCGGGCGGAAGGCAGGCGCGCACGGGGCCGGAGTTCGGCCACATATTCGACCATTTCGGCGTGGAGTTCGAGTTCCCCAACGACGTCCGCGTGAAGAGTCTGTGCCGGCAGATCGACGGCTGCGACAACGTGATCGGCGAGTATGTCGCGGGCACCGAAGGACGGGCCAACCCGGGCGGTTCCATAGACGGCAAGGTGAAGTGGCGCTACGAAGGCCCGCCGACAAATCCCTACGTGCAGGAACACGCCGATCTGATAAAGAGCATCCGCGACGGCAAGCCGCTCAATGAGGGCAGGCAGGTGGCCGAGAGCACCATGGCCGCCATCATGGGCCGGATGACCTGTTACACGGGCAAGCGGATAAGCTGGGATGCGGCCATGAAGTCGAAACTCGATCTGGTGCCCGGCAGCGGCATAGATGTCAACAAGTTGCCGGTCTGGGAGGAGGCCAAGCCCGGCAAGGAGACTTTCTGGAAGGCGTAGCGCGATTCGGGGACGCCTGTCGGGCCTGAGGGCGGATTGGTCGGCGGCCGGAGAGGTTGCCGCACCCGATCGATGCCGCAGGAAAGCGGCGGCAGCGGCCGTTGAGGACGTGGACGAAAACCCGGGTGTGCCCAGGCCGTGCGCTGTACAATATGCTGTACTGGAGGCATGGTCATGGCTGCCCGCAGGATGAGCGTCAATCTTGACGATATCGCCGAGGCGATGAGCTGCGCGGATCGCGGTGAGGTCGAGTACTTTCTGGATACCCGCGCGGGCCGCGTGATGAGGGTGCCGCTGGAAGAGGCGGACGGCTTCGGAGACGGCTACGCGCGCATTCCGGAGATGGACGCGCACGAGACGTACCGGATCATGGAGGATTTCATCGACACCGTGCGCGATGGGGATCTGCGGGATGCGCTGGAGGAGGCCATCGCCGGGCACGGCGCGTTTCGCGAGTTTGCGGCGGTGCTTCAGCAGTATCCGGAGCAGTACCAGCGCTGGCGACAGTTCGAGGCTGACCGCAAGCGCGGCTGGGCGAGGGAGTTCCTGAAAGAGCTGGGGATCGTCTCCACATGGCGCCCGCCGGAGCGGAGCGCCGGACACGCCGGGCAGGCGCGCCGCTGAGCGGCGCGGGGTGCGCCGGCGTGCGGAGGTGCGGGGGACGGAGGCGGCCTGGGGCATTCCGCGGCGAGGTGGTGCGGTTAAGATTCTCAATCATGCTGGAACTCGAATACTGTCGGCGTCGCGCCCGGCGGCTGCTGGAGAGGGTTTGCGCGCGGCAACTGGACGCGGCGGTGCTGGGGCTGGGGCATCATGTTTACTGGCTGACGGGCCACCGGCCTTTCTGGCTGCACGAATGCGCTGCGGTGCTTTTTTGCGACGGGCACACGTGGCTGACGACGGCCAACCGGCCGGCGGAGCGCGCCGCGGCGGACGAGGCTGTGTCGTTCGAGGCCAGCCGCATGGGCACGCAGCGGCAGGAGCAGCCCGCGGTGGCGGCGGCGCAGGTGCTGGAGGCGTTGCGGGCGCGCAAAGCGCGGAGGATCGGCTGCGACGCGTCGGCAGTCGGCTCGCAGCTGCTGATGTGCGGGTGGGAGGGACATTGCCAGAGCATCGATGCGGAGTTGTGGCAGCTGCGCCGGCGCAAGGATCCCGACGAACTTGCGCTTATGGAGAGGGCGGTGGCGTGCACGGAGGCGATGTACGCCACAGCGCGGGAGATGATAGCGCCGGGCGTGCCGGAGCTGGAGGTTTACGCGGCGCTGCACGCGGCGGCGGTACGTGCGGCCGGCGAACCGCTGACAGCGCTGCTGGGCAACGATTTTGCCTGCGGGGCGGGGGGCGGGCCGCCGCGGGCCGGGCGGCGCGCTGCCGCGGGAGAACTGTACATAATCGACCTCGGGCCTGCGGTGCGGGGCTATTTCGCGGACAACTGCCGGACGTTCTGTGTTGGCGGCCGGCCCACCGACGCGCAGGCGAAAGCGTGGGAGGCGGTGGCGGGGTGTCACGAGATAGTGCAGCGCATGGCGCGTCCCGGGGCGCGGTGCCGGGAGATTTTCGCCGCCGTGGACGAGCATCTCAAACGGACGCGCGGCACGGGCATGCCGCACCATCTGGGCCACGGCGTGGGGCTTCAGCCACATGAGTATCCGCATCTGAATCCGGCGTGGGACGATGTGCTGATGGAGGGCGAGGTATTCACCGCCGAGCCGGGACAGTATGGCGCGGACCTGGCCGCGGGCATCCGCATCGAGAATCAGTACCTGGTTACCGCGGAGGGCGTGCGGAACATGTGCGCGTTTCCGATGGGGCTTGTGTGAAAGGGGGCTTCAGATTTCGCCCGCGCCCGCGGGGGGCAGCCGTGCGGGCGCGGCTTGGCGGCGCGCCCCGAGGCGGGATATGGGCCTGACGGCGGCCGCCGCCACGGCCATCAGGGCTGCCAGCGCTGCGAACAGGGGGATATAGGCCGAATTGTGCGCGGCGCTTTTGCCGAGCAGGTCTGTCCATGCTCCCACGACCCACGGCGAGCAGGCGCCGAGCGTGCCGGCGACGGTCAGATACAGTCCGACGACGCGCCCGCGCGCGTCGGGGTCCACCCGTTCGACCAGTGCTACCTCGCTGATGGCATAACTGCCGAGATGGAAGGCCTGAAAAACCGTCAGCGCAGGCAGCAGGAGCGCCGCCGGCGCCAGCGGTATCAGGGCGAGCGTCAGGCCGCCGAGTATCTTCGTCAGGGCCAGCCCCAGCAGGCGGCGGCGGCCGGCGGTGAGCCACAGGCCCAGCGGGGTGGCCGCGATGCTTACCAGTCCCATCGCGCCCAGCAGCCAGCCGGTATATGCGGCGTCAAATCCGCGTGCTTTCTGAAGGTAGATGCTCAGAAGGGACATCGCGCCCACGCCGGCGAAATCGCGGCATGCGGAGACTATCGCCGCAACCAGGGTGCGGCGGCGCATGCCCGGTCCGAGAGCGACGGCCGGACGTGTGCCTGTCTGCTCGACGTGAGGGGCTTCGCGGGCGACTGCCAGGAACAGCGCGCCGAAGACGAGGCCCGCCAGTCCGAGGTCCACGCACGGTATCTGCCAGCGCAGCAGACCGCCCCAGTTGTGCACGGCGTGTTCGGCGCACCAGCCGGAGTACTGTGAACCGGCGAAGAAACCTATGCCCGAGCCTATGCCTATGAGTCCGAGGGCCATGCCGGGCGAGCGGGGCATGTGAGCCGGCGCCAGCGCGTTGGCTGCGGGATGAAAGAGCGTGCCGAACATGCCCGCGGCGGCCGCCAGCATCAGCAGCATGCTGTAGCGTGCGGTGAGGCCCATGAGCACGATGGCGGCGGCGTTGCCCAGCAGTCCCAGCGCCAGAAGGTTGCGGCGGTTGTGCCGGTCGGCCAGTATGCCCGCGGGATAACTCAGCAGAAAGTACACGGCGCCGTAAACGGCCACGACCAGCGCGGCCGACTTCACGCCGGGCAGATGCAGATCGCGCGTGATGTGCAGATACAGCGGCACAAGCATCACCCCGTAGGCGTGGGTGAAGGCGTGCAGCAGGGCGATGAGCGCCACGGTCAAAAAGGCGCCGGGCCGGGTCATGGCTTGCGGGCGGTTCGTGTGCTGCGGTGCGATGAAGCGCCGCGGGCGGAGGCGGCGGCAAGGCGCCTGTCCACTGCCCGGCGGTCGGGCAGCGAGGGCTGCGCGCCGAAACCCTCGCAGCAGAGGGCGCCGGCGGCATTGGCGAATCTCACGGCGTCGGGCAGAGCCATGCCTTCGGCCAGCGCCACCGCCAGCGCGCCGGTGAAGGCGTCGCCCGCGGCGGTGGTGTCAACGACGCGAGCCGGGAAGGCGCCGACGTGCACGGGCTCGTCCGCGCCGGTAACGATCATCGCGCCCGCAGCGCCGAGTTTGAGCACCACGCAGCGCGGTCCGCGTGCCAGCAGCGCCTTGCCTGTCCGGGCGTGGTCGCGGGGATCGGCCGACTGCCGTGCGCCGCGGGCAAGGAGAGCGGCGGCTTCGGCCTGGTTGGGCGAGAGTATGTCAACGGCGAACATCGACCGCGGCAGGCCGCGCGGGGGCGCGGGCGCGGGGTCGAGGATGGTGCACGCGCCCAGCCGCCGGCCGAGTTCCAGAGCGCGGCGCACCGCGGGATACGGTATCTCCAGTTGCACCATCACCACCGCCGCCCGGCGGAACAGCGGGGCGGCCGCATCGACATCGTCGGGCGTGAGGCGGTGGTTGGCGCCCGGGGAAACGACGATGGAGTTCTCGCCGTGGCGATCTACGAGTATGAGGGCGCAGCCCGACGATGTTCGCGGCGTTATCTTCACATGCCGCGTGGAAACGCCGCTGCGGCGAAGCCCGTCCAGCAGGCGCTGGCCGAACACGTCGTCGCCGACGCGGCCGACGAAGTGAACCTCGCCGCCGAGTCTGGCGGCGGCGACGGCCTGATTGGCGCCCTTGCCGCCGGGCACGGTGGCGAGGTCTGCGCCCAGTATCGTCTCTCCCGGCGCGGGCATGCGCTGCACGGGACAGACCAGGTCCATGTTGATCGAGCCGACCACGACGATCGGCCCGCGACGGGGACAGATGGTCTGGTTCATTGTGTCGGGTCCTCCGGCAGGCCGTCGGCCCGTGCTTTTCGGGGGGACGGCCGCAGCGCGGGCATTATACGGGCAACCGGCGACGAGGGACCGGCGCTCCGCCGGGCGGGGCCGGGCGTTATCGATCTCCGTCGTGGCGCGCGCCGGAGTGCGGAGGAGCGGTTTCGCACGTCGCCAGCATGGCCGCATGCGCACTACACTACCGGCCGTATGAGCCACATTGCCGATAATCCGTGCCCGGGCGGTGCGCCGGATAGTTGCGGCATTGCCGCCGTGGTCTGCGAGGTGCTGGAGATGGAGGTGCGGCATTTTGCGCCGCTGGCGGAGCGGCTGAGGCATATAGAGATCATGGAATACGGGCTGCATAACGAACCGCCGCGGTTGCGCAGGGAGCTTCAGCGGATTATCGACCGGATCGAGCAGCGCAGCGACATCGGGGGCATCGCGCTGGTTTATGGACTTTGCAGCCGCGGCACGGAGGGGATAACAAGCCGGCGATGCGCGCTGGCGATGGCCCGCGCGCACGACTGCATAACGCTGCTTCTGGGCTGTCGCCGCCGCTACGCGGAGTATGTGGCGAAATATCCGGGAACGTACTGGTATTCGCCCGGGTGGAACAGCAAGCATATACCGCCGGGGAAGGAGCGCTACGAGAAGATGTATCGGGAGTATTGCGAAAAATACGGGCAGGAGGCGGCCGAGTATCTGATGGAAGAGCAGCAGCGGTGGTTCCGCTCGTACAGCCGCGCGACATATGTGGACCTGGGGGTGGGGGCGACTCCGGAGGACATGGCCTATACGCAGCAGTGTGCCCGGTGGCTGGGCTGGACGTACGACTATCAGCGGGGCGACCCGAAGCTGCTGGTGGATCTGCTTTCGGGCAACTGGGACGATGAGCGGTTTGTCATAGCACGTCCCGGGCAGAGTTTGTCGGCCACGGGCGATGATCGCGTGGTCGAGGCCAGGCAGCCAAAGTAGCAGCGTCTTCCGGCCGATACTTCAGCGGAGCACAGGCCAGGAGGCACTTTGGCAGGAGTAAGGATCGGGGAGTTGCTGGTGGAACAGGGCGTGCTGACCGAGAAGCAGGTGCGGCACATTCTGCGCGTTCAGGAGGCTTCGCACCGTCCGTTCGGAGACCTGGCCGAGCGCATATACGGCGTCAGCCCGCGGGCGATCGAGGATGCGTGGGTGCGGCAGTATCTGCGGCTGGCGGGCACGGTCGATCTGCGTGAGCAGCTGATCGAAGAAAGCTGTCTGCGGCTGCTCAACCGTCGGCAGGCGTGGCAGTTTCATGTGCTGCCGCTGCACCGGACCGACAGCGCGCTGAACCTGGCCACCGATGCCGAGCACCTGGTGCGGGCGGTGAACTTTTCATCGCGGCGTTTGCGCGAGCCGGTGTGCTTTCTCATCGCGCGGCGACGGCAGTTGCGCGAGTTTCTGATGAAACACTATCCCGTGCCGCGCTTCATGGCGGAATGCGCCAGTGCCCTGTGAACGGGGGCGGGGCGAAGATTTCCTTCCGCATGTCACCCGGGCGACGGCGCCTGCGGGGGCTGGGCTGCGGCAACCGTCGGGCTGACGGGCGCTGGCGGCGCTGGGGGTGCGGCCGGCGCGGCGGCCACCGCGGGCGACGGCGCGGGCGACTGTTGCGCCGCTGGCGCCGCGGCGGACGGGCGCTGCTGTTTGACCGCCTTGTGCAGGTCGGGCTGAAGAACCATGGTCATGCGCCGCCCGTCCAGTCTGGCATCGCGTTCGACCCTGCTGATGGGCGCGAGTTCGGTTTTGACCTTCTCGAAGATGCTCCGCCCGAGATCGATGTGCGCGATTTCGCGCCCGCGGAACTGGAGCGTGAACTGGACCTTGCTGCCGCTGCGCAAAAAATCGCGCGCGTGGTTGATCTTGATCTGAAGGTCGTGGTCGCCGATTTTGACGGTCTTGATCTTCAGTTCCTTGACCTGTCCGGCGCGCGCGCCGGCGCGGCTGCGGTCTTCTTTTTTCTGCTGCTGATAGCGCCACTTGCCGTAATCCATGATACGGCATACCGGTGGCCGTTCCGCGGGACCGACCTCCACGAGGTCCAGCCCGGCTTCGCGGGCGCGCCGCAGCGCTTCGGAAGTGGAAACGATACCCACCTTCTGGTCGTTCTGATCGATGAGAAAAACGGGCGAGATGCGAATCTGCTCGTTGTGACGGAGGTTGGTAGCTATGGCTCTTGTCTCCAGGGCGCTGTTGCAAAACCGGGCCGCCGCGCAACTCTCACGGCTTGTAATCCATGCTGCCCGGTGACCGGCTCAGCGTCCAAGCCGGCGCACCGCCGTTAATCATGCATATTATCGGCCGATTTTTCAACCATTTTCACCGAACGCTGCGCTTTTTGCCGGCGCAGCGGCGCTGGTCCCCAGGGCCGTGGGCACCCGAAAGCGCGGGCTGTTCCGGCGGCTACAGTCGGCTTATGAGCATCTCGCGATGGAAGAGCAGCTCCTTGGGCAGATCGCCTCCCATTTTCAGGAAGAGTTCTTCCTGCGCCAGCAGTTCCTGAGCATATTCGTCGCGATTGACGGCCTGCGCGGCTTCTATGTCCTGCGGGCCTATCGGCAGACCGCTCAAGTCCAGGTCCTGGGGGCGGGGCATCCAGCCGAGCGGCGTTTCCATGGCATAAGCCTTGCCGTGGCAGCGGTTTATGATCCATTCGAGGATGCGGATGTTTTCGCCGAAACCAGGCCACATGAAGCGGTTCCGCTCGTTCTTGCGGAACCAGTTGACATGGAAGATTCTCGGCGGGTCTTTCATCTTCTTGCGCATGCGCAACCAGTGGCTGAGGTAGTCGCGGATGTTGTAGCCGAGGAAGGGCAGCATGGCCATGGGATCGCGGCGCACCAGCCCCACCTGATGCTGGGCGGCGGCGGTTGTTTCCGAGCCTGCGGTGGCGCCGATGTACACCCCGTGGGTCCAGTCGAACGCCTGATACACCAGCGGCACCGTGCGCGAGCGTCGGCCGCCGAAGATTATCGCCGATATGGGCACGCCCGCCGGGTCGTTGGCCGCCGGGTCCAGCGCGGGATTGTTGCTCATGGGAGCGGTGAAGCGCGCGTTGGGATGGGCGGCCTTGCGTCCGCAGTCGGGGGTCCACTTCTGGCCGGTCCAGTCCAGACACTCGGCGGGCATTTCGGGCGTTTTGTCCTCCCACCACACATCGCCATCGGGCAGCAGCGCGACGTTGGTGTAGATGGTGTCGTGCGATATGGCGGCCATGGCGTTGGGGTTGGTCTGGTGATTGGTGCCCGGAACCACGCCGAAATAGCCCGTCTCGGGATTTATGGCGCGCAGCCGGCCTTCGCTGTCAACCCACAGCCACGCTATGTCGTCGCCTATCGTGGTGACGGCCCAGCCGCGGTCGCGGTACTGCGGCGGGGGAATCAGCATCGCCAGATTCGTCTTTCCGCAGGCGCTGGGAAAGGCCGCCGCCAGATATGTCTTGCTGCCGTCGGGCGTGCGCACGCCCATGAGCAGCATGTGCTCGGCCATCCAGCCCTGCTGATATGCCAGATATCCGGCGATCCGCAGCGACAGACATTTCTTTCCGAGCAGGGCGTTGCCGCCATAGCCCGAGCCGAAACTCCATATGGTGTTATCCAGCGGGAAATGGCATATGAAACGGCGCTCGGGGTTGACGTCGCCCAGACTGTGCAGACAGCGCGTGAACTCGTCGCTGTCGCCCAGTTGTTCCCAGGCTATCGTCCCCAGCCGCGTCATGATGCTCATGTTGGCCGCGACGTAGATGGAGTCCGTCAGCTGAATGCCGACCTTCGCCAGCGGGGAACCCGGCGGACCCATCACGAAAGGCAGAACATACATGGTCCGACCGCGCATGCAGCCGGCAAACAGCGCCCGCAGCTTCGCATAAGCCGCTTTCGCCTCCATCCAGTTGTTGGTGGGCCCGGCCATGTCCTGCGTGGGCGTGCATATGAACGTCAGATGCTCGGTCCGGGCCACGTCGTTGGGGTTGCTGCGGTGCAGATAGCAGCCGGGCAGCTTCTCCTGATTGAGCCGGATGAACACGCCTTCACGGCAGCCAGCCTCCAGAAGCATCTTGCGCTCTTCGAGCGAGCCGTCGCACCAGTAGAGCGTATCGGGGCGGCACAGCTCCACGCATTCCTGCACCCATTTGCGCACGGCGTCGTTGGCCGCCGCGGGCGGCATGCTGTGGGCGGTGCGGCCGGTGGCGGAGCGCGCAGCGGACGTACTCTCGTTCATGTCGATAACCTCCTGTCGCTCTGTTTCGGGGCTGCGGCGTCGGCGCAGAAGGCAACCTCAACCGCGGCTTCGTGGTTGCTCCGGTCGCTCTATTCGCGTCGGGTGAACGGCGACGAGGGGACCTGAAGCCGCGAGACCATACAGAACATGCCGCGGCCCGTCAAGTACGGAGCTGACGCGATTACGCGATTACCCGTTTTTCAGACAGACGCCGCCGCTCGCCCGCGTGCGCATCCGTCCCTTCGTCATTCCCGCGCAAGCGGGAATCCAGAGCGGCCAGGATGGCCGCGTTCCCCCGTACTTCCCACCCGCGTGCGGGGGAATGCAAGGGGGGCTGAAACCGTCCCGCCCTTTGCGCCCGACGCAATGGGTTTGAACCGGCGGTCAGCTCGGACGCGACGGTTCCGGCCTGTTCCGGCGCAGGCGCCTGATCGGAGGAATGGATTCCCGCTTTCGCGGGAATGACGGTATAGCGCTTTCGCAGGAATGATGGAATAGATGCCGGCACACGGGCTGGGATGGGGGGCGCGGCGGAATGGCTGACGCCGCACGGGCACCGACGATGGATGCCGGAGTCAACCGGCCAACCGGTTCTCGCCGTCTCGTCAACAAACAGACCTGCGAGCCACCTGCAAAACGGGTAATCGCGTCAGGCGTACTGGTGCTTGACCAGCTGAATGCCCCTCCGCACGATAGCGCGTAGATGCACGCCGCTTCGGGTTCCGGCGGGCATTACAGGAACGAGAGGCCGCGAAACATCGCTGTGATGGAAAGGATGAGCAGAAAATGGGCGGCATTCGCTTCAAGTGGTTCGGGGCCGCGGTGTTGTTGGCAACGGCGGCGTGCCAGACGCTGGAGGCCGGCGACCTCCGCTCGGTCAGCGTAGTGGCCGAGCGGATAATAGAGCTGTATCTGGTCGATGGGCACATCATCCACTATGGCCTGCGGGGCAATTGGGATGGACGGAGCAATATCGTTTTCCATGCCCCGCTGGATACGGCCGCGGCCGAGACAGCATCGCGCTACGCGATCACCAGCGAGGATGACGCGGATTTCGCCCGTGCAGTGGTTCCTTCGCGCGTCGATCGCAAATCGCGGGTCATCGACGTGAATTCGACGTCGAAGGAGCCGAAGTTCATCTTCGGCCACTGGATTTATCTCACACTGCCGAAAGCGCTGAAATCGGGCAAGACCTACAGGATTGCGTTCGACAACGTCGCGGGCAACATGCAGGCGTATGAGCTCGTGATGGATGCGCTGCGGCACCGCAGCAGTTCGATCCATGTGAACCAGGTGGGTTTCGCGGAGGTTTCGCCGAAATATGCGTATCTTTCGGTGTGGATGGGCACAGGCGGCGGGGCCGACTTCTCGGCGCTCGAAGGCAAGCCGTTCAGCGTCCGCCGGTACGTCGACGGGGCTGAAGTGTTCCGGGGAACGATCGCGCCGCGGATGGATGCCGCGACGCAGGAGGTGGCAGGCGACGTGGGCAACCTGAGCCGCGCGCCGGTCTGGCAGTGCGACTTCAGCGGGCTGAGCACGCCCGGCGAGTACGTCGTCTCGATCGATGGATTGGGCTGTTCCTATCCGTTCGAGATCGGCAACGACGTCGTTCGCGAGCCGTTCTGGTACGGCATGAAGGGATTGTTCTTCCAGCGCGGCGGGATCGTCCGCGAGTTGGAGCCCGGGAGGATTTACCAGCGCGGTCACCATTCGGACGACGTGCCGTGGGTTTATCTGCCCGAGGTGACGAAAGCGGAGCTTCCAGGCACGGGGGAGTTGAAGGACGGCAAACCGCTCCGGGGATGCTACGGTTTCTATCACGACGCGGGCGACTGGGATTCGTACGCCTCGCATTCGGCGGTTCCGCTGGCGCTGATGTTGCTGTACTCACTGGCGCCCGACCGCTTCGCCGATGGCGACGTGGGCAATCGCTACAAGGTCAGCGAGGCCGACCCGCAGTGGATCGACGAAGGCAGGAACGGAGTGCCCGACATCCTCGATGAAGCGGGCTGGTTGCCGGCATCGCTGCGGCGGCTGCGAAAGGCGTTGATGGACGCCGGATACAGCGACGGGGGCGTTCCGTCGTACGTCGGCCGAGAGGCGATCGCGTGGACGGGCAGCTATGGCCAGGGGATGCTGCCGTCGTGGGAAGACCGGCGGGTCTGGGGCGTGATCCGCGTTTGCGGCGAAGCGACGATGCGCTATGCAGCCATGGCGGCCTGGTACGCCCATTGCCTGAACACTTTGCACAGGCAGGGCGGCGGGCAGGGCGCGCACCCGGAGGCCCGCGAGTGGATCGACCAGGCCAGATCGGCTTACGCGTGGGCGAAGCGCAACAAGCCCGAGGGCAAAGACCAGTATGCGGGCTATGCCGCCCTGGCGGCTGTCTGCCTCTATCAGGTTACCGGCGACGCCGCCTTTCAGGACGAGTTCAAAACCTTCCGTTCCGCCGACAAAACACGTGGTTACGCGCAGGTGGACATCTGGCCATGGTTCTTTTACGAGCCGGTGTATGCGATGCTGCCGGCCGACTTGCCGGGACTTGACAAGGCGGCTCAGCAGCAGTCGCGCGACATGGTAATCCGCGCCGGCCGAAGCGACGCCGCACGTACAGAGAAGATCGGGTTCCGGGTCTTTCAGATGACCACGATGCACGGGCAGCTGGCCAACCCGCGGTTCCTGGCAATGGCGGCAGCGCACGCGCTGTCGCGGGATGATGGCATTCTCGGGGCTATGCAGAACAGCGCGTCGTACCTGCTGGGTGGCAACCAGCGGAACACGGTGTACATCACGTGCCTCGGCGAGAATCCCGACGACATGATCTTCCACCCGGACGCGTGGATGCTCAACGACTTCAAGCACAAGGTTTACCGGTGGGAGCCGTTGCCCGGCTACGGAACTTATTTCGGGCAGTTGTTCGACTACGTTGGAGGGCCCGGCGCCGAGCGGTTTGTGCAGGTGAATGCGTATCCTGACTTCCAGAAGTGGCCGAGGACCGAAATGCGCAGCGGCAACCGCGAAAGCATTTCGGGCAACGAGTTCACCATCCACCAGAACAACATCCACATCGCCTTCGCAATGGGCTATCTCCGCGCCGTATGCGCCGGGCCGGGCGGCTTTGCTCCTCAGCCGCGTCCCACGGTCCGCCTGCGCCTGCCGGATAACCCGACGGTGAAGCCGGGCGAGCCGGTGACGCTCATGGCAAGCGCCTCGGCCAACACGCGGCGAGTGAAGTATTTCGCGGAGTGGCGATTCATCGGCGAAAGCACCGACGCGAAGAACGGATTCCCCGTGATATGGACACCGCGCGCAGCGGAGGGGGAATCGGTTCAGATAACTGCCGTTGCGTACAACGACCGCGGTCGCATTTCGCTTCCTTCGCCTGAAGGCGAGAAGATAATCCGGATAGCTGCCTCGGCCCGACGGTAACGCCCACGAACGAGGCAGCATAGTCTGCGGCCGGGGCATACATGTCACAGCAACACGGTCGGGGGCCTGTCGTCACCGCCTTACCGGTAAGCGCCAAACGCCGTCCCCAAAGGTGGTTCACCGGGTGCCGCCGTGCCGCCACGCCTTAACGAAAGCGAATACGCGCGCCAGCTTGTTGCCCGCGGGGCACTGCCTCCGTTTCTGCCGGCCGTGTCTTATCGGCTGCCCGCAGATCCGCGTCGCGCCGGCCGAATGGAAGGCAACCGGCGCTGGAAGCCGTCGCGCCGGCCGGGCGTGCCGGCAAGCCGGCTCTATTTGCCCGCGATTATGAGATCGAGCCGGCGGCTGAACTCTTCCAGAGACACGCGGATATCCTCTCCGGTGAGCCAGCCGTTGTAGTTGACCTCGTCCAGACACCGGCGCACGGCGGGCCAGTCAACGCTGCCCTCGCGGGCCGCACAGAAACTTCCGCCGCGCCCGTCGGGGTTGAGTTTGAAGTCCTTCACATGGCACTTGGCCAGCAGCGGACCCAGGGCGGTTATCCACTGTTGCGGCGGGGCGTACCTGACGTGGTTGCCTATGTCGAAATACGCCTTGACCCACGGGCTGGCGAACGAGCGGACGAAATGCGCGAATATCGCCGGCTGCACCCACAGGTTGTTCCAGACGTTTTCCAGAGCGATCACCACGCCGGCGCGCTCGGCGGCGGGGATGAGTTTGCGCACGGCCTGGACGGACGTGTCGCTGGCGTGATTGTGCGCCTCGATATACGCGCGGTATTTCTCGTTATCTCCCTCGGCGACCTTCACTATGTGCCCGGTCTTTTCGTCGAACTCGATCTTGAATTCCCACGGTTGCGGCATGGGCATGCCGCCTATGCGGCAGGGAACCACCAGCACGGCGTCCGCTCCGTAGCCGCGGGCGGCCTCCAGCGCGGCCTCCACCGACTTGATGCTGCCCTCAACCTTCGCCGGGTCTTTGCTGTTGAACTCCATCCACCCGCGAAGAACGCTGTGAACCTTCATGCCGGCCTTTTCGGCCAGGTCGCGCGCCCGGGCGGCCTCGTCGGCCGACACTATCGCCGTGGTTTCCACGCCGTCGAAGCCGATGTCCTTCAGTTTCTTCATCTGTTCGGATTCGATGCGCCCGACGATGACGGCCTTGTACAGCCGGGTTTTCATCTGCTGTCCTCCGACTTGTGCGCCGGCGGCCAGCGCCAGACCTGCGGCAGCGCTGCGCAACACATCTCTGCGGGTGGGGTGGGTCATGAGGGAGCTCCCGTATGTGGCCGGCTGACAGTATCGCCGCGGCGACGGCGGGCGGTCAATGCCGGTCCGCGGGAAAAGCGCCCGTCGCGGGGTTCTTCAGCCGCCGTTCTTCTGTATTATGCAGAGCACTTCTTCGGCATAGAGGTTGTCGCCCTCGCGCAGTTCGCGGACGCAGCCGTCGGCCAGAACATAGCCGCCGGTCATGCGCACGCCGTTATCGGCGGCCCAGTCGAGAAAGTCCTGAAGCGTGAAAAGGTGGATGTTGGGCGTGTCGTACCAGTGGTACGGCAGACCGGCGGTGCGCGGCATGCGTCCGCCCAGCGCCAGCGACAGGCGCACGCGCCAGTAGCCGAAGTTGGGGAAGGAGACCACGGCGCGGCGGCCCACGCGCAGCACTTCGCGCAGGAGAGCGGTCGGGCGGTGCAGCGTCTGAAGGGTTTCCTCGAGGACCACGTAATCGAAACTGGCGTCGGCGAAACCGCTCAGCCCCAGGTCCAGGTCGGCCTGAAGCACGGGCACGCCGCGCTCGACGCAACGGAATACGGCATGGGGATCGATCTCCACGCCCTGGCCGCGCACGTTTTTGCGCTCGATCAGGCGGCTGAGGAGCTCGCCGGTGCCGCAGCCCAGGTCCAGCACGGAAGCGCCGGCGGGGATGATGCGTTCGATCATCCCGTCTATCCACCGCTCCAGAGCGGCAGGCCGGCTGACGGGCTGTTCCAGTTCGCTGATGAGCCTGGCCAGTTCCGGCGGGCCGACATGCTTGAGCGCCGGGTCGTCGGCGGCCAGCCGCAGCAGGTCTTCCAGGGGCATGCGCGGGTCGGACATGGATCACCTCAGGAAGGCGCTGATGAGCCGTCCGACGGCGTCGGTCTCCACCAGGAACGAGTCGTGGCCGTATGCCGAGGGCACGTTGACATAGGTGACGGTCTTGCCGGCGCGGCACATGGCCAGGGCGAATTCGCGGCAGTGGGCCGGGGGATAGAGCCAGTCGGAAGAGAAGGACACGACCATGACGCGCGAGGTTATGCGCCGGCAGGCCTCGACCAGGTCGCCGCCTCCCCAGCGGGCGGCGGCGTCGTAGTAGTCCATGGCCCGGGTGATATACAGATAGCTGTTGGCGTCGAAGCGTTCGACGAAGGTCTGGCCCTGATAATTCAGGTAGCTTTCGATCTCGAACTCCGGATGAAAGCCCGAATCGGTGCCGGGGCGGCGGCGCCGGCCGAAGCGCCTGTGCATGCCTTCTTCAGACAGGTAGGTGATGTGGGCCATCATGCGCGCGACGGCCAGCCCCACGTCGGGAGACCTGCCGCTGGCGTAATAGTCGCCGCCGTTGAAATTGGGGTCGTTCATGATGGCATGTCGGCCCACGGCGTTGAAAGCCAGACCCTGTGCCGACAGCCGCGGCGATGCCGCCAGCACGATGGCCCGTTCCACGCGGTCGGGAAACGCCAGCGCCCATTCCAGCGCCTGCTGGCCGCCCAGCGAACCGCCGACCACGGCGCGGACGCGCTCGATGGACAGATGATCCAGCAGCCGCGCCTGAAGCCGCACCCAGTCGCCGACGGTCACTATCGGGAAGCGCAGGCCCCAGGGCTTGCCGGTGGCGGGGTCGATATCGGCCGGGCCGGTCGTGCCGTAGCAGCTGCCCAGGAAGTTGGAGCAGACCACGAAATAGCGGTTGGTGTCAATGGGTTTGGAGGGGCCGACGACCGCGTCCCACCAGCCCGGATGTTTGAGGCGGTACAGGCGGCCGGTCTGGCGCGCGTGGCGGTCCCAGCCGGCGACGTGGGCATCGCCGGAAAGGGCGTGCACTATGAGCACCGCGTTATCGCGTGCGGGCGACAGGCGGCCATAGGTCTCGTATTCGACCACCACGGGAGCGATGCTCGCCCCGCTTTCCAGGGCGAATGGAGCCTCCGCGGACGCCAGCTGCACCCGCTGCGCTTCCGTCCAGCCGACGGAGGTCGGGCTGTCGGGCGGGTCGTCTTTCGAACTGCGCGCGTATTGTGCGGGCTGCGGCCGCATGGCAGATACATCATTCTCGCTGCGGGAGCCGGCGGGCGGCACTGAGAAAACCTGCATAGCTGTGGCACACTTCGGCCATGGTGTCGCCCCCGAATTTCTCCAGGAAAGCCCGCGCTATCTCGAAGGCGACGACGTTTTCCAGGATGACGCTGGCGGCCGGCACCGCGCACACGTCGCTGCGTTCGTAGGCGGCGCGATGCGGCTGGAGCGTGCGCAGGTCCACGCTGGCCAGCGACCGTCCCGGCCCGAGCGTGGCGATGGGCTTCATGGCGCCGCGCACGATGATGGGCTGGCCGTTGCTGATGCCGCCCTCGATGCCGCCGGCGTTGTTGCCGCCGCGCGTGAAGCCCAGCGACGCGGAGCCGCTCTGTGCGGCGTCGTAGGCTATCTCGTCGTGCATGCGGCTGCCCGGCAGCAGCGCGGCGTCCCTGCCGATGCCTATTTCCACGCTCTTGAACGCCTGAATGCCCATGACCGCCATGGCCAGACGGGCATCGAGGCGCATGTCGTACTGCGCGCAGGAACCCAGCCCGGGCGGACAGCCGAACACCCGCGCCTCGACGATGCCGCCGAGCGTGTCGCCGTCGACCTTGGCCTGACGGATTAAATCGCGCATGGCGGCGGCGGCCTGGCGGTCGGGACAGCCCACCCAGTCCTTGAACAGATCGCCCTCGTCGCGCGCCTGGCGCAGCGCTGCCAGACCGGCGGAAAAATCGACGCTGGCGCTCACCGTGCCGATGGAAAGAACGTAGCCGAACACCTCGATGCCGAACTCGCGCAGCAGACAGCGGCACAAGGCCCCGGTCGCCACCCGCGCCGCCGTCTCGCGCGCGCTGGCGCGCTCCAGAACGTCGCGGCAGTCGGACGTGAGCCACTTGAGCGAACCGGCCAGATCGGCATGTCCCGGACGGGGAGCATGAACCGGCGGGGCTTCGTCGATGCGGAAATCGCGGTTGACGATCTGAAGAACCACCGGCGAGCCGATGGTCCTGCCGCGGCGCACGCCGGCGAGTATCTCGACGGCGTCGGTTTCGATCTTCTGGCGGCCGCCGCGACCATAACCGCCCTGGCGACGGCGCAGCTCGCCGTCGATGAACGGTTTATCGACAATGACCCCGGCCGGCAGACCCTCTATCAGGGCGACAAGCGCCCGGCCGTGAGACTCGCCGGCGGTGCGATATGTCAGCGTCGCCATCGCCGCTAATCATAACACGCCGGCAGCCGCGCAGGCAGCGCAGGCAGACAACGAAGCCGCCGGAACATCGCCGTCGCGCACGGCCGGGCTCAACGCGGCGCAGCATCGCTGCGCGTCTTCGTGGCGTCGATGATCAGCGCCGCAAGGATGGCCGCTCCTCCGGCCCAGGTGCCGGGCGGGGGCACCTCTATCCCCGCCAGAGCCACCCACGCTGGATTCAGCACGGGTTCCAGCAGCACCAGCAGCGAAGCGTCAACGGCATGCACGCGGCGCAGGCTTATCTGAAACGTGACATACGGCAGCCCCACCTGGAAAAGCCCGGCGGCGGTCACGATCGCCAGCTGGCGCATGTCGGGCAGCGCTGCGCCGGTGGCCAGCCACAGCGGCAGAAGTATCGCCACGGCCCCGGCGTTGTTGCACATGACCACGTGAAACGGGTTGATGCGCTCGCCGCCGCTGTCCATGTGCTGGAGCACCATTATCAGCGCCGCGTAGCATATGCCCGAAGCCAGCCCGCACAGCGGTGGGACGATGCCCTGATGACGCGGGCTGGAGGCGAGCATTATGACGATGCCCGCCACCCCGATGCATATGGCCAGCACGGTGCGCCCGCCGATGCGACGTCGCTGAAACGCCCAGGCGAACATGGCGCAAAAAACCGGCGCGGTATTCTGAAGGAGTATGCCCGACGCGGCCGTGCCGCGCGTCATGGCGATGATGAGCAGCGTTATTGTTCCGGTGTACAGGGCGCTGCTCAGGGCCAGCCAGCGCCATGGCGGGCGGCATCGGGCGCCAAGCGGCACCAGCAGCGCCATGCCGATGCATGCCGCCACCGACCGCAACAGCGCGAAGGCGACGGGGTGCATGCCGGCGGTCTTCACCGCCAGCCCGCCGAAACTCCACAATACCGCCGTGAGCACCAGCAACGACACGCCGACAGCCCGCGACGGAATGCCGTCGGGGTTCGCCGCACTGTCATCGGCGCAGGCCGCGCACAGCGCAGGGGCAGTATCGTGGTCATGGCGGGGATCGGCCATCATGTCCGCGGTGTGGCAGGGACAGCCGCCTGCGATGGCTCCGCCGCGCACGCGCGGGCGGGCTCGAACCGCGCCCCCGGCAGCAGCGTCACGTTGACCATAGCCCCGACAGCCAGCGGGCCGCGCGACAGGCTGAAGGCGTGGTCCTCGCGCGGCAGGTGTATAACGATCGGCGCACCGGCGCGAACAAGCATGCTGCTGTCGTCGAGGCGGATTACCCTCCCCTGAACTATCCGTGGCGGGCCGGATATCGGTTCGATGAAGCAGCCGCCGGCCGAGATGGTCTGGACCTTGCGCGCCTGCGCGTGTATCGCGCCGCGTACGAGAACGCCCACGGGCCCGTCGTATCGCCCGTCGGTCAGCAGACGGAGTTCGTAGCGCGTATCGCGCGGGCAGAAGACGACGCAGGAATCTTGCACGGCCAGCACTATGCCGGCTGCCAGATGAACCGAGGCGTCAGGAGTTGTCAGCACGGCGCGCTACTGTAACGCCGCGCGAGCCTGCCGGGCAAGGCCGCATTGCCGGACCGGCGGACGCAACAGCGGCGGGCGTCAGGTGCGCCTCCGCCGCAGGCAACACATCATGGCGGCCGCGACAACCATCGACGCGGCCAGCGGTTCGGGCACGACCGCCGCCGGGCCCAGGCGCTCATTGAAGTTCAGGTACAGGTCGAACCTGTTGCCGTCGTCGGTCAGCACCGTGCCATTCCAGGGCGAAAAGGTTTCCACGTGGATCAGTCCGCGCGATTCGTCGAAGGTCAGTTCGCGCATCAGGCCGTATCCGCCCTGACTCCAGAACTGGTAGCACGCGTACATCTGGAAGACGGGATGGCCGAAGTTGTTGTTGTCCACGCGCCGGCCCATTCCCGGGGAAGGATTGTGCCCGGAGAGTACCAGGAATATCTGGTCGTAGAACCTGATGAAGTTGTCCCACAGGCGCTGGCCCGGCGCGGAGCGCGACGCGCTGGTGCCGCCGCCGGAAAGATAGTCGTGCGTGGTGAGAATGACCGGCATGCCCGGGTGGCTGTCGAGGACCTGTCTGGCCCAGTTGAGGTCGGCAGCGCTGGTATCGGCGCCGTACTGGAGGCACAGTCCCAGGTAGGTGCGTCCGCCGGCGGTGAAGATCTGATACGAGCTGGCGTCATTGGCCCCGCCGAAACCAGCCCACGAGCGGCCGGCGAAATGCGGCGCGCCGAAGGCGGCGACATAGCGGGAGACGCCGTCGCCGGTTACGTCGTGGTTGCCGGTGACGGTGCCCCAGCGCAGGCCAGGGAGTGCGTCCAGCCGATACATCGCCTCCGTGGCGCGCTGCCACTGGATGGCGCTGGCGCCGTTGTTGGTGATGTCGCCCACGTGCGTGACGTAAACGATGTTCTTCGCCGCGGCGTTGTTGACGATGTACTGCGTCTGGGCGTGGAACATCTCCATCGTGCCGCCATACGACTGTTCGGTGTAGTACTGCGTGTCGGGCAACAGCACCACGGTGAAGGTGTCGGCCGCCGTCGCCTGCTGCTGCCATCCTGCGATGAACATGGCGGCAGCCAGCATGCACAGTGCCGCGTGTTTTTCTCTGGTGGTCATGTGTAGCCTCCTGGCTGGCGTTTTTCAGCGTTTCCGCTATGTCAGTTCTTTCCGGACGCGGCGAGTCTGCGCCGCAGCATCAGGCCCGTAAGACCGGCCGCGCCCATCAGCAGCGGGGCGGGCAGGGGTATGGGGTTGAAAAGGTTGCGGATGTCGTCGGCGCCGAGGGCGACGTTGTATATGCGCACGTCGTCGAGATAGCCCTTGAACGCGCCCTTGCTGTTGTTGGCGCCGCCTCCGCCGCTGGAATCGAGCGCCGCCCCGAGCGCCGCCCACTGGATGCTGTCGCTGCGCGGGGGCTGGCCGACGGCGAGCGTCGCATCCAGTTCGCCGTTGACGTAGAGTTTCCAGCTCACGCCGTCGTAGGTGACGGCGACGTGGGTCCACACGTTATCGGGGATGAACGTGTTGCCGATGATGGGATGATTGAGGCCGGGCTTTGTGCCCGTGGCGCCTTCCTCGAAGTCGGCGGCCAGGCGCGGCCGGCCCTGGGCATCGACGACAAGACCCATGAAATAGTTGCCGTCAACGTTGGAGTTCTCCGCCTGGCCGATGAGCTTGGCGAAGATGGGTTCGGCGGTTATGCCGCCGGAGCCGGTGTTGGCGTCGCGTCCGCGGCCGGTGCGCTTGATCCACGCCGACAGCGTGAATTGCGCTGCCCCGAGCACGCCTGGCGTATTGCCTGTGGGCGAGCCTTCCAGCTGAACGTAATCGTCAACGCCGTCGAGCAGCAGACAGCCGCCGAACTTGCCGTCGGGCGACCACTGGGGGGTGGCGGCGTTGCGCACGACGCCGTTGTAGTTGCGCCCCGACGAATCGAACGCCGTGGTGCCAGAGGTCTCGTCGAGTTTCCAGTGGCCAAGGAGCGTGCTGCCGGGCGGCGGCGGCGGCGGTGGCGGGGGCGGCGGGGGAGGAGGATTGCTCAGACTGAAACGGTCGGCGAAATTGACCGTGTACGAGAACGGCGTCTGTCCGCCCTGACGATAGCCGCCGTCTATGGGCGTGGGCCACTGCGACGCCAGATAGGGCGAGAGGGTGTTCACGGCGAGGGTGTTGGTGCGCGGGTCCAGACGGATGAGCCGCAGGTAGCCATTGCCGCCGTTGGGGTCGTCCTGATAGTCGGCCATTATCTCGTACACGGGGAAGCCGCCGGCGGTGTAAGAGATCTGCCGGCCTTCGCCGTGGTCATGGCCGTTCATCACCAGAAACACCTGGTCGTTGGGGTACACCAGCGTGTTGTAGATGGTCTGGCCGATGCTGGTGCGCCCATTGTTGTTGATCCCCAGATACGTGTGGGTGGTGATGATAGTGGGCGTCGTGGGATTGGCGCGCAGCACCTGGTATGCCCAGCCGATGGTGGTTGAGGGATCGTTGATGCTGCCCTGAGGGTTGTATTCCAGAGCCAGGTGCAGAAACTCCTGACCGCCCGCGGTGAACTTCTGATAACTGCTCAGGCCGTTGGGAGACGCTCCTTTGTACCACGGTTCGCTGGCGAAGCGCGACGGGCCGAAATAGCTGAGATAATTAGCCCCGTTGTCGCCATACAGATCGTGGTTGCCCGGCAGAACGGCGTAGGGCACCAGCGCCGGATTGGCCGGATTGCCGCCGGCGTGAAGCCTGTCGAGCGCGCTGAGAGCGGGCGGCCAGTAGGAAGCATTGCTGCCGTAGTCTGTGATATCGCCGTAGTGCGCGACGAAGGCGATGTTGTACGAGGCGATGTTGTTGACGATCCACTGCGTTTGCGCCTCGAACATGGCCGGCGTGCCGCCGCGCTGCGAGGAAACGTAATACTGCGTATCGGGCAACCCGACGATGGTTATCGGGGTGTCGAACCCGGCCAGGGCCGGCCGCACGCCCAATGCAATGCCCAGGCATATGCAGGGAATAAGCGCATTGCGATACTTGTTCATGGCTCACCTTCCGGCGTGTTGATCGGGGCTGTCTGTGCCGGGACGCGCGCCGCGGCGGCGAAACTCGCGCTCCGCGACAGCGGTCGCTCCGGCGTCCCCGCCCGGTCGTCAGTCGTTCTGTACTCTGTCGCTCTGTACTCTGAAGTGCGCCGGTCTGAACATCAGTGCCGCCGGCGCCTCAGCCCCAGACCCGTCAACCCGGCCACGAGCATAAGCGCGGCGGCGGGCTCGGGTATCACGTACACCTCGGAGTTGTAGTTGTAGAGATTGCTTATCGTCTCGGCGTCGAGGGCGTGGTTGTATATGCGCACCTCGTCGATGTAGCCTTTGAACAGCCCGCTGTATGTGCCGTTCCATCCCGTGGTCTGAAGTGTGGTGCCGATGGCGGCGTATTGCGTGCTGTCGTAACGCGGAGCGCGCTGAGCCCCGGTATCCTGCACCTTATCGAGCTGGCCGTTGACGTAGAGCCTCCAATAGCGCCCGTCGTAGGTGGCGACAATGTGTGTCCACACGTTGTCGGCGAAGCCCACCGTTCCGGTAACGGGGTAGTTCTGGCCGTTGGTATAGGCCTCGAAGTCGGCTGCAAGGTAATTCGTGCTGCCGGACCTGACCACGCCCATCATGTAGTTGGCGTCAACGGTTCCGCCCTCGGCCTGGGCACAGCCCTTGGCGACGACGGGGTAGAAGCCGCTGGCGTGTCCGCCGCTGCCCGTGGTCACGCCCTTTCCGGCGCCGGTGGGCTTGATCCACGCGGACAGGCTGAATGAGTCCGTGCCGGTGGCCAGAGCATTGGCCGGATAAGGCGTACCCGGCACGCCGCCGCCTGTGCCGCCGTCGAGTTGCATGAAACGCGCAGGGGGGTTCGAGGTGGGCGAGCTGCTGGATGTGTTCGTGCTGAGATCCAGAGCGTACCCCGTCAACTTGGGGTTGTCGGTAACCAGCGCGTACGTCGTGCCCGAGCTGAGCACGCCGTTGTGCTTGGTACCCACCGGGAACCCGTCTGACGAATCGTTGGTGTTCTGTTCGAAGCCCCACCAGCCGATCAGCGCCGCCGAAGCCGGAGAACCCGCACTCAGCAGCACGCCGCACGCGAGCAATGCGCCCGCGCCGCGCAACAGTAACCGTCGCCGCAACATAACCAGCCTCCTCTCAGGCCGAATGCCACGCTGTGCAGGCCCGCCACCACGCATGACGGGCACACAGTCAGCACAGCTGTAACTGCCACAGCACAGGATCAGGCAATCCCTCCGTCCGCAGCGGCTTGCGCATTGCGGCCTGCCGGCGCAGGGGCCCGCGATTGCGGTGCGGGTGCATCAGGGCACGACGATGCACCGTACACTATGAGTCCCCGCAATCCGGGACCGGAACTTCGCGCTATGCAGGTCTTGCCACTTACGTCCGCTGCGGGGCATACAGCTACCCTCCGCCGCACGCGGTGCCCTCAACCTCAAATATAACTATAACCTCGGTTCGCACTCCGTCAAACGGCGACGCCGCGGGGGATGTCACCTCAAGCCGCAGCGCGCACCTGCGATCCTCGCGCGTATATACACCTTCTCGCGTTTGGCGTTTACGAAGGGGAAGTTGGGGCCTGCTCAAGGCGACGGCGACGTTGCCGGCGCACCGATGCGCACGGCGCGGCGCTCGATGCCTTCCTGGCGCAGGACCAGGCCGGCAACCCGTCCTGTCGCATCCCGCTTGAAGTCGAACTGTGCCGCGACGATTCGCGCCGAAAATGTTTCTGGCGCAGCAGGATACAACCGCACCGCACGCTGGCCGGGCACTTGAGCGTACAGCCTGCCGTCGTCGTGGGTGATGACCACAGGCACGCCCGGGGACAGTACATATACCCCGGCGTATTCGGGCAAAATGTTCCGCTCCAGACGGACGGCTGCCGCCACGCCGGGCGCAGGGACTTTGCCGGTCTGCATGAGCAGCAGCAGGTCCGCGGCAAGCCGGTCCACGGCCATGCTGGCCGTGTTGCTCAGCACCGCCACGCCCAGCTTGCGCGAAATATCCATCATGACGCAGCAGTGATAGCCGCCGGTCTGACCGTTGTGCCACACGACGCCGCTCTGGCGGTTGACCAGCCATCCCAGCGCCATGTCGTTGGGGCCCTCGGCCGGAGCGCGCACTGTGTGCGTCAGGCGAATCGCCTCTCCCAGGGGCGATCGCACAAGGCCGAGATTGGCGGCGAGCAGGGCGGTCATGTCCCGGCCGGTCGAACGCACAGCGCCGCAGCCGGCCAGCGCATCGAAATCCCAATTGCCCGCCGGATTCCCGTCGGCATCATGCCCCGGCGCCAGGCGCGGGCGCCTTTCTTCATCGAGAACGATAAGCGTGTCGGTGAGTTTGAGCGGCGCGCAGATGCGTTCGAGAAGCAGCTGATCATACGTCCGGTTCGCGCGCAGCGACAGGACGTGGCCGAGCAGCCCGAAACCCAGGTTGCTGTATTCATACGCCTCGCCGGCTTTGCGCAGCGGCCGCCATGATTCGAGGAACTCGTACAGCCGCTCGGCGGTGTAATCGGCATAGGGGTTGGCGGCGGTGGCAGGGCGGGAATTGCCCGGCAGCCGCGGCAGGCCGGACCGATGCGTCGCCAGAGACAGCAGAGTTATCGGACCACCATCCGTCGCGGGCGTTTTCAACCGCTGCGGCAGATACATGGCGATGGGGTCTTCCAGTCCAACCTCGCCGGCAAGGTGCATCTGCGCCAGCAGCAGGGCCGTCAGAGGCTTGGTGATGGAACCGATTTCATAAATCGTGCGGGCGTCGGGCGCGGTCGAATTCTTTGATGAAATCCTGCCGAAGCCCGTTACTTTCCGTCCGCCGGCGTCAACCATGCCGACGACGGCGCTCATGCACCACTCGCCCTCGATATAGGGGGCGACCACGCGGGCGATGTGCTCTTGGGGAGGGATGGCGGCGAGCCACGAGCCGCACATAAGCATCGTCGCCAGCGGGGCAGCGGTCGGCAATCGCATGCCGCAAACATACAGACCTGGGCATGCCCGAGCCACGTCGGACACAGCCGGCAGGCGGATGGCGATGTGTTCCGGCAGGGCGGGCATTTGCGCTATTATCGGGCCGAGCGGCGCGGCGCGAGATACTGATGACGCCGCGTCGCCCGCGCCGATTTACCAGCCGTGAACACGTGAAGATTCGTATGTCGTTCGGTATCGACCCGCGGGAGAGATGCTGACGGAGGCGCTGATGAAACGGCAGGCAACCGGCGCACGGGCCCAGACGGGCGCAACGCTTTTCGACGACTACGACCCGGCTGCGGCGGCGCAGTTGCGCCCGTTGAAAAGCAGGGGGCAGACGCGCTGTGCGACCATGCGCGGGGCTGCGGCGGCGGCATCGCGCCCGGATGCGCGCTCTGCCGCTTTGCGCCGTCGCGACAGCGACGACGCCGAGCGCTGGGACGGGCTGTATTGAAACATCCGGCGGGGTATTCCGGCGGGCCGGGTTATGTTGTCAGACCCAGAACCGAGGCGACGGTCTGGCCTATGGTTGCGGGGCTTTCGGCGACGGTGGCGCCCGCGTCGCGGAGAGCGGCGATCTTGCCGGCGGCCAGTCCTTCTCCGCCGGAAATGATGGCGCCGGCGTGGCCCATGCGCCGGCCGGGTGGAGCCGTGCGTCCCGCCACGAACGCCACGACGGGCTTACGGACATACTTGCGGATGAAGTCGGCGGCCTGTTCCTCGTCGTTGCCGCCGATCTCGCCGATAAGAACGATCGCGTCGGTGTCGGCGTCGCGATTGAAAAGGTCGAGCACGTCCACGAAATTCAGGCCTTTGACGGGGTCGCCCCCGATGCCCACGCAAGTGGTCTGGCCGATGCCGCGCGTGGTGCACTGCCATACGGCTTCGTAAGTGAGCGTGCCGCTGCGCGAGACGATGCCCACCTTCCTGCCGGCGGGCGCCTGGCGCGCCGGCAGATGTATGTAGCCGGGCATTATGCCGATCTTGCACTCGCCGGGGGTTATGATTCCCGGGCAGTTCGGACCGATCAGCACGCTTCTGGGTTTGTCGCGGAGAAAAGCCTTCACCCTGATCATGTCGAGGACGGGGATGCCCTCGGTGATGGCGACGATGACCTTCAGGCCGGCGTCGGCGGCTTCCATGATGGCATCGGCGGCGAACGGCGCGGGCACGAAGATCATGCTTGCCGTGGCGCCCGTGGCCTCCACCGCCTGCCGGACGGTGTTGAAAATCGGCAGCCCGTTATCGTCCTTCTGCCCGCCCTTGCCGGGGGTAACGCCCGCCACCAGCCGCGTGCCGTACTCGAGGCATTGTCGCGTATGGAATGCGCCCGCCGAGCCGGTGATGCCCTGGCATATGACTTTGGTGCGTTTGTTGACCAGAATGCTCATGGAGCGCGAAGCGTACAGAACACGCCGGCTGTTGGCAATTGCGCCGGACGGTCAGGGCTGGCCGCCCACCACTTCTTTGCCGGCATCTTCCCACGCGATGATGCCGCCCTCAAGATTGAATACCTTCGTAAAGCCCTTCTCCACCAGCCGGTCGCATGCCCTGGCGCTGCGCTCGCCGCTCCGGCAGTAAACCAGAAGCACGCGGCCGCGGTCCAGCCGGTCGATGCGGTCGTCGAAATCGTCGGCGCGAACGTCGATGTTCACAGCGCCGGCGATGTGTCCGCGTTCGAACTCCCGCGGCGTGCGCACATCGAGAAGCACGTGTCCGCCGGCCTTGATCAGCCGCTCGAACTCGGCAACGTCCACGTCTTTCCACTTCGCCGGGGCAGTGGCCGGAGCAGCGGATGTCCGGGCGACGCCCGATATGGCGATCCCGATCGCCGCAAACAGCACGGCGCAACTTCCAGGCGATCCAGACAGCATGGCAGTTCGGCGGTACGACCGCTGCTGCCATCAATAATCGATGCGCCGTTGCGGGAAAAGGGGCGAAATGCGCGCGGACGGGCGAAAAGAGCACCCCTTCGGCCGTTGGGCCCGGCGCGTCAGGGGGCTGTCTGGAGAAAGGCCGACGGCATCGCGCGACCGACCGTCAAATCGGCGGCGGACATCGCGCGATTTGCCTGTGCAGCCGGCGTCTGCGGGATCATTGCCCGCCGGCTTGCGCCCGGCGTACGGTCAGCAGCATGGTTTGCACCGGCGCAGCCGCAAAGCAGCGGCGGAACTCGGCGGCGCTGGCGAAAGGCGTTGCCGGCACCGCGCGATACTGTACCGGCAACGTCAGCGACTCTTCGCGGAAAGGCCAGGGATCGACCACGGTTACAGTCGGTGCCGTCCGCGAGATGGAGAGCGTTTGCGGCTCCTGGCCGGCCGCGGGAACCAGACCTTCGACCGCGGACGACGGCACGTCCGTGCAGCACATCGCCAGACTCAGGCGGTCCATAAGCTGCATGATGCAGTGGTTGCGGCGCAGGCGTTCCTCGGCCTCGATGCCTCTGGCGACAGCCAGCCCCAGATACAGCGGGATATCGATGGACAGGCCCAGCTTACGGCGCAGCTCCACCTGGCGTTCGCACTCGTTGTGCTGGAAGCGGTTCAGTTCGAACAGCTCGCGGCGCGAGCGCGGACGGCAGGCTGCGTATGCCGACAGCCCCAGCACGTGCAGGCTTATCAGCAACTGGACATATGGCGATTCTTCCGCGGCCCGTTCGACGCTGGCGCTCCACAGGCGCACCATCATGCTTACCGGTCCCTCGAACACGTCGCGCGGTATTTTCCGGGAGTTGAGCGTGGGCGCTGCGTCGTGCAGATGCCAGCCCGCGTCGTGCATGGCGACAGCGCGTATGACATCGGGGAGCGGATCGGGCGGCTTCCAGCGCTCGTTGCCGAAATGCTCCGCCAGCACGCCGCTCAGACGCGCATGTTCCATCTGGGTTATCAGCACGAATGTGTCGTTGTCCGTCCGACGGATCATCGTTCACATGCCAGCAGCGGTGCACGGCGGGGCGGGATACGCCGGTGCTGTCCGCTTTCCTCAATGCGCTCCGGCCGCCCGCATCACCCTGTCCAGGAGCAGCGCCACCGCCAGTCCCGCCGCCGACAGCACCGTAAGCAGCACCGTCCAGCTGCGCAAGGTCTGGCGTTCGGTGAAGCCGCCCAGCCGGCTGACCAGCCAGAAACCGCTGTCGTTCATCCACGAACAGCCCAGAGCGCCATAGCCTATGGCCACGAACATCACCAGCGGATGGTGCCCGCTGCCGGCAAGCATGGGTTCCATCATCGACGCGGTGGTGAGCATGGCCACCGTGGAAGACCCCTGGGCGATGCGTATCACCAGCGCGACCATATACGCCAGCACCACCGCATTCACGCTGGCGCCCGACGCTGCGGCCTTTATCGCCGCTCCCACGCCGGCATGTTTGAGCATCAGACCGAAGGCGCCCCCGGCGGCGGTGATGAGTATCACGACGCCGGCGGTCTCCAGCGGCGGGCCGATAAGTCGCGCCGCGTCGGGAAGCGCCATGCCCCGCTGTCGCAGCAGCAGCGCCACGGCCGCGCCGGCGCCGATAAGCAGCGCCATGTTGCGATTGCCCAGGAACAGCGCCCAGCGCGTAAGCGTGCGGCTGTGGTCCCTGTCCAGCGCCGACAGGACGGATGCCGCCGATACCAGCGCTACCGGCAGCAGCACGGGCGCAAGCGACGCCCACAGCGGCGGCAGTGGTCGGTCGGCCTGCTGCGGTTCGCTTGCCTCGGCGGGCACGATTTCCATCCGCGCGTTGATGCGTCTTATCGCCAGCCATCCCACCGCCACGGGAAAAGTCCCCAGCAGCAGCCCGGCTATTATGCTCAGCCCCGCATCCACGCGCAGCGACTCGGCCATGGCCAGCGGTCCCGGATGCGGTATCACCGTGCAGTGCGTAACCACGGCGGCGCACGCTATGGCCATGACGTACAACACATAATCGCGCCGCGTGCGCCGGTACATGGCCCGCGCCAGCGGCAGCAGCAGCATGAAGATGGTGTCGAAGAAGATGGGTATGGACACCACGTAAGTTCCCGCCAGCAGGGCCAGGGCGGCGCGCTTCTCGCCGAACGCCTGAAGGAAGCGCAGCACGATTCTGTCGGCGGCGCCGCTTTCCAGCAGACACACGCCTATCACCGCCGCCAGGACAATCACAATCCCGATGCTGCCGCATACCGTGCCAAACGAGGCGCCGGTGAGTTCCAGCGCCTGCACCCAGTGTCCCACCTTCGCTTCGCCCGGCAACGAGCCGGGCGCGGACATCAGCCCGGCGCTCATCGCGGAAATCACCAGCGCCAGAAAGGCATGCACGCGGGCGATGGTTATGAGCACGATCACCAGCCCCATGCTGACGGCGAGCACCAGCAGCGGCCACCATACCGGCGCCGGCGCGCCGCCGCGGCACATGAAATACGACGCAGCGCTACCCCCCGCCACCGCGCCCAGCACCGCCAGCATCGCCACGACCTGCTGCCTGCGCGACAACCCTGAGTCTCCCGGCATGACCATGACGATACCGCATCGCGAGGCCGCGGTCACCAGCCGCGCCCCCGTCGCAGAACGCTGCCGTTGCTGTCCCGCCGCGCGGCGGCACGGTATAAGGTTCGGGCGATGTGGCGCAGGCCGACGGTTCTGATATCGCTGGCGGTGTTTGCGAGCGCGGTTGTCTATCTGCTCGGCAACGACCGGGTCGGTCTGTTCGACCGCGACGAGCCGCGCTACGCGCAGACTTCGCGGCAGATGCTCGAAAGCAACCCGCCCGACCGGGTCGTGCCCCGCCTGCTGGACGATGTGCGCACGGCCAAACCCGTTTTCATCTACTGGGCGCAGGCGGCGTCGATGGCGCTGCTGGGCGTCGGCGAGTTCGCCGCCCGTCTGCCGTCGGCGCTGGCGATGCTGGCCGTGCTGGTTCTCGCGGGGGTCTTCGTTGCCCGCATCGCCGGGCTGCGGCGCGCGGCATGGACCGTGTTCATACTGGGCAGCAGCGCTCTTGCCGTGGCGGCGGCCAAGATGTGCATCACTGACGCCGTGCTTCTGCTGTGGATCGCCATCGCCGAGGGGTGCCTTTACGCCATGTACCGCGGCAGCCGCGGGCTGGCCGTGGCTGTCGTGCTGTGGCTGGCCGTGGGGCTGGCCGGTTTGACCAAAGGTCCCGTGGTGGTCGGCGTGCTGCTCAGCACCATGCTGGTTCTGGCGATGCTGGATGTCGCTTCCGGCTGGCGCAGCGGCGATGCCTGGAAGCGCGCCGTCCAATGGTGGCGCCACACGCGCCCGTTGCTGGGGCTGGCGATACTGGCGGCGGTTGTCGGCCCGTGGCTGGCGGCGGTACACATGCGCGACCCGTCTTTCCTGAAGCAGAGCCTGTGGCATGACGTTTTCACCCGCTCCGTCAGGCCGCTGGAAGGACACAAAGGCCCGCCGGGGTTCTATCTGCTGACCATCTGGGGCACGTTCACGCCGTGGTCGCTGTTTCTGCCGACGGCCATAGCGCTGTCGTGGAAACACCGCCGGCTGCCGCCGTTGCGCTTCGCGCTGGCGGCGACGGCGGGCCCGTGGGTGGTGTGGGAGTTCATCCAGACCAAACTTGTGCATTACATGCTGCCGGTGTTTCCGGCGCTGGCTTTCATGACGGCCGACGCGCTGGTGCGGTGTATCCGTCGTCAGCACAACGACATACACACGCTCCTGGCGCGCGCGGCGGCGCTGGCCTGGGCGCTGGCTGTCGCCATCGCCGGGCAATTGCCGTGGCTGGCCGGACGGTTCTTTTCACCGCTGCCGCCGTCGCTGCATTTCGCCGCTGCGGGCATATCTCTGGCGGCTCTGGCTCTGGGGGCAAGCGTATGGTGGATGATGCGGGCGGGCCGGCCGGCCGCGGCGGCGATATGCATGGGGGCGGGGTGGATGCTGGTGGTGGCGCTGTTCTACGGAGCGTGGCTGCCGCAGGCCGAATTCCTGTGGCTGCCGCGGCAAATCGGCGCGTTTCTCGTCGCCGAAGGCGCCACGCGCAAGGGCGATGTCTTCATGCTCGATTACGATCCGGATTCGCTGGCGTTCTACCAGGGCGGCACGATCAGACGGGCGCGGCCGGACCTGCTCAAGACAGGCGACCGGAACATCCCGGGGCGCTGGCTGGTCATGACCGAATCCCTGTGGAACAACCTCGCGCCCGAGATAAAGGACCGTCTGGAAATACGCCGCTCGTGGCGCGGATGGGATTATGCATCCCGCGGGCGCATCGTAACCGTCGTCGTCGTTCGGCGGCGCTGAGGCGCGAGGCCGGCTGCGTCATGCCCTCCTACCGCTCGCGCTGCGCGGGTTGTGCGCGCAGCATTTCGCGCAATTCCTGCCGCTGCTGGGGCGTGAGCAGCTCCTCAACTTCTTCGCGGATTTCGCGCATCAGCTGGCGCGTGGCCTCGGCCATGCCCTGCTGATCGTTCTGGAACTTCTGCCGGACCTGCTCAAGCCTTTCCTGCGCTTCGCGGCGGACCTTGCGGAGCCGATCGCGCTGCTGCTCGCTGAGATTCAGCCGTTCGATGGCTTCTTCCAGGCGCTGCGCGGGGCCTGCCGACCGGCCGCCCGACAGAATCACGCCGAATTGTCCGGCCTTTTCGCGCAGTTTTTCGCGCTGTTCTTCGGTGAGCACTTCCAGCAGCTGGCCGCGGAGTTTCTCCAGGTCCTGCCGCAGCTGTTCCATGTGCTGGCGGCGCTGGGCCTCGAGTTTCTCCAGCTGTTCCTGAGCATTGCGGACGTGCGCCGCGGCCTGCTTGAAGATTTCCTCGATGCTGCCCTTCTGCTGGTCGGCGGCTATCTCCAGCGAGGTCTGGCGCATCTTTTCCAGTGTTTCGAGCAGTTCGTCGATCGCTCCGCCGGCCGGACGCTGGCGGATGGGCTGTTCCTGGCCGCCGTGCGCCGTCACGCCCTTCAGCAGAAGCGCCATCAGCACCGCCGTGAGATACACAGTCGCTTTATGCATGATCATCAGCCTCCCCGGTGAAACCCGGCACAGGATGCCAGCCAAATCCCGATTATACTCCGCGCGGTTGCCCATGCCGCATGACAGGGCCGCATTTCAGCCGATAATGTCCCTGCATGATAGTGGTGCTTGCAGGTTACCGCGGCAGCGGCAAGACGACTGTCGGGCGGATGCTGGCCGACCGTCTGTGGTACCGCTTTGCCGACGTGGACGACGCCATCGTGCAGCGGGCGGGCAAGACGATAGCCGACATTTTCGCCCAGGACGGCGAGGAGCATTTCCGCGATATCGAGACGGCCGCGCTGCGCGAACTGCTGCGCGAAACGGATCTTGTGCTGGGGCTTGGCGGCGGCACGCTGGGCCGGCAGGAAAACCGCGACATGCTCCGCGACGCCCGGGCGCGCGTCGTTTATCTGCGGTGCGATCCGCAGGAACTGTTGCGCCGGATACAGTCCGACCCGCGCTCCGCCGCCACCCGTCCGAGCCTTACGCCTCTGGGAGGCGGTCTGGAGGAGATCAATCTGAAGCTCGCCGAGCGCGAGCCGATTTACCGGCAGTGCGCCCACGTGGAGATCGACGTTACCCGGCTGAAGCCCGAAGAAGTCGTCAACCGCATACTGCGGCTGCTGTAGGATGCGGCCGGTTTGATGGTCCCGAGGGGCGAAAACGGAGGTCGCCCGGACGTGTCTCATGTGCCTTTCATCGTCTTTCTGCTGGTTTTCGGGGCGTGCGTGGGGAGTTTCATCAACGTCGTCGTGTGGCGCGTGCCCCGCGACGGCTGGCGGTCGCTTGTGAATCCCCGCTGGTCTTTCTGCCCGTCGTGCCGCCACGGGCTGGCGTGGTATGACAACATCCCCGTCGTTGCCTGGCTGATGTTGCGCGGCAGGTGTCGATACTGCGGCAAGCCCATTTCCCTGCGCTATCCGCTGGTGGAACTCGGCGCCGGCGTGCTTTTCGCCTTCTACTATGTGATGTTGTTCATCTTCCATGCCGGTCCCCGCGCGCCGCGGGCGGTGGTGCTGCCGTCAACATTGTTCGGCGAGATACGCGTCGAGCCGGTCATGACGGGCATCGCTGCCGACTGGCCCATCTTCGCGCTGTATCTGCTGCTGATAGCCGTCCTGCTGGCCGTAACCCTCATAGACCTCGAATGGTACATCATTCCGGTGGGGTTGCCGTGGTTTCTGGCGGCGGCGGGGATGGTGGTTCACACGCTGGTTGACGGGCCGACCGTTCCCGGGGCGCTGTGCGTGGACCCGGGCGGCGTTGCGGGAATAATGGCCGGCGGGGGCGCCATAGGGTTGCTTCTGAGCGGGGTGTTGCTGTGGTGCGGGGTTTTCAAGCCCAGTTTTCCCGACGGCGAACCGGCGCTGGATGTCGATGAAGAACTGTCGCGCAGAGAGGGCGCGGAGGAGCTGCCCCACCTTTCCAGCGCTCCGTCGTTCACACCCGAACAGATGCGCCAGCAAATCGCCAGGGAGATAGTCTTTCTGCTGCCCCCGCTGCTGGGGGCCCTGGCGGCCGGCTGTGCGGCGCTCTACGTGAAGCCGTTTGCGCTGTTCTGGTTGAATATCCTCCAGCAGGCGCACTGGCTGGCGGGGCTTCTCGGGTCGCTGCTGGGCGCGATGACCGGGGCGCTGCTGGTGTGGGTGGCGCGCATCGCGGGCACCCTTGCCTGGCGGCGTCTGGCGATGGGCCTGGGCGATGTTCATCTCATGTTCGGCGTCGGCGCGGTGATAGGCGCCGGGCCGGTGGTGCTGGCTTTCTTCATGGCGCCGTTCGCGGCGCTGGCGGTTCACCTGTGGGGATTCCTCGGCGGCAAGGGGCGCGAATTGCCCTACGGACCATATCTGTCCTTGGCTTCGGCGGCCGCCGTGCTACTCTATGCACCGGTCGCGGACTATTTCGGTCCGGGACTGGCGGGGCTCGCAGTGGTGCTGCGCAGGCTGCTGGGGGCGGCATGACGGCGAGGCCCGCCGCCGGTTGCTGTTTCTCCGAAAGGCGCCGATGAACACCGCATGGCAGAAGACGAAAGCCTGGACCAGGTTCGTGCTGATGGTGATCCTGGTCGCGTATCTGGTGGCGTTCGTGCTGCTCAACTCGGGGCAATCGGTGAGCCTGTGGTTGTTTGTGGGCGTCAGGCCGCAGGTGTCGCTGCTTCTGCTGATATTCCTGACGCTGGTGGCGGGCGCGCTGGTCGTCGTCGCGTGGCGTGCCATCGCGGAGTCGATTTATCAGCTGAAGCAGTTTTTCGCTCCGCGTGCCGGCGCCGCCGAAAAGGACGGCGGGGGCAAGGAGAACGGCTGAGCGGCGGTGTTCCGTCTTCGCAGCCGTGTTTTTATCGGACTGCGCCTCCGTAAGAAACGACTCCAGCGCATGGTGCCGTCCGTCCGATAAAGCCAATTACGGGCGGTCCGCGCGCATGCGCCGGCCGACGTTGCAGCCATGGCCAGGAACAAAGCGGAAAACCACTCGCGAACCGAGGCCCCGCGCGGGCGGACGGCGTTGCGTGTTCTGAAGGCGATCGCGCTGTGCGTGGCGCTTTCCGGCGCGGCGTGGGGTTATGTGCGCGTGCGCAATTACGTCGAGACGACGCTCGTCTATCCGCGCAGCATACCCGAGGTGCGGCTGGCGAACCGTCCGGCGTGGATGAGCGATGCGCTGGCCGGACAGATCGCCGCGTCGGTGCGGCCGGCCCATATAAGTCCGGCCACCGACGGGCTGTTGCTTCAGGAGGTCGCTTCCCGGCTGTCGCGCAACCCGTGGGTGCGGCTGGTGCGCCAGGTGAGGCGCCTGTATGTCGATTCGCCCGGCGACACCATCGAGATCGATTGCGAATACCGCACGCCGACGGCGCTGGTCGCCAGCCGGGGGCAGTACATTCTGGTCGATGGCGAGGGCGTCCGGCTGCCCGAGCAGGTTCCCGCCGCCGAACTGCCGCGGCTGATGTTCTCTGCCGACGGACGCGTCATCATCCGCATAATCGAGGGCGTGGCCGCCCTGCCGCCGTATCAGCCCGGCGAGAAGTGGGTGGGCGACGATCTTCAGGCCGGCCTGGACCTGGCGAAGCTGCTGTACGGTCGGGCCGTGGCGGAGGATGTTTACCGGATAAACGTCGCCAACTTCCGCGGGCGCCGCAATGCTCGCGACCCGCAGATAGTGCTTGTGACGCGCTACGGCACGGAAGTGCGCTGGGGCGAGCCGGTCAGACAGACCTTCCACGCGGAACTTTCGCCCGTCGAAAAGATGGAGCGCATGGCGCGCATCCTGAAACAGTACGGGCGGATAGACGCCGGCCGGCCGTGGATCGACATCCGCCTGGAAAAGGTGCTGTGCCCGCGCGACGAGGATTCGATGGTGCAGGCCATGCCCGGACAGTAGCAGCCGTTACACATCGATCCGCGGCGCAGGCGGCTGGCCCCTTGGCTTGTCCCGACCGGTGCGCTGTACAATGCCAGCACAGTAATCCCCGGGAGGTTCCATCGCCATGAGTGCCTTTCCGCATACAACCGTCGGCGGCATATCCGTGTCGCGAATGATCGCCGGCACCAACTGGTTTCTGGGCTTCAGCCACACCACCGCGGCAAAAGACATGCTCATCCGCGAAAATGTGCGCAACCGCAAGGCCATAGCCGACATTCTCGAGGTGTTCTTCCGCAATGGCGTGGACACGGTCATGGGCCTCATCCAGCAGGAACCGCTCTGGGAAGGCATACGCGAAGCCCAGGATCGCACGGGCGTGAAGGCGATTATCGTCTCGACGCCGAGTTTCCCGGCCAACCCGCGCACGCCCGTCGAGGGCTTCGATAACGACGAATGCCGGCGGATACTGGACAGGGAAAGGGAACTGGGGGCGACCTTCTGCATGCCCCACACCAGCATCACCGACAAGATGGTGGACTGCTGCACGCGCCAGATCCGCCAGTTCGACGGCCTGTGCCGCATGATCCGCCAGCGGGGGATGATTCCGGGGCTGTCCACCCACATGCCCGAGGCGATAACCTACGCCGACGAAACCAACCTCGATGTGGAAACCTATATCGCCATCTACAACGCCATGGGTTTCCTCATGCATATCGAGGTGGACTGGATACACCGGCTCATCCACCAGGCGCGCAAGCCCGTCATGACGATCAAGCCCATGGCGGCGGGCCATATCAGGCCCTTCCAGGCATTTCACTTCGTCTGGAACACGCTGCGGGAACAGGACATGGTGACGGTGGGCACCATGACGCCCGCCGAGGCGCAGGAGTGCATCGACATATCGCTGGCGATTCTCGAAAAGCGTCAGGCGAGCGTTCCGCTTCAGGAAACGCGCTCCAAGGAGACCGTCAAGCGCAAGCAGCCCGCCGGGACTTCCACCTGAGACATTGCGCAACCGGTCCGGCCGCGCCCGGCGGCCATGCTCATGCATCCGCCGCCGGCTGCCGCGCCGGTTCGGCGGGAGTTGCCGCGCGCCGCAGCACCCTGCGCCACAGCGCCGCTGCGTCGTCGAACAGCGAATAGGCCACCGGCGTTACCAGCAGCGACAGCAGCAGACTCATGGCCTGTCCGCCCACTATGACCTTGGCCATGGCGGCGCGACTGGCGGCGCCCGGTCCCTGGCCGAGGGCGATGGGGATCATGCTGGCGATGAGCATGACGGTGGTCATGAGAATGGGCCGCAGACGCGTGCGGTTGGCTTCCATGATGGCCCACAGGCGCACGCGCTGATAATCGGGCAGGCGTCCGACCCACCGGGCCCAGCGTCCGCGCTGCTGGACATCCGCGCCGGGGCGGTAGATGTCGGCCACCTCGTCGGGATTCTCGCGCGCCCGGGCGCGCAGCACGTTGGTGTAGTCCACCTGAAGGATGCCGTTTTTCTTCACGATGCCGAACAGCAGGAACACGCCGAGAATGCCGTACAGGCTCATGGGCTGACCAAGCATGATCAGCGACAGAATGGCGAAGGGAACGGTTATGGGCACGGCCAGCAGTATCGTGATCGGATGGACGAAGCTCTCGAACTGGGCGGCGAGGATCATGTACATGAATATGAGCGAGAAGATGAAGGCCATCATGAAGGACTGCACCATCTCGCCCATGGCCTTGGCGCGTCCGGAGGGGATCAGCGCGTAATCCGGACCGATGATCACGCCGCGGGCGCGCAGGTCGGAGCGGGCCTTCTCGAAGGCTTCATAGAAAGCCGTCTGCGCCTGGCTGACCGCCAGCCCGCTGACGTTGGCGACGAGGCTTATCTTGCGCTGACGGGCGAAGCGATCGATCTGCGACGGCCCGCGCGCTTCGGCGAGGGTGGCCAGGTTGGCAAGTTTCACAAGTCCGCCGCGGCTGGAGGGAACGGTGAGGTTCTGAAGCACCTGGCGGTCGTTGCGGTCCTGCGGGGTGGCGCGCAGCCACACGTCGTAGAGCTCTCCCATCTGGCGGTCGCGGTAATCCGAAACCACCTGTCCGCCGACGAATATGCGCAGCGTGGAGGCTATGGTTTCCACGGACACGCCCAGGTCGCTGGCCCGGTCGCGGTTGATGAGGATCTGCATTTCGGGCTTGCGCAGGGTGAGGGTGGTATCGACGTCCACCAGTCCCGGGTTGGCGCGCAGCGTCTGGAGCATCAGTTCGCTGCACTCCAGCAGGCGGTCGAGGTCCGGGCCCACGAGCGTCATCTCGATGTCGGCGTTGACCTGTCCCGAGGCGAACGCCGCCGGCAGCTGCACGCTGGTGCGCAGGTCCGGATATTCCGCCAGCATCGCGCGCACGCGGGCCATTATCTCGAACTGGCTGAAGCCCCGGTCGCCCGGGGCGGCGCGCTGCCGCGAGCGGGCCTCGCGCCACCACGAGCCCCACGACAGCAGCAGCGACGGCCGGTGCAGCGCCAGGCCGATCATGTCTCCTGCCGCCTTGACGTAAGAGAACGTGCGCTCCTCCAGGTCCACCAGACGGATGTAGATGCTGCCGCTGGTGACTTCGCCCTGTGCGCGCGTCACCTTGCCGGAGGTGTCGCCGATGGTGGTCAGGATGTTGATCACCCCGGGCATGGCGCCGATGCGCTGTTCCAGTTCGCGGAAGGTGCGGTCCACGCGCTCCAGCGACCAGCCCGGCGGGGTGGTTATCGTCACCTCGAACTCGCTCTGATCGTCCTTGGGCAGGAAATCCAGACCCACCATGCCGAGCAGTCCCGGCCAGCCCGCGCGCGGGAAAGGAAAGAGACTGCCGACGACGATGACGGTGGCGAACATGACGGCCAGCCGGTGGCGCATGGCCCAGCGCAGCGCCACCATATAGGGCTTCTCGAATATCCAGCCGTACAGCCCGCCGCTGTGGTGCGCCCGGCCGGCCTCCCGGGCACGGCGGCTGAGTTTCAGAAAACGCGAGCACAGCATCGGCGTCATCGTGAAACTCACCAGCATGGACATGAGTATCGCCACGGCCGTGGTGATGCCGAACGAGTAGAAGAACCGCCCCACGCGCCCCGACATGAAGGCGATCGGCAGGAAGATGACCACCAGCGAGAACGTGGTGGCCATCACCGCCAGGCCTATTTCGCGGGTTGCCCCCAGGGCGGCCTCGCGCGCCCCCAGGCCCTTCTCCTCCATCCACCGGAAGATGTTCTCGTGAACCACCACCGCATCATCTATGACGATGCCCACCGCCAGAACCAGCGCCAGCATGGTGATGTTGTTCAGCGTAAATCCCAGCCAGCTCATGACCATGAAGGTGGCCACCAGCGATGTGGGTATCGACAGCGACGCGATAACCATGGTGCGCCAGTCGCGCAGAAACAGCAGTATGGTCACAGACACCAGCAGCGCGCCCAGGATCAGATGCTTGCGCACCTCGGCCAGCGAGGCGTTGATGAACCGCGACTGGTCGCGGATGACCTCCATGCGCAGGTCGGTCCGCCCGGTCTCGGCAAACGCCTGGCGCAGTTGCGCCAGTTTCGCCTTGACGGTGTCGATCACCTCGACGGTATTGGTGCCGCTCTGTTTCTGCACCACCAGCAGCACGGCGTTGTCGCCGTCCAGCCGGCCGATGGATCGCGGCTCTTCGTATGAATCCTCGGCCGTCCCTATGTCGCGGATGCGCACGGGCTGCCCGCCTGCACTGGCGACGATGATGTCGCGGAACTGCGCGGCGCTGGTCACCCGTCCCATGGTGCGCAGGACCAGTTCGCGCGACGACTGGTCCACCCGTCCCCCGGGCAGCTCCAGATTCTGCGCGGCCAGCGCCCGCCGCACCTGATCTATCGACAGGTTGTATGCCTCCAGCTGACGGGCGTCGATGGTAACCTGTATGGCCCGCTTGCGCCCTCCAACCACCGCCACGTTGCCCACCCCGTTGAGGCTGGAGAGCGACTCCTTTATCTGTTTGTCGGCTATCTCGGTTATTTCGCGCAGGGAACGCTTGCCGGAAACGGCTATCGTCAGCACCGGCGAGGCATCGACGTCGAACTTGTCCACGATGGGCGAATCCGTGCCCGTGGGCAGGCGCGCCAGAATGGTGTTTATCTTGCCCTGCACCTCCTGCTGGGCCACGTCGCGGTTCTTCTCCAGCACGAACACCACCGTCACCACGCTGATGCCCTCTCTGGTGACCGAACGCAGCTCGTCTATGCCCGAGATGGTGTTGACCGCTTCTTCGATCACCTTCGTCACGCCGGTCTCCATCTCCTCGACGCTCGTGCCGGCGCGCGTGGTGGTGATGTTGATGATGGGCAGATCGACGTTGGGAAAAAGATCCACCCCCATGCGCATGTAACTGAATATGCCCACCGTCACCGGCAGCATGACCAGCATGGTGGTGAACACCGGACGGCGTATGCACACTTCGGAAAGCTTCATTCGGAATGCTCTCTGGTAAGCCGCAGCCCTTCCCCGACCGGCGTCTCAGGGTACTGCCGCGGAAAGTCGGAAAAAAGGGCTTTACACGGGCGGAACCTTCCGATATATTATACTGTCGGCCTGGCAGGGAACCGGGCCACGCTTGATGACTTTGGAATGATAACTCGCGTCCCTGATAAGGGGCGCCGGTCCTAACCCTCGGGGTGGTCCCCCCACCACCCCCTTTCCTCGCGGGAGCGACCTCCCCCCCGGGTCGCTTCCGCATTTTTTTGCGCTGTGCGCCGGGCCGGGCGGCGCGTGAACGATCCCGCCGGCGACGCTAGAATCGGCTTCATGCCCGCGGAAATGCTTCTGCGCCAGTATCGTCCGCGCTGCGCGGCGAAACTGCGTTGCACGTCTGTCGCCCGTCCGAGATTTCCCGTAATCGACGCCCACAATCATCTGGGGTGTCTGCTGCCGGGCGTGCCCACGTCCGGCGGATGGCATCTGCGCCCGGTGCGCGAGCTGCTCGAGGTCATGGACGAAGCCGGCGTGAGCATGATAGTTGACCTCGACGGACAGTGGGACGACGCCCTGGAGCGCGAACTGGACCGCTATTCGAGAGCTTATCCCGAGCGGTTCGCGGTCTTCGCCGGCGTGGATTACGACCTGATGGGCCAGCGTCGCGATTTCGGCAGCGTTCTGGCGGCGCGGCTGCGCCGGGGCGTGGCGGCCGGGGCACGCGGACTGAAGGTCTGCAAATGGCTGGGCTTGCGGGCGCGCGACCCCGACGGAAGGCTCATCGCTCCCGACGACCGGCGTCTGGATGAACTGTGGGCCGCCGCCGGCGAACTGGGTGTGCCCGTGCTCATCCACGTGGCCGACCCCGTGGCGTTCTTCCAGCCGCTCGATGAATACAACGAGCGCTGGGAGGAACTGGTGGCGCATCCGGACTGGCACTTCCACGGACCGGGCTTCCCCGCTTTCGACGCCCTGATAGATGCGCTGGAAGCGCTGGTAGCGCGCCATCCGCGAACCACCTTCATAACCGCCCACGTCGGCTGCAATGCCGAGGACCTCGATCGCGTCAGCGCCATGCTCCAGCGCTATCCCAATATGTACAGCGACATAAGCGCGCGGCTGGCGGAACTCGGCCGCAAGCCGTACAGCAGCCGCGAGTTCTTCGTGCGCCATGCCGACCGCCTGCTGTTCGGAACCGACATGCGCGTGGACGCGGAGACGTATCGCATACACTATCGGTTTCTGGAGACGCGCGACGAGTATTTCCACTACGGGCCGGGCGACATCCCCGCGCAGGGCAGGTGGATGATATATGGGCTGGGCCTGCCCGATGACGTGCTGCGCAAGGTGTACAGCGACAACGCCCGGCGGCTGCTGAAGCTCTGCTGAGGCCTGGAGCCGGCAGCGGCAATCACTCGGGCAGCGGCTTGCCTTTGGTTTCCGGCGCCAGCCAGATGAGGATCATGCCCACCACGTAGATGAAAACTATCGTGCCGCACATGTGGGCGTAACTGCCGCCGTAGGCCGCGACGATCGGTCCCATGTTCAGCGCCGCTATGGCCGCGAATATGCGCCCGGTATTGAAGCTTACGCCCTGCCCGGTGGCCCGCACGCGCGTGGGGAACAGTTCCGGCAGATACAGCGGCAGCCAGCCGTAGAACGACGCCGTCACGCCGCCGACTATCACCACCATCAGCACGAACAGCGCGTTGAACGTGGACATGCCCCAGAACAGTATCAGGCAGAAGGCCAGCGACAGCAGGCACAACAGGAAATACGCCGGGCGGCGGCCGATCCTGCCTCCCAGCAGCGGCGCCAGCAGGCATCCGATGATCGCCCCGACGGCCGACGCCGCCTGGGCGATGGCCTTGGCCGCGGGATTGTCGGCCGCCACCTGCCGGTCAACCCATATCGGTATCTGCTGCACCGAAGCCCACGTGCCGATGAGCGCCACCGAAGCGAATATGATGGCCAGAATGGCATTGCGCCGCAGGGGGCCGCTGAAGATCTCCCTGACAGGCCGGGCCTGCTGATGTTTGACCGACTGCTTCCAACGCTCCGATTCGGGCACAAACAGACGGATAATGAACGTCAACAGCGCCGGGACGATGCCCAGCAGCAGCACAAAACGCCAGTTGGACTGTCTGACGGGGAACACATAGCCGATAACGCCCAGCGTCAGATATCCCACGTTAGCCGCCGCGCCTATTGCTCCGGCCAGCAGCGGGCGCCAGCGCTCCGGCCAGCATTCCATCACCAGCGCCACGCCCAGCGCCCACTCGCCCCCCATGCCCACCGACGCCACGAAACGCAATATCAGCAGGTGCCACGGCGCCTGCGCGAAATAGCCCAGGCCGGTGAATACCGAATATGTCAATATGCTCAGCGCCATCGCCCGCACGCGCCCGATGCGGTCGCCGAGCCATCCGAAAACAAGCCCTCCCGACGCCGCCCCCAGCAGCCAGGATGCTGTTATATAACCGTTCCACATCCCTATGAGCTTCTTGTCGCCGCCGGTGAGCTCCGTCAGACAGGGATTGGAAATCAGCGGAAATATCGCCTGCTCGAACCCGTCGAACATCCAGCCCAGGAACGCCGCCAGCAGCACCAGCGTGAGATCCCGGTTGCTCATGGTACTTTCGGATTTAAGGGTGGTCGTCATAGTCGTCTTTCCGCACGCCCGCACGCGCTATCCGCCGGCGGAACGGCGCACATGGTGGCGCAAGTGCGCTGCGAGTTCAACAGCGCAAGCGCGCCTGCTGCCTCCGGCCTGACCGACGCGGCAGGGGGCCGCGCCGCGTTTGTCACTTTCCCCCGGCCGCCGGAGCGCCGGCGCGGTACAGCGGCAGGTGATAATCCTTCAGCTCCTTCCGCGACAGCGTGCGCGTTTCGTTCCCGCGCGTTTCCTCGACGATGGTGGTGAACGGCTCGTTCCAGTGATAGAAGCCGAACGTCAGCGACGCATCGGAGTTGACGATCGTGAACATCGGCGGGTCCAGCGGCTGTTTGCCCCACGACTGATAGCTTACGCCCCCGAGCAGTTCCACCTTTGCGCCGTCGGTTGCCAGTATGTGGCGCGTGCGGCCTTCGGTCTTCAGGCCCAGTATCCACATCTGTCCGCCCTTCACCGTTATCAGGTCTCCCTCCGGCGCCTCGGGGTTGAGTTGCCGCGCCCAGCAGCATTCGCCCGGACCTATGTTGACGCCTTTTACCGGGGCATCCTCGATGAACCACTCGCCGCCGCTGGAGGGCTTCTTGTGCAGCCCGGAGTGTCCGAGGTTACGCACCACGACCGCCTTGCCCGAGCGGTTCTCGAACATGGGCGCAGTCTTCGGGCCCTTCCATCCGCCCAGAAGGAAGAAACGCTCGACCACCACGGCGGGGGCGCTGAGGTCTTCAAACGTGAACACGGCCTGCTCGCCCGACGACATTCTGCCGGACGGGTCCGACAGATCGACGATGTTGCACATGCCGATTATCCGATTGACGCTCCCGTGAACGCGGATGGGTCTGCTGAAGCGCGGATACTGGTGCGTGCCCGGCCGGCGGGGGATGTAGATGGTCGTCTTTCCTTCTTTCGCGGCGGCGTCGATGGCGTTCTGAAACGCTTCGCTTATGTCCTCCCCCGCCTTCGACCAGGGCACGCTGACCCACTTCGCAAGATCCGTTTCCCACGGCACCTCCGGAGTCTCTTTCACGGGCAGCCGCAGGCTGGAAAGCGCGTTGCCGAAAAGCGAATGCCCCTTGCCCTCGAACCACTCGGCGAGTTCCGCGCCGGTGTGCAGTTTGCCCGAGGCATCCCTGAGGATGCCGCCGTAGCCGCTCTGCCGGATGTCGCGCAGAAACAGCCGCGGAGTCTCGTTGATTATCGCCGGATTGTCGGCGCTGCCGCCGGTCAGTTCCGCCTCCACGAGCGTCAGATGAGCCCACTTGGCGCTGCGTACGGCCGGCACCGTGTTGACGCTCTTCAAACCGCGAATCGTCGTGCGGGCGTTGAAGTTGAAGAACCCCAGCGCGTTCTGATTCCGCAGCGTCAGATGCTCGAAAACCAGCGAGAACGTGTCGTTGGTTTCCACCCCGTGGTCGAAGCCCACGATGGTGACGTTCTTTATCAGGCACGGACCGTTCTGGCCCTGGCGCATATCCAGGCCGATGCGCCCGGCCATCTTCGGGTCGCTGCTGCGTATGGTGACGTTGTACATCGCGCCGCTGTTGTTGGACATGAAACGCAACCCGATCGCGCCCGGATTGCCCCGACCGACATCAACGGTCAGGTTGCGAACGTAACTGTGCATCACGTCGCCGGTGCCCTGCCCCTCATACACCGAAAAGACGATGCGGGGTTTGGCCGGGTCGCCGAAGCCGGGGCAGTTGTCTTTCAGGCGGATTATCGTCCCCGATTCGCTCTGCCCCTGATAACTGATGAAGCGGTCGCGGCTGTGGGCCTTGCCGTTGAATATGCCCACGCTGTCGCTGATCAGGTACGTGCCGTTCGGGAAATACAGCGTGTCCGGTACGCCCTTTACCGTGTCGATGGCCTTCTGGATGGCCGCCGTGTCGTCGGTGACCCCGTCGCCCGCGGCGCCGAACTCCTTAACGCTCCGGATGCCCGCATCAGGCGGGAAAACTATGTTCTCTCCGCGAGCGACGGCGGCTACGGCCGTCGCCAGCAGCAGCGCAAACACGCGGTGTTTCATGACGGATTCCTCCAGGTTCGGCGGTCAGGAGCATCGAGTTGCGCGGATGCCCGTGAGCACCCGGCTCGTGCGGTATCACAGCGGTACTACAGCGGAGAGGGCGGGATTCGAACCCGCGGTGCGGTTTGACCCGCACACAGCATTTCCAGTGCTGCACCTTCGGCCACTCGGTCACCTCTCCGGCGTCCTCTCCTACTATAAACCCCCGACGCACGCAGACAAGTGAGACTCCGCCAGACGGCCTGCTCCGCTTCTGGTGCTGCCCGCGATGTCCCCCTCCGATCCGGCAGACGTCGCTCCCGTCGGCGCCTGAGATGGAATGCCCGCGGCCGGTGTCCGCCGTGCGGGCGGTCGCGCGGCTCCGTGCGCTCTCATGGCCGCAGAGGGCCGCGAGGAGCAGCGGGGCGGGAAGGCGGAGGCTGCGGAGGCCGGGGAGAAACCGGCCGGTCAGGCAGCGGAGGGCGCCCCTGTATTTGCGACGGCTGACGGACGGGCGGGGGCGGCGCGGCCGGGATGGTCGGTCTGGAAAAGTCCATCAGCGAGGCCATCTGCTGCACCGCGATCCTGACGTCGGCATATTTCCATTGTCCGCGGATTTTCACGACGTTGTCGCTGGCGCTTGCCTGAAGTCCCTGGAGGACCTGCGCCGCCGCGGCCATCATCGGCAGCCCGCTGCCCGCGCCCGATCGCGACTGCGTTTTCGCCTCGTTGAGGTCGTTGACGAACTTGGCGGCATCGGCGGGCGTGCGCGCCAGCATTATGAACCTGGCCGATATCGTATCGCCCATCGACAAGGCGGCACCGACGGCGCCGAAAGGCATATCGTCCCGGACGCGGGCGGAGGACACAAAAGTGATATGGCCGGTGCCGGCGAGCCTCATGGCGCGCTCCATGTCGGCGCTGAGGCTGATGGCCGAGCCGTCCTTGTACTGCTGAAGCAGCCGTCGCAGCGTGTCGGCGTCGGGGCATATCAAAAAGCGCCGTTTATCGAGCATGGCGGCGTGCTGGTGCCCGTCGGCGCTGGCGGCGCAGTTGAAACCCTCGATGGTCCGGGCCTCGCCGCCGGGAACTATGTCGGCCAGCGATTTCTCGCCGCTGGTTGTGACAACCACCGCGCCCGGCTGGGCGGTCGATGACGAGCCGGCGATGAAGACGCTGTCAACCTGGTCAGGCCCGATAGCGCTCGCTCCCCCGCCGCGGGCGGAGCGCTCGATCGTGGGCCGCATGTCGGTGTAAAAATCAGTCTTTCTCAGGTCCGCAAGATTCATGAAAACGATGGTATCCGCTCCGGGCGGGACAAACGCGAGATGCCCTTTCATGGCGCCCGCGCCGCCGCCCAGAACAAACGTCCACACCGCCCATGCCGCCGCGGCCAGCACCACCAGCGCCACCAGCCCCAGCACCAGCGGTTTGGGTATGGACGGCATTCTGATCGGCGATCGCTTCTGCGCCGGCGCAAGCGGCGGGGGAGCCTCCAAGGCGGTCTGGTCGTCTGCCGGAAGCGGTTCGAGCGGAAGTTCCTGCGCCAGGTCAATCGGCTCTGCCGCGGGTTCGGATTGACCTTCGGCCGGCGTCTCTTGGGGAGTTTGTGCCGACGGCGGCGGACCGCCCCCTTGCACCGGCGCGGCCGGGGGCGCCGCACGCGCCGGACGGTCGGCGGCGCGCGGTTTGCCGACGGGGTCGATCGAATCGACGACGATTCCGCGCTGTCTGGCTATGTATTGCGCCCACGTCAGATTCGGCGCCTGGATAACGATGTCCACGCCCTCGCCTGTGCTTCTGGAATAACCCACGATGCGGAATTGCATACGGCACCCGGACCGCGCCGGTCCTGCCCTTTCTGAAAGCCATGCTACCCGCCGCGCCAACGGGTCACAAGCCGGGGGTCATTGGTCTGTTACGCGTTGCGGGCGCCGTGGACGCGCTCCAGATAAGCGCTGGAGATATCGGCACGTCGAACAACGCCGATCACGCGGCGATCCGCGGAGCTGTCAACCACGGCAAGGACCAGCCGATCGCTTTCGACAAAGAGCTCCAGCGCGCGGTCAAGAGGGTCGTCAGGATGGAGTACCGGGACATCGGTGCGCATGAGGTCGGCGGCTATGATGGCCGGTCCGGCCGCCGGGAATCGCGATGCGAGAAGCACTTCTTCAAGACATACCATTCCGAGATATCGGCCGTTCGGGTTGGCCACAGGCAAAGCCTGATACCCCGTTCTGCTCAAACGGTCGGCGACTTCGGCAAGCGGTTCATGGGGCCTGCATATCTCCACCCCGTGCTGCGAGGCGAGGAATCTGTTCACGCGCAGTCCCGCGAGGACCTCGCGGACGTAGTCGCCCTGATGGGCCGGCGAGAGAGAGCGGCTTTCGACCTGGGAGCGGTAGATGGACTGTTCATCGGCGAGGAGAAAACTGAGCACACATACCCACAAAGCGGGCAGCAGGAGGGCATATCCGCCGGTCATCTCGTTTACGATGACAAGCGTTGAGATTGGGGTCTTGGCGGCGGCGGAAAAAAAGCCCGCCATTCCGACAATGATGAAGCTGAGCGGCTGGGGCACCCATGCGGGCCACCAACGATTGAGCACGATGCCCAGCGCTCCGGCGGCGCATCCTCCGATCACCATCGAAGGGCCGAAGACACCGCCTGAGCCGCCGCTGCCGATGGTAAGTCCGGTGGTGAGGATTTTGCCCAACGCAACGGCCAGAAGGATCAGCGCGTAGGAAAGTTCCGGTCGGCCCTGGGCCGTGGCGGTCATAGCCTGCTGAAGCGTTCCATAACCGAACGAGAGCACGCTCAGAAGTTGCTGGTCTTGTCCGAACAGCCAGAACAGCCCTGTCCCTGCCATAGCGGCCGTCAGAGCGCCCAGCGCCGGCTTGATGTATCGCGGCAGGGGCAGTCGCTTGAATGCGTCTGTCAGGGAGTAGAAGGTCCGCGTGTACAACATGGCCAGAATCGCCATGAACGCCGCCAGCAGCAGGTATGGCAGAAGCTGTTTGGGGTCCCGGAAACCCATCGCTCCAAGAACCTCGGGCGGCAACGAAAAGAGCGGCGTCCATCCGAAAACCAGACCGAAGGTACAATAAGCGGTCGAGCTGGCCAGAGCAGCGGGAACGATTACCGAGACTTCGAAGTCGGCGGACCGGTACAGAACCTCGGCAGCAAACAGAGCTCCTGCCAGCGGTGCCCGGAAAATCGCAGCCACGCCGGCTCCCATGCCCGCCGCCATCAGGGTTCTGCATTCTGCGGGACGCAGGCGGAATAGCTGACCCAGCAGCGATCCGAACCCCGCGCCAATCTGCGCAATGGGGCCTTCCCGACCACCCGAACCGCCGGTGCCGATGGTGACGGCGCTGGCGATGAGTTTTACCAGGGGCACGCGCGGCCGGATGAGCCCCTGCCTGTGATGAAATGCCGCGATAGCCGCGTCGGTACCGTGCCCTTCGGCCTCGGGGGCCAGCGCAAATACCAGAATGCCGCTGATGATGCCCCCGACGGACGCGGTCAACAGCAACATCCATGGACGAAAGGGTGCCTGCGTCGGCATCAGAATGGGAGGTTCTCCGGCGGGATGCTCCGGCCTGTAGCCCGCCGCTGCGTCCAGCGCCCAATGGACGACGACCTGGCAGCAGGTATAGAAAACGATCGCGCCGATACCGGCCGCCAGACCCACTGCCAGAGCCAGCGCCAGCACGCGCACTTGCGGGCGCAGGCGTTTGTGGGCAAGTCGCCAGAACTCCGGAAACCATCGCATCGGATGCGAGGGAGCGGGACAAGTGGAAGAGAACACGACCGGCACGTG
>Ga0315298_1001126_pt1 | contig 50345 bp, 42 predicted proteins | sample WHS_1_MG_FD_203077 | JGI IMG/M metagenome (GOLD analysis project Ga0315298, IMG submission 203077) | Extremophilic microbial mat communities from Washburn Hot Springs, YNP, Wyoming, USA - WHS_1_MG | ecosystem: Environmental > Aquatic > Thermal springs > Hot (42-90C) | place: USA: Wyoming...
GAGGTGGTTGTAGTTGTTTAAGTAATTGTAATCAAATGGGAATTTTTATAGGAGGGCAAGTCAAAAATTACATATCGAATAAGTCAATATAATCAATTGGTTACAAATTTCGTGAAACCCACAATCTAAGAAGGGAAGGAGGGTATATTTATGCAGGGACAGGAAAAAATTGCCAAACTTAAGGAAATGGTGAAGAACCTTATCAAGGTGGAAGAAGAGGTAATTAAACTAACTGAGGAAACAGCGGGTAAAGCAGCCAATTCAACCGTAAAATGTTTACTGCGCGCCATTCAGCATGATTCTCGGAAGCACGCTGATTTAGGACGAGCCGCTTTGGAAATTCTCGAATACCAACAAATAGCCGGAACAGAAGAAAGAAAAGAAGTATGGGATTTACTCAAAAAGCACGAAGAGATGGAAAGAAAACATAAAGATAATCTCTCTGAGATGAAGAGCCTTACGGAAACGCCTGCTTTAAAATATATTTTTGAGCAGATCTGGAATGACGAAAAAACCCACCATGCTATGCTACATACGTTGATGACCAAGAGATTTGAAAAAGACCCCGCGAAGTATTGGGGAGCTCTCTGGGCGGAATAAAGCTTTTAATTATATACTCCGGATGTTAAAAAGGGAGCCTTTCTAAAATCAAAAATTTTTTGAATTAATTCTTGCCTCTCATTGGATTTTTTACTTCTTATTCTATTTCTTTTCGCCAATGAGGGGCAAAACTTTATCAATATGGAAATAGACCAGATAGCGCAAACTATCTTTATAAACCCGATAAACCGGACATTTATCTTTCCGTCTAATCTGATCGATTAGCGCTTTATCTTTTTCTTCCTTGATCTTCGTTAAATATAACCTTTTGCCCACGTACCTTTCTTTATCTTCCATAAACAAATAGGCCGCCTGTGGATTAGATTGCAGGTTTTTATGCATTAACTTATCGGCCATAATAAACGCTACGGTCTCCTCGTCAATAAAATGAGGCCGGGCGTATACGGCTATGCCTACATGACCATCGGCATCAGCGGTGCCCATAATTCCTCTTCCTGGGGTGTTCTCGAAATATTCACTTAATTTCATATGTTTCCTCCTGGATTATTTATTTTCTCTTCTTTTAATTTGTCATTTTCTGCAATTGCTCGGACTTTAGCAACATAATTCTTGATATTAAATTTCCTCTCCAAACCTTTTTCATTCATATATCTAACTTTGCCGAAGATCATCCTTTCGGCCCAAGGGCGATCGTGTTTTCCAAAACACCAGGCCACGCCGGCAAAGCTATTTGGATCTCGGCCGTCAAGTTCATATTTATTATTTAAATAAAGGGCCTGGCCAAAAGCATCTGCCGGAGATTTACTCCACTCCAAAATCTTCTTTCCCCAATACATCCTCATATAACCATGCATCTTTCCAGTAAGGACCATCTCTTTTTGAGCTGCGTTCCAATATGGATCATGGGTCATGGCCGCTTCTAATTCTTCAAGTGAGTAAAGATAGGGCCTTTGATCTTTTTGATGTTCCTTTAAAGTTTTTTTCGCCCACTCTGGAAGGCCCCCAAAAGAATCATATTGGTGATTGTAAAAAACAAAGTTCATGCTTAATTCTCTTCTGATGATGAGCTCCTCGAGAAAAGATTCTTTTCCCGGAGAATCAGTTTCCCAGACTTTTAAGGCAATGTAAAGAGGAGATATCTGCCCAAAATGCAGATAAGGGCTTAAGTGAGATAGATAATCCACCGTGGGATCGTTACGCAGTTGGCCAAAATGATCGAGCTTCTTTTCTAAAAAGACCCGCAAGTGTTTCTTGGCTTCCTTCGTTCCTCCATGAAAATAGGGTGTCTTTTTGACACCGCGATCAATATTAAGTCTGGATATCGCCTTTTCCAAATCCATAATATCAAAAGAAGAAAATTCCATGGATAGAGAAGAAATGGCCGGGTTTCTCCGCTTTAAGGGAGTCAAAAAATGGGCGAGTTTTTTCTTAATCTTCGGACGCAAAGTGGCGGCTGAGTATTCTTCTTTGGGCGACGCCTCTTCTACGGGAACGATTACCTCACTTTCAACTTGGATTAAAGGGCAGCCTATCTGGCGGGCTACTTTATCTCGCCATTCTCTTTGGATACGCAGATAGCCTCGATCAACAACCACGAGGGCCGCCTTCTGACTCATTTTAATTGCGCCCTCCTCTGGCGATTTATGCCAGATTACCATCTGAATATTTCTCTCTTGCAGATCTCGTTTAACCTCCCTTAACCCCTCGATCATAAAGAAATAATGCCTTTCATTGGCCTCGGGAAAATGGTCAGTAATTCCGAAAAAGACAATTAATGGTCGGCGCAATTCATTAGCCTGGATGATGGCATATTCTAAAGCGTGATTGTATTCTGCTCTTTGCGCAGCTTGCATCCAATAAAGAACATAAGCTCCTTTCTGGAGGCTTTTTTGGTTCAAGATTTTTATTCTTTCTTTTTGAATCATTATTGCCAATTTAAAATCAAAATAGCAAAATTAAGAACGGCTGCAAAACTTACCCAGAGAAAATAGGGCAGCATAAGTAAACCGCTCAGGTTCGATATCTTCAAAAATTTCTGCATAGTCCAAAGAATGGCCAACCATAGAAAAACGATATTAATAAACCCCATTAAGGGAGACCGGAATCCAAAAAAAGAAATGGACCAGAAGGCGTTTAAAACCAACTGAACAAAAAAGATTAGCAGGGCTTGGCCAACTCGGGAATCTTCTTTTTTTCTTCGCCACACCAAAAATAAGGAAATACCCATTAAAAAATAAAGGCTGATCCAGACCGGAGCAAAAAGCCAATTGGGGGGCGTAAAAAAAGGTTTAGCTATAGCTGAATACCAGTTAGGTATCGCTGGAGTCGTAAAAAAAGAACCCACTACTCCAGCTAACTGACAGATTATAATGCTTAGGGCTAATTTTATGAATTTAATGATCTGCATTTCTTCCCCTTTCTACTTACAAGATAAAACAGGTTATGATTGGCTAGCCTCACCCATATTGCGGAAAATTTCTAAAATGGATAAAAAGACCGCAAGAACTAATGGGCCCATGACAAAACCGATTAGACCAAAGTATTTGATTCCCCCTAAAACACTGAAAAAAATTATGAGAAAGGGCAGGCGCGTGCGTTGGCCAACAATTATGGGCCGCAAAAAATTATCAATGGTGCTGATACCCCCCGCGCCAACTATGGCCAAAGCAATAGCTTTCCCTATGGCCCCTTGGAAATATAAATAAACGCAGGCGGGAAACCAAATTATAAATGTGCCTACTAAAGGTAAAAAGGAAGCCACAGCCATGGCGAAACCCCATAGAACAGGAGAAGAAATACCCAGGATAAAGAAAGCTAATCCGCCTATAGTTCCTTGGGCTAAAGCTATTATTACTCCTCCATACATTGTGGAAACTATTATATCTTGCGCTTGTTTAATAATTTTCTTTTTCTGTTCCTCAGAAAAAGGGAGGTATTGGCGAATCTTTTCGAATAAAATGGGGGCCTCTTTGAAAAGGAAAAAAATTGTCAAACCCATGATAAAAAGACCGATCACGGCACTGACTACATTCTTTAACCCCAAACCCATCTTGCCAATTAAATCCATTCCCCAATGAGAAACCTCTTGCCTTATTGCTTGCTGCAGATCTTCCGGGTTCATTTGCAAAAAAGCTGCTATCTTTTCCATGATGGTTATGAAGGTCGGATGTTCCAAGAAATCTACCAAACTGAATTTCTCTCCAGCCAAGAAGGTGGCGAAAGATCCTATCTGTTGCACCAAAAGAATAGATAGATAAGTAAGCGGACCAGCCACCAGAACAATGATGACTAGAAGAGATAACAAAGAAGCAATAGAAGAATTTTTGACAAGCCTGCGTATCAAAGCATAGAGTGGGTAAAAGAGAACAAATAAGACTATTGCCCAGGCAATAATTACTAAAAAAGGTTCCATAATTTGATAACTCAAATAGCCGAGCAGAATTACCAAGGCGATCAAAAAAAGTAGATAGAATTTTCCGGCGGCCATCGCGAGCGTCTCCTTTCTCCCAATCTTTAATGCGCGCAGCTTTTTATAAAAAGTTTAATATCTCCTTAGGCAAATTAAAGCTGAAATCCTTACGGGCTAAATTAAATTCTATTTACCCCTACTAAAAATCTGCGGAGCAAAAAGCTTGCGTATTTCTTCAGCTAACCAAATACTCGCCGCCACTAAAATTACCACTATCCAATCGTCCCAGCCCAAAGGCACTGTATAGAATAACTTTTGCATGAAAGGTGTATAAATTACTCCTAACTGCAAGATCACGGCTAATCCAATCCCCCCTATCAGCCAACGGTTGGTCAAAACTCCTAATTTGAATAAAGATTGCTGATCTGAGCGGGCATTCAGGGCATTGAACCACTGGAAAGCAACTAAAAGGCAAAAAGCAATTGTGCGGGCCTTCTCTAAACTACCATGAGAAATTTCCCACTTAAATATGAAAAAAGTCCCCAAGGACATGAATACAGCAACCATGACAATTCTAAACAGCATGCCCGCATAAATAATTCCTGCTTGGGCTCGGCGAGGAGGTTCTTCTAAGACATTGCTGTGTTTAGGTTCTAACCCCAAGGGAATAGTGCATACTCCATCAGTTACTAAGTTAATCCAAAGAATTTGCACTGCCACCACCGGCAAGGGCACACCCGCTAACAGGGCTAAAGTCCAGGTGAATAACTCGCCTATGTTGGTGCTTAACAGATAAAAAACCGAACGACGGATGTTGCTAAAAATAACTCTCCCTTCTTCAACAGCAGCAACAATAGAGGCGAAATTATCATCAGTGAGCACCATATCGGCAGCTTCCCGAGCAACATCCGTTCCTTTAATACCCATGGCCACGCCAATATCGGCACTGCGTAAAGCCGGTCCGTCGTTGACCCCGTCTCCAGTCATAGCCACAATGTGCCTTTTAGCTTTCAAGGCGTTGACAATTTTTAATTTATGAAGCGGCTCCACCCGGGCGAAAACCGAAATTCTTTCCACTCTTTTTTGAAATTCTTCTTCACTCATCTGTTCTAATTCCAAACCGGTCACCGCTTCGCCGGGAGGGAGACCAAGTTCTGCCGCAATGGCTTGGGCAGTAATTTTTTGATCACCCGTAATCATAACTACTCTGATGCCCGCTTTTTTACAGGCCGCAACTGCCTCTTTCGCCTCTTTCCTCGGCGGATCAATCATCCCGACCAGTCCCACAAATATTAAGTTTCCGTCGAGGTTTTGTAAGCATAGGTTTTCAGGACAACAAGGGCAATCCATATAGGCTAAAGCTAACACGCGCAAAGCCTTGGCCGCCATTTCTTCATTCTTTTTTTCGATTTCTTCTTTCTGTTCAGGAGCCAAACTTTTAATTGTTCCCTTTTCGTAAATCCTATTGCTCATGGCTAAAATTTTATCCACGGCCCCTTTTACATAAGCTCGCGCCTGTCCATCTAGCCCCGGGTGGAGAGTGGCCATATATCTTTTTTCACTGGCAAAAGGAAGTTCCGCAATTCTCGGAAACTCTTTTTGCAGCTCCTGTTGATTTAAGCCTGCTTTCAAAGCCGCAATTAATAAAGCACCTTCTGTAGGATCTCCTATTAATTGGTACCTACCATCATCCATTTTTAAAGAAGAATCATTGCAGAGAGCGCCAATTTTAAGAGCGAAGAGGAGGCCTTCGTCTTTTGACCAATCTATTTTCCGCCCATCTTCAAAAAATTCTCCCGCAATTTGCCTACCCCCGCCCGTAACAGCAATAGTCCGCTTCTCTAAATAGATCTCCCGGACAGTCATTTCACTTTCTGTAAGCGTCCCTGTTTTATCAGAACAGATCACCGTGACGGCACCCATTGTTTCCACGGCTGGCAGCTTACGAATCAAGGCGTTTTTTAAAGCCATGCGCCTCATGCCCAAAGCTAAGACTACCGTGACCATGACGGGTAAACCTTCTGGAATAGCGGAGACGGCCGCGGCAATTCCCAAAGTAAATACATCCTCGAACCCATAACCTTTGGCCAAACCAAGAAAAAAAAGCAAACCCACTATTCCCAGAACAAGAATGCCAATGTACCTACCCAACCTGGCCACATTAACCTGTAATGGAGTAGGCGGAGGTTTCACCTCTTGAACTTGAGCTGTAATTATGCCTATCTCCGTAGCCATGCCGGTAGCGACTACGACCGCAACTCCCCGCCCGTTTGTTATAGGACATCCCATATGAAGCATATTACCCATGTCAGCAACCGTCGCCTCGCCAGGGATGGGAGCGACGAATTTTTCTACGGGAACTGATTCCCCAGTAAGAATTGACTCATCAACCGCGAGGTTAAAAGCTTCTATAATCCGGGCATCTGCGGGAATTTTATCCCCTGCTTCCAGAAGAATGACATCTCCGGGGACCAAATCAAAAGCAGCAATCTCTTTGAGCGCTCCCCCTCTGAGCACTTTCGCTTTAGGAACTATTAAGCGCTTTAAGGCCTCCATAGCCCTTTCTGCTTTTTGCTCTTGGAAAAATCCAATTAAGGAGTTAAGGAGAACGACCGCAAAAATAACTCCGGCATCAGTAGGCTTACCCATGTAAAAAAGTTCAATCAACGCCGCTGCTAAAAGGATATAAATGAGGGGGCTGGCAAATTGACGGAGAAAGACCATGGGCCAAGGAACTTTCCCTTTTTCCCGCAGCTCATTGTGGCCGTATTTTTTCAATCTTTCCCGAGCTTCTTCATCAGTGAGCCCATGCCGATTCGTCGATAGTCGAGAAAGAGTCTCCTCTACGGAAAGATTATGCCACTTTTCCATAAAGTACTTTTTCCTTAGGCAATTTTTTTTTAAATTCCTCGTTCAACCGCAAATTTAGCAAAATCCACAAGACGGGCAGAATAACCCCATTCGTTATCATACCAGGCCAGAATTTTTGCTACCTTCTTATTCAAAACCATAGTGCTCTGGGCATCAACGATCGTAGAATGGGGATCACCAATAATATCTTGAGAGACCAGGGCTTCATCGGTTACTCGCAAAATCCCTTTAAGGGGAACTCGCTCGGAGGCCTGCCGTAAAGCATTATTTATCTCCTCCGGAGTGACTTCCCTTTTTAAGGTAGCCACCAGATCAGTTACTGATCCATCAGGAACAGGAACACGCAAGGCCATCCCCGTAACCTTATCTTTCAGTTCTGGAAGAACCTTTTCTGTGGCTTTGGCTGCCCCTGTGGAAGTAGGAATTATGGATAAGGCCGCCGCCCGCCCGCGGCGTCTATGTCTGGCTGGAATATCGGTTAAGGATTGGCTAGAAGTATAAGCATGCACCGTCGTAAAAACTATATGGTCTACGCCAAATTCTTTAAGGAGAATCTTGGCCATCGGTGCGATATTGTTAGTAGTGCAGGAAGCCATGGAGATAATTTTATGGGCTTTAGGATTATAAATTTCCTCATTAACACCTAACACAATCGTAGCATCAGCATCATCAGAAGGAGCTGAAATTATCACTCTCCCCGCTCCCGCTTCCAAATGCCCGGCGGCTTTGGCGCGACTGCGCAAAGCCCCGCTGCATTCAATAACCACGTCAGCTCCTAGATCTGCCCAAGGAATTTTGCCCGGGTCCGGGCTGGAAAAGAAGGGTATGCGCTGGTCGCCGATTAAAATTGCTTTTTCATCAGTAGCAATTTTTTTAGGGTACCATCTATGAACAGAGTCGTATTTTAAGAGGTAGGCCAAATCTTCTTTGTTGGCCAGATCGTTTATACCCACTACTTTGAATTCTTCATTTTGCATAAGTTGTTTGCAAGTACAGCGGCCGATGCGGCCAAAACCATTAATGCCTACTCTAATAACTCCCTTGCTTCCCATTTCTTGTACCTCCTCTCCATTTATTTAGCCTCCATAAAACTCAGCGACTTACTCGTTTCTTTTCCGCATAAAGGAATACCATCTGATCCACCTCTTTTTCTTTTCCGGCATTCCAATGGTATGGGCCAAAGTTATGCTTCTTTGCCCTGCTTTTTTTACTAAGCGAGCAATTTCCTCCAGAGGTTTTTGTTTTTGGTAACTGGCTAAGGCCAACAACATAGGAATGTTTACTCCAGTCACGACGGCCACGTGTCTATCATGCAAAAAAGATAGACTTAGATTGGTCGGTGTCCCCCCTAATAAATCGGTTAGAATAATAACCCCTTCTCCATTATCTACTTCCTTTATCTCTTTTTCAATCCGCTCCTGAATTTCCTCTTTTTTGTCCCCAGGCCAGATGGATACTGCTTTTATCTTTTCCATGGGTCCAACCAAGACTTCAGCTGAGGAAACCAAAGCTTCGGCTAAGTGTCCATGAGAAACAATAAGTATGCCCACCATGCCAATTTCTCCTCCAGAACCCATAAATTTCCTTTTTTCTAACTCATTTTGGCAAAAGAAAGGAAACTTTGCCACCTTTATTTTACCCATCTTTCAGACTTATCTCGAATGAAGCTACACTGTGAGATTTACTTAATTAGGAGAGGCTTGGTTTAAGAAGTTTCTGGGGGGAAAATAGAGATGGTTATTTGGTTTTAAATTTATGGTATATTTACTAAGGCTTTTTATTTTGCATATGGAACTATAATTCCTGGCCAAAAATCTTGGACCATTTTATAAAGAGCAACCATTATGAATAAAAGAGCAAGCGGTATTCTTTTGCATTTAACATCTTTGCCTTCCACTTTTGGTATAGGGGATTTGGGGCCATGGGCCTACCGATTTGTTGATTTTTTGGTCGCAGCTAAGCAAAGCTATTGGCAGATTCTCCCTCTCCACCCTATTGATCCTATTTATGGTAATTCTCCCTATCAAAGCCCTTCTGCTTTTGCTGGCAACCAATTATTCATAAGTCCTGAACTTTTGGTAGAAGATAACCTATTATCTAAAGAAGAGATTGATGGGAAAATAAAATTTCCAGAAGAACAGGTGGCTTATAACTCTGTTTTGGAGTACAAAAAGAAAATTTTAAAAGCAGCTTTTATGAATTTCCAAAAAAATAAAGCTCCGGAAGATTATGAAAAGTTTTGCCAAGAAAATTCCTCTTGGCTGGCTGATTTTTCTCTTTTTATGGCTCTCAAGATTAAATGCGGTGGGATCTCCTGGGGTGATTGGCCAGAAGATTTGCGCGATAGAAAATCCGAAACCATTTCGTTAGCCCAAAGAGATCTCGCCGAAGAGATAAATTTTGAAAAGTTCCAACAATACATATTTTTTAAACAATGGAGCCATCTTAAAGGATATTGCCAAGAGAAAAAAATCCAAATAATTGGTGATCTGCCCATTTACGTTAACTATGACAGTGCCGATGTTTGGGCCCATCCGGAACTATTTAAGCTTGATGAAGATAAGAAGCCTTATGTGGTGGCAGGAGTTCCACCTGACTATTTTAGTGAAACGGGGCAACTCTGGGGAAACCCTATTTACAGATGGGATAGAATGCAAGAAGAAGGTTATTTGTGGTGGATTAATCGCTTAAACCAGATCTTAAAGTTGGTTGACATAGTTAGAATCGACCATTTTCGGGGGTTTGTGGCTTACTGGGAAGTCCCTGCTTATGCAAAAACAGCAGTCAATGGGCGCTGGGTGGAAGCTCCAGCCATAGATTTCTTTTCTCGGTTAAAAGAAGAATATCCCCACTTACCATTTATTGCCGAAGATTTGGGCACAATTACTCCCGACGTTAAAGAAGTGATGAATCATTTCCAGCTTCCCGGAATGAAAGTCCTCCTCTTCGCTTTTGGGCCGGAAATGTCTACCAATCCTTATCTTCCGCATAATTTTTCCCAAAATTGTGTAGCCTATACAGGCACCCATGATAACAACACCATAAAAGGATGGTTTGAGGAAGAAGCTCTTCCCGAGGAAAAAGAAAGACTTTTTAAATATTTAGGACGAAAACTTTCCGCAGAAGAGCTGCCGGGGGAACTCATAAGATTGCTGATGATGTCTGTAGCCAATACCGTCATCTTTCCCATGCAGGATATTTTAGGGCTGGGGGCAGAAGCGCGCATGAACCATCCTTCCACTTGGCAAGGAAACTGGGAATGGCGGCTACTCCCTGATCAAATAAATGATTCTTTGGCCATTCGACTTAAGGAAATGACCGAAATTTATGGCAGAGCTAATTAATATTACTTTTCCTATTTAGACTATTTAGAGACTGGATTCCACTCACTTCGCCTCTCCTCAATGAAACTGTGTCTCAATGGCGAGAACGGGCCAGAGGCAGGCCAGAGGCAGGCATGAATGAAGAAGCATCGGCGGGAGAAGAAGATGTTTAAAATTGACCAACGATTTTCCGCCAAGGGCAGGCGGATAGTTAAACTGAGCAATATGATTAAGCTTCTAAATCCGCCCGCACCTATGGAAGAGCCACTGCCTCATGATTCTGAATGAATGCCTGCCTCTGGCCTGCCTCTGGCCTGCCTCCGGCCTGCCTCCGGCCATTCACCAAAAGTTAGCTTTTATGACACAGTCCCAATAGGGAGAGCTAAATAAAAAGAAGGCAAGGAGGAATTTTGATACAAAATAAAAATATTATTCAGCCAAATGATTTTAGCTTGCTTACAAATGATGACCTTTATCTTTTTAATGAAGGAAGCCATTTTCGCTTATATGAAAAACTTGGCGCCCACCCCATAGAAGTTAATGGCCAAAAGGGAACTTACTTTGCTGTGTGGGCCCCAGATGCTGAACAAGTCTTCGTGATGGGAGAATTTAACGGATGGGAAAAGGAAACCCATCCTCTTCGTCCCAGAGGGCAATCTGGAATCTGGGAAATTTTTATTCCGGGGGTGGAAAAAGGAACGTCTTACAAATATCATATCCGCTCTCGCTACCATAATTACCGCGTGGATAAAGCCGATCCCTTTGCTTTTTATAACGAAGAACCTCCCCGTAATGCTTCTATTATTTGGACTCTGGATTACCCTTGGAATGACCAACAATGGATGAAGACCAGATATTTAAAAAATCGCCACCAGGCTCCCTTAGCCATTTATGAAGTTCATCTTGGTTCTTGGATGCGGGTACCCGAAGAAGGGCACCGTTTCCTTACCTACCGTGAACTAGCCCCCAAGTTAGCGAGTTATGTAAAGGAAATGGGTTTCACACACGTAGAATTTCTGCCCGTTATGGAACATCCCTTCTATGGCTCATGGGGTTACCAAGTTACCGGCTATTTTGCTCCCACGAGTAGGTATGGTACCCCCCAAGATTTCATGTATCTTATCGATCAGCTGCACCAAGAAGGCATCGGCGTAATCTTAGACTGGGTGCCCTCCCATTTTCCTAATGATGAACACGGACTGGGATTCTTTGACGGCACGCATTTATATGAGCATATGGATCCCCGTTTAGGTATTCATCCTGACTGGAATAGTTTTATTTTCAATTATGGGCGTAATGAAGTGCGGAGTTTCCTTTGGAGCAGTGCTCTCTTCTGGCTGGAAGTTTATCACGCCGATGGATTAAGAGTAGATGCGGTAGCTTCCATGCTCTATCTCGATTATTCTCGCCGAGAAGGAGAATGGATTCCCAATCAGTATGGCGGGCGAGAAAATCTGGCGGCTATTTATTTCCTCCGCCGCTTTAATGAGGAAGTATACAAAAATCATCCTGATGTTCAGACCATAGCGGAGGAATCTACGGCCTGGCCCATGGTCTCCCGGCCTACTTATGTGGGTGGGCTTGGTTTCGGCATGAAATGGGATATGGGCTGGATGCACGATACTTTAAAATACATGGCCAAAGATCCCATCCACCGAAAATATCACCACCATTTGCTTACTTTCCGCCTTCTTTATGCTTTTCATGAAAACTTTATTCTCCCTCTTTCCCACGATGAAGTGGTCCATGGGAAAGGATCCCTCCTCTCTAAGATGCCCGGTGACGATTGGCAAAAATTTGCTAATTTGCGTCTCCTCTTCGGTTATCTCTATACCCAACCAGGCAAAAAATTGCTCTTCATGGGCGGCGAATTCGGCCAATGGCGAGAGTGGCATCATGAAGAAAGCCTGGATTGGCATCTCCTGCAATATCCGGCGCATGCTGGTCTGCGGCAATGGGTGCAAGACCTTAACCTGTTTTATCGGCGGGAGCCGGCTCTGCATGAATTAGATTTTGACCCTGCGGGATTTGCCTGGATCGATTGTAATGATAGCGACCATAGTGTTTTAAGTTATTTGCGCCAGGGAGCTACTATGGAAGAAATAATCTTAACAGTGGCCAATTTTACTCCGGTACCGCGCTTTAACTATCTTGTAGGAGCACCTCGGGGAGGTTTATGGCAGGAAATGCTCAATAGCGATGCCCGAGAATATGGCGGAAGTGGCTTAGGGAATTGGGGAGGAGTTATGGCCGAGCCTATCCCGCATCACGGACGTCCTTATCGGCTTAAATTGACTTTACCTCCTTTATCCATAATTATTTTTAAAAGTAGCGGAGAAGAGAGTTGAAAAAATTGTTACCCCTCGGGGCTCAATATTTAGGAGATAGCCAATGTTTCTTCCGCGTCTGGGCCCCCTTAATTTCTAAGGTAGAGGTACATCTCTTATCGCCAAAAGAAAAAATTATTCCTTTAGTCAAAGACGGAGAATACCACCAGGCTTTGGTGGCCGATATTCCACCAGGGGCGCTTTATTTCTTTGTTTTAGACGGAGAAAAAGAACGGCCTGATCCGGCCTCTCGTTTTCAGCCGCAAAGTGTGCATGGGCCTTCCCAAATAGTCGATTTGCGTTTCCCCTGGGCAGATAAAGAATGGCGGGGCCTTCCTCTGCCGGATTATATAATTTATGAGATTCATGTAGGCACTTTCACTAAAACGGGGACTTTTTCCGCCATTATTCCCTATCTGGAGAATTTGCAAGAGTTGGGCGTGACCGCCATCGAGCTGATGCCCGTGGCTCAATTCCCCGGTACACGCAATTGGGGTTATGATGGCGTTTATCCTTTTGCTGTGCAGAATTCTTATGGTGGCCCGCCGGAACTGCAAAAATTAGTAAATGCTTGCCACCAACTCGGGTTAGCTGTAATTCTGGATGTAGTTTATAACCATCTTGGCCCAGAAGGAAATTATTTGCGTGACTTTGCTCCTTATTTTGCTGATCGATACCGGACGCCCTGGGGTGAAGCTCTCAACTTTGATGGCCCTTACAGTGATGGTGTGCGGGAATTTTTCTTTGCTAATGCCCTTTACTGGATTAGAGAATTCCATATTGATGCTTTAAGGCTCGATGCCCTGCATGCTGTTTATGACTTTTCGGCCCAACCTTTCCTCCAAGAATTGGCCAATTTAATCAAAGAGCAGCGCGCCAGAGAAAAAAGAGAAATTTATCTTATTGGCGAAAGCGATCTCAACGATCGGAGATTAGTGCAAAATAAAGAAGTGGGCGGGTATGGCTTAGATGCTCTGGGGAACGATGATTTTCACCATGCTTTACATACTCTCCTCACTGGAGAAAAAAGAGGCTACTATCAAGATTTCGGAAAGATCGAACAGTTGGCTAAAGCATTTGCTGAAGGATTTGTTTATACGGGGCAATATTCTTCATTCCGCCGCCGGCGTCATGGATCCTCTTCTCAAGATCTACCCCCTTGGCGCTTGGTCGTATTTAGTCAGAATCACGACCAAATAGGCAACCGCCCTTGGGGAGAGCGACTGAGCCAATTGGTTAATTTTGAGCAACTAAAGTTAGCTGCCGGGGTAGTCTTGCTCTCTCCCTTTATACCTTTAATTTTTATGGGTGAAGAATACGGCGAGACTGCTCCCTTTTTATATTTTATTAGCCATACAGATCCCGATTTAGTGGCCCAAGTAAAAAAGGGGCGTCAAAAAGAATTCGCTGATTTTTTCATCGAAGGAGAAATCCCCGATCCTTATCTGGAGGAGACTTTTCAAAAATGTTGGCTCAATCATGAATTGCGTTTTCAGGGCGAACATAAAGTGCTATGGCTCTATTATCGAGAACTAATAAAATTACGGCGCACGCTTCCTTCTTTAAAAAATTTGGCCAAGGAAAACATGCAAATAAAAGCTTGGGCTGCCGAAAAAATTTTATTATGGCGGAGATGGGCCGAAAAAGAAGAAGCCCTTCTCCTAATCAATTTTGGATCTACCCCAAATGAAGTTAACTTGCCCATACCCTCTGGCACATGGGAAAAAAAGCTTGATTCCGCCGCAGAAATATGGCATGGAAAAGGAAGCTCCCTTCCGGCGTATTTGGCGTCATCAGGAACGATTTCTCTAAAATTGAGTCCGCAATCGCTAACTCTTTTGGTTAGGCAAAGGGAAATTTAAGTGGATAAATACATTTGCCTTCATGGACATTTCTATCAACCGCCGAGGGAAAATCCCTGGTTAGAGGTCATCGAATTGCCAGATTCTGCTTATCCCTTTCATGATTGGCATGAAAGAATCACCCGAGAATGCTATGCCCCTAATGCAGCAGCACGCTTAATTGATGGGCAAGGCCTGATAGGGCGCATGGTAAATAACTATGCCAAAATCAGCTTTACTTTTGGCCCCATCTTGATGGCCTGGCTAGCCCAAAATTCTCCTCAAGTATACCAAGCCATCTTGGACGCCGATAAAGAAAGCCCAAAAACTTTGCTGGACAAGGATCTGTCTTAGCTCAGCCATTTGTATAAAAAGCAGGCCAATTTTTAATTTAAAGTTTTCTATTATAAAATGGATTTAACGGTCGAAAATCTCCTTAAAGAAATTCACGCCAAGACCCATCTGCCGCGGGCTACTTATCGCCTCCAGTTAGGGCCAAGTTTTACTTTTCGGCAAGCCGTCGATCTTGTGCCCTATTTGGATGAATTGGGCATAAGCGATTGCTATATATCGCCTATTTTTCTCCCCTGCTCCTTAGAAAGTCCTGGCTATGATGTGGGTGATCATAATCAGCTTAACCCTGCTTTGGGTAGTACTGAAGATTTTGAAAATTTCGTCAGGATTTTACAAAATAAAAAAATGGGGCTTATCTTGGATATGGTCCCCAATCACATGGGTATTGGCGGAGAAAAAAATGTCTGGTGGATGGATGTTCTCGAAAACGGACCAAGTTCGCCTTACGCCAGCTATTTCGATATCGACTGGCACCCAGTCAAACCAGAATTGGAAAATAAAGTACTCTTGCCCATCTTAGAAGATCTGTATGGCTTAGTCTTGGAAACTGGCAAATTTCGTCTCTCCTTTGAGGAGGGAGCTTTCTATATCTATTATTACGACCATAAATTACCTGTAGCTCCCCGTTCCTATTGTTTAATCTTAAATCAAGTTTTAACTTCTCTAACTAACGAATTGCCTTCTGATCATGAAGATTTATTAGAACTGCAATCTATTCTTACGGCCTTGAACTACCTACCGCCGCGTACTGAAACAAGCTCTGCAAAGATTGCCGAACGGATGCGGGAAAAAGAGGTTATAAAAAAGCGCTTAATCTCTCTTTACCAAAAAAGTCCTGTTTTGCGCGCCGCCCTCGATAAAACGGTAGAAGATTATAATGGACAAATAGGCGATCCCCAAAGTTTTAAAAAAATGGATAATTTACTAAAAGAACAAGCCTATCGTCCATGTTTCTGGAGAGTGGCGGCCGATGAGATTAATTACCGCCGCTTCTTTGATATTAACCATCTCGCCGCTATCCGCATGGAGCTTCCGGAGGTATTTCAAGCTACCCATCGGTTGATCTTTCAGCTCCTCGCAGAAGGAAAAGTAACGGGCCTGCGTATCGATCATCCCGATGGGCTTTGGAATCCAGCTCATTACCTGCGCCAGCTTCAAAAATATTATCTCCTTTTTAATATCACCCATCGTTGGCCATCCCCGAATAACCTCCCTCGGGAAAAGATAGAAACGGTAGTGGAAGAATGGCTTACCAACTTAGAGACTTCCCCTGACCAAGTTATTTGGCCTCTTTATGTAGTAATTGAAAAAATCCTCAGCGAAGGTGAAAAACTTCCCCGGCACTGGGCCATTCAGGGTACAACCGGGTATGATTTTTTGAACAGCGTCAATAGCCTCTTTGTGGCTATGGAAAATCAAAAAACCTTTGATCGCTTATATACCCGCTTTATCGGTCAGCAAATTGACCTTCCTAATTTGATTAGCTCCAGCAAAAAAATGATCATGCTGATTTCTTTGGCGAGTGAAGTTGCCTCTTTGAGTCATCAGCTTGAACGTCTCTCGGAAAAGAACCGGTGGTACCGTGATTTTACTTTAAACAGCTTAACCTTTGCCTTGCGCGAAGTAATTGCTTGTCTACCTATCTACCGTACTTATATTACCGGACCGGATGCGGTTTCGGAGCGGGATGCCGCTTACCTAACCGCGGCGGTCGAAGAAGCAAAAAGACGCAATCCGCGCACTGCCGGCGCCATCTTTGATTTTATCCGCGATACTCTTCTGCTCCGCAATCTGTCCAATTTCTCGCCAGAAGATTGGCCTAAAATCTTGAATTTTGTCATGCGCTTCCAACAGATCACCGGGCCGGTTATGGCCAAAGGCTTGGAAGATACTGCCTTTTACATTTATAATCGATTAATTTCTTTAAATGAAGTGGGCGGCCAACCCGAAAAATTTGGCCTCCCCGTCGAAGAATTTCATAATCAAAATATAGAAAGACTGGCCAATTGGCCTCTATCTCTCTTAGCTACTTCCACCCACGATACTAAACGGAGTGAAGATGTCCGAGCACGGCTCAATATTTTGGCGGAGATACCCGCAGAATGGAAGCGCGCAGTTAATCGTTGGCGGAGGTGGAACGCTGCTAAGAAAACTTTAGTTGATGGTCAATTAGCCCCTGACGCCAACGATGAATATCATCTTTATCAGACCTTGGTGGGAGCTTGGCCCTTAGAAGATAAAGACGATGATTTTCTGCAGGGCGAAGAATTTACCAAGTGGCGCGAACGCATAAGCGCTTATATGCATAAAGCTATCCTGGAAGCTAAAGTGCATACCAGTTGGTTTAACCCCAATCGCGAATACGAAGAGGCCGTGAAAAACTTCCTTGGCCGGATTCTTGAACCCAGGAGGAAGAATAAGTTTCTTTTTGACCTCCGCTCCTTCCAAAGGCGCGTAGCTTATTTCGGGTTATGGAACAGTTTGGGGCAAGTGCTCCTTAAACTCACTTGTCCGGGAATCCCTGATTTTTATCAGGGCACCGAGCTTTGGGATTTTAGTCTGGTGGACCCGGATAACCGCCGGCCAGTTGATTATCAAAAAAGAAAAGCCCTCTTAGCCAACCTAAAGATGGGGATAAATAAATCAAGAGATGAACTTCTCCCTCTAACCCAAGAACTTCTGCAGTCCGCCTGGGATGGGCGTATAAAACTTTTTATAATATATGCTTTATTAAACTATCGCCGCCAAAACTCTTTTTTATTTGCGCAGGGAGATTATTTCCCGCTTATAACTCAGGGAGAAAAGAAAGATCATGTGGTGGTTTTTGGGCGCAAGTTAAACGACCTTTTGATAATAACAGTTGCCCCGCGTTTAGTGGTTAAACTTACGGAAGGAATTGAAAAACCACCTACAGGCGGAGAAGTGTGGAAAGATACGCGGATCTATTTGCCCTTAGAGGAAAGTTCTGCCTCTTTTGCTAATCTCTTCACGGGGGAGATTATTGATGTCAGGCAAGCGGATGGCCAAGCTTATGTTTCTTTGGCCACTATTTTAAAAAATTTTCCAGTGGCCTTCCTGGAAAGAATTCTGCCCCAGTGCTAAAATAAATATTATGCCTGTGCCCAAGGTGCAAAGAAAAAAAATGGCTTCAAATCCCTTCCACTTTGTGGGTTGCTGGGAATTGCGGGAGATGCTCGGCCGCAGTGCCCGAGATGAAGAACAACTAATGGAAGCTATTGAAGAAGTTTCTCTGGATTCCATTTATTATCACACCCAAAGCTTCTTTCTGCGGCATAAATACATAGCTGGTCCCTATCCCAATGATTTTGCCACTTGGGCCGCCATCCAAGTTCGCGATCGGGTATTAGGGGAAAAATTAGGGGTTTTAGATCCTTACGACTTCGAAAACCTGGAATCTTTACGCAGCGAGATTGTCTCCATCATCGAAGAACACCTTTCCCAACTAACTTTCGTCCCCCGCGTCACCTATGGTGAACCTTTTTATTTTATGCAGTCGCGGATAATAGCTGTCCCCACCGGATTGCAGGCCCGTACCTTGACGGAATTTCGCGAAATTCTGGCCACAGTAGATATCAGTGCCATCTATTACCACATTTTTGAAGCCCGGCTGCGCTTGGGCAAAAGGCAAGACGACTTCAGCCGCTGGGTTGAAGAACAATTGAATTTACCAGATTTGGCCGCCAAGATAGCAAAACTCGACTTTTATATGACCAGTCTGGAAACCATCCGCCATCGGCTGATCAAACTTTGTGATGAGGTCTTAGAAGGAAAAAATTCTAAATGAGCCGCTTAGAAGATTATCGGGAAATAGCCCCCAAAGGTACCATAGATTTCTTGCTCAACCTGGCTAAGAATGTGGAGGGGAAAAAGATTCTGCATATTAATTCTACCCGCTTAGGAGGAGGTGTAGCCGAAATCTTGCGCAGCCTCATCCCGCTTATGCAGGATGTGGGTCTTGAGGCCCGATGGGAGGTGATCTCAGGGAATGAAGAGTTTTTTGCCACCACCAAAGCCTTCCATAATGCTTTGCAAGGACAAGAACAACGTTTTACCTCAACCATGCTGCGCACTTACCAAGAAGTAAATAAAGAAAACGCCCAGCGCCTATCCCTCGTTGCTGACTATGTCATTATTCATGACCCCCAGCCGGCCCCCTTAATTGAATATCGCCCTTCTGAAGGCAAATGGATCTGGCGATGTCATATTGACATTTCTCGCCCCCAATGGAAAATTTGGAGATTTCTACGCCAATATGTGATGAAATATGATGGGGTTATTTTCTCCCTTCCTAAATTCTCCCAAAGACTACCCATTCCCCAATTCCTGATTTACCCCTCCATCGACCCTTTGAGTGAGAAGAATCGGGAGCTCTCGGCCCAAGAACAAGACCAAATATTGAGACGGCTGCATATTCCCTTAGACAAACCTATTCTTCTCCAAGTTTCCCGTTTCGACCGTTTCAAGGACCCTCTGGGGGTGATTCGGGCTTATCGCTTGCTTAAAAAACACCATGATGTAACTCTTGTTTTAGCCGGCGGAGGAGCGACCGATGACCCAGAAGGAGAAACTGTTTTGGCGGAAGTTCGAGAGGCAGCTCGGGATGACCCAGATATCCATATATTATTACTTCCCCCTGATGCTAACTTAGAGATCAATGCTCTCCAGAGAGCGGCTACTATTGTTTTGCAAAAATCTCTGCGGGAAGGATTCGGATTGACTGTGGCCGAGGCCATGTGGAAAGGGAAACCGGTTATCGGCGGTTTTACTGGAGGCATAACGGTCCAGCTTGTTTATGGAGTAACTGGTTTTACGGTCAACTGTGCAGAGGGAGCGGCTTTTAGGATGCATTATCTCTTGGATAATCCCGAAATTATGGCTAAAATGGGAGAAGATGCTCGAGAATTTGTCCGGCGTAATTTCTTAATTACTCGCCATTTAGGAGATTATTTAGCTCTGTTTAATTTTTTAAATAAAATTTAAATGAGGAGGGCAGACAAAATGAAAACAAAACTCATAGGTGTGATTATTCTTTTGGTATTCTTAGTTGTTTTTGCGGTCCAAAATGCTCAGCCTTTAACGGTGAAATTTCTTTTATGGGAATTTAACACTTCTGCCGTCCTTTCTATCTTTATAAGCTTTCTGGTTGGCTTTTTGATCGGGTGGATCATTGGCTTAACTAAACCTGAAAAAAAATAAGCTACCTGGAGGATGACCTTGACTCAGTTTTTTGGGTACTCTATTCCTCTTCCCCCTTGGGTAACTCTGCCCATTTTTCTGGTGGTGTGGATTTTTCTAAGTTATTACCTTGCCCGCCTCTTCGATAAATATGTGCATTTATGGACCTCTAAAAGCAAAACACGTTTGGATAAGCTATTGGTAGAAGCTCTCCACGGCCCCTTATTTATTCTTCTCTTATTAATTGGCGCTCATATTACTCTGGGAGCAGTAGAATTAACAGCCAAAATGGCCCGGTTTGCTTCTTTGGGTGTTTCTTTAGCCACCGCTTTCATCCTTATTTTTGCGGCCGTCAAATTCTACAACGGCTTGCTTAAAGAATATGGACAACGTTATGGACCCCTAAAACCCTCTTTAGGCCTCCTAAATCTGCTCGGCAAAGCTTTGATTATTCTCATTGGCCTCTTAATCACCATGGAGAGTCTGAATATTTCTATAACTCCTCTTTTAACCACTTTAGGAATAGGAGGATTAGCTGTGGCCTTGGCTTTCCGGGATACCTTGAGTAATTTCTTTGCCGGTCTTTACATTCTCGCCGACCAGCCGATTAGAGTAGGTGACTATATAAAAATAGAAGGAGGCCCAGAAGGGTATGTGGAGAGCGTAGGCTGGCGGTCCACCCGCATGCGTACTTTGCCTAATAATATTGTGGTAATTCCCAATTCTAAATTATCTGAATCCATCATTACTAATTACTTTCTCCCGGAGCGACGTATGTCTCTGCTTCTTCCCATAAGCGTTAGTTATAACAGTAATCCCCGGCGGGTGGAAGAAATCCTTGTGGAGGAAGCTAAGAAAGCAACGGCAGAAATGGAAGGACTCCTTGCTGAACCAGCTCCATTCGTCCGCTTTATTCCCGGATTTGGCGATTCTTCTTTGAATTTTACCCTTATCTGTCAGGTACGGGAGTTTGTTGATCAATACTTAGTGCAACATGAACTACGTCATCGGATCTTTGAACGGTTTAAAAAGGAGGGAATTGAAATTCCCTTCCCCCAAAGGACAGTACACTTACGGTATGATTAATAAAACCAGTAGTAATTCCTCACTGAAAAGAGGGTGATGGCGGATCGGCTAATGACAATAAGTAAATGTTTTTGATGGCCGATTGTGCTATAATTTTTGCGGATTCGCCAAGCCAAATTAAGCAACTTTTCCTATTTCCGAAAAGGAGCCCGCCATGGAAAAAATACTTTGTGTAGATGACGACCTCAGCCTTTTGCGTCTTTATCAAGAAGAGTTAACCGAAGAAGGCTATAAAGTCATCCTGGCCCGGGATGGGAAAGAAGCGATGGCCAAATTTGAAAAAGAGCATCCTGATTTAGTAATCATGGACATCCGCATGCCGGTAATGGATGGCATCGAAACTCTGACCGCCATGTTAGGGAAAAATCGGCAAATTCCGGTGATCCTGAATACGGCCTATCCCCAATACCGAGAAAATTTTATGACTTGGGGAGCTGAAGCTTACATAATCAAGTCCTCCGACTTGACTGAATTAAAGCAAACGATTAGAAAAGTATTGGATAAACGAAAGAAGTCCAAGAAATCTTGAACGGCTGGAGGAAGACTTGGCCGAAAAGATTCTCAGTATGGTCTTGGCGGGGGGAAAGGGAGAAAGATTATACCCCCTCACTCAGGATCGGGCCAAACCCGCTGTTCCTTTTGGCGGGGTTTATCGCATAATTGATTTTACCTTAAGTAATTGTCTTAACTCGGGCATTCGCCGCATAAACCTCCTTACCCAATACAAATCTCTTTCCTTAAACCGCCATATTATGCAAGGTTGGAATATCTTCAATCCAGAATTAGATGAATTCATAAATTTAATTCCGGCCCAGCAACGCGTGGGGGAAGATTGGTACTTAGGTACGGCAGACGCCATTTATCAAAATATTTATGTATTGCAGATGGATCGGCCAGATTTGGTTCTTATTCTCTCCGGAGATCATATTTACAAAATGAACTATATGGAGATGATCGCCTACCACAAAAAAAATAAAGCTGACCTTACGGTAGCCGTCATTGAAATGGATAAGAGCCTTTCCCGCCATTTGGGCGTTCTGGAAGTAGACGAAGAATTCCGGGTCATTGGTTTTGAAGAAAAACCAGCTGTACCAAAGACTATTCCCGGCCAGCCTGACTTGATCTTGGCCAATATGGGGGTTTATGTTTTTAATACAGAAGTCTTAGTGCGTCGCGTTATTGAAGATGCTAAAAATCCAGACTCGCAACATGATTTTGGGAGGAATGTTATTCCCGCTATGATTCATCAAGACCGGGTATATGCCTACAGTTTTCGCGACGAAAATAAAAAAGTGGCCAAATACTGGCGCGATATTGGTACCATCGATGCCTATTATGAAGCCAGTATGGATTTAATTTCTGTTGACCCCCAATTCAATATTTATGACCAAGAGTGGCCTATTCGCACTTTCCATCCCCCCACCCCCCCAGCCAAAACTGTCTTTTATGAAGAACATCCGGGGGGCAGGATTGGCGGAGTTTATAGCTCCCTTATCTGCCATGGATGCATTATTAGTGGAGGCAAGGTTTTTCGTTCTATTCTCTCTCCTTGGGTGCGCGTCCATAGTTATGCCGAAGTTCGCGACTCTATTCTTATGGAGGGAGTAGAGGTGGGCCGCTATGCCCGTTTAAATCGGGTTATTGTGGATAAAAGGGTTAAGATTCCCGAGGGGTATCAGATTGGCTTCGATTTAAAAGAAGATGCGCGGAAATTCACCGTCACCGAGTCAGGCATTGTCGTCATCCCCAAAGGAACTCTCCTGGCCTAATCTTTAACCTCTTTATTTATCCCTTTGGGGTTGAAAATTAATCCTTCTTTTCGGTTTCTTCTAAGGAGGGTTTTTTCTTTACTTCGGCAGGCAAGACTAAATGGACTACCTGGCCAGATTCTCCCAGCCGACCTTGACGGACACCATTGAAAGTTAACTCCACTCCTCCGGCATTACCAATCGTAATTTTAAATTGTCTTCGGGCCGTCCAGGTAGCAATTTCCTTGGGCTGTAATAAAGCTTCTATTTCTTTCTCCTCATCTGCTTTAAGGCGCAACCACGTTTTTTCTATGGCCTTTATTTTCAGTACATGACGCCTTTCCTTCTTTTTCTCTTCAGCTACTCCGGGAACTGGTTTTTCGGGGATCACAGTTAAAGGAGGTGCAGAAGGTTCTATCTTTTTTTCTTCTGGTGGAGCAATTTGGGGTGGAGGAGGTTCTTCTTTGGGGCCGGGAACTTTAACTTTAATTTCCGGGGTAACTTGGGCTGCCGGCGGGGGAGAAGATGGAAGGCTGGGAGGAGAAGGAGGGGTTTTAAATAAGAAGTAAAAGAGAATTATCCCTAACCCTATCAATAAAATGGGGAGGAGGATTTTGGTAACTCGAGCAATTTTCTTTTCTCCCTCGGTTCTTTTTATGGGCAAAGATAAATCCCCGCCCTTAGTTTGCCTTTCATACATTTCTAAAATCTTTTGCCCATCTAAACCAACATGTTGGGCGTAAGCGCGCAAAAAGCCGCGGACGAATACGGGGGGCGGCAGGAGGTGGAATTCATCCCTTTCCAGAGCTTCCAAATTTTTTAAAGTTATTTTCGTAGCTCGGGCAATAGCTTCTAAAGAGATATTCTTTCTTTCTCTTTCGGTACGGAGGTAGGTCCCCAGGGTAATATTTTCTTCCCTCACGAATCTTTTCCCTTATTTTTACTAGACCCTATTTTTTGTTCTAACCACTTTAAACTTTTCTTAATATCTAAAGAAGATGAAACTCCGCGCCAATAATAAAAGTCGCCCGCTTTTTCCACTTCTACTTTTTGGCCGATCTTTAGATCTTTATCTTGACTCCGCGCTATAATTCTCTGCCCGTTTTTAAAGCGCACAAATCCCAAAGTAAGGGGAGCAGGAACTCCCTCCGGAGTAGTGTACAGAATAGTGAAGGTTTCTAAAGTTCCCTCTTTTTCGTCTGGGGAAAAAGAAGTTAACTGCCCGCGTGCAGTTTTATTCTCAGCCAAAGGGCGGGCTTGAAAAGATGGTTTCCAATAGACGGGAGTAGCCCGGTAAAAATCGGTACGTTCTAAGATGGTGACTAAATTATTATTGGCTAAACCACCAATATTTTGGGTTAAACCAATGCGCCCCCCGGCTACTTGGCGGGCTGGTTCTACTGCTCCTTTCAATTGCCAATATACTTCCGCAATCTGGGCCAGTCCCGATGCGCCTACAGGGTGACCCCGCGCTTTCAACCCCCCCGAAGGATTAATGGGCAATTTCCCCTTAAGAGTAGTTAGGCCCTCTTCTACTGCCCGCCATGCTTGTTTGGGGGGGAAGAATCCTAAATCTTCTAAACCAATAATTTCAAAAGAAGTGAAGGCATCGTGAATTTCCGCTAAAGAAATATCTTTAGGCTCTATCTTGGCCATCTGGTAGGCCTGCTGCGCAGCTAATTGGGTGGAACGAAAAGAAGTTAGTGAGTCTCGGTGGCGCACCGCCATTGTATCTGTGGCATGACCTAAACCAGAGACGCGGATTAATTTCTTGTCCGCAGTTAAAACTACTGCCACGGCCCCATCCGTAATGGGGGCGCAGTCATAAGTGCGTAAGGGAAAAGCAACCCATTTAGAGTTAAAATAATCTGCCTCAGAAATTATTTTGCGGAATTGGGCGTAGGGATTTAGGGAGCCATTATAATGATTTTTTATGGCCACCTTACTCAAAATGGCCTGCATTTTCTCGGGAGAAAGTTTAGCCTCGTACTGATATCTTTGGGTAATCATAGCGGCCAGGGCAGGCATCGTCGCCCCATAGTTTCTCTCTTGGGGATCGATTACTTCAGCTAAGATCTTAGTCGTTCGCGCTGTGGGCAAATGAGTCATCTTCTCGCCGGCAATAACTAATACATTCTTATGGTAACCAGAAGCGATGGAATAGAAAGCTGATTCAAAGACGGCTGAACCTGTGGAAGAGGCGGTTTCAATTCTGGAAGAAGGAATACCAGCTAACCCTAATCGATCAGCAATCATAGCCGCTATATTACTATCCCCCGTAAACTCTTCTACATTCATCACCCCAATGAAAATGTAATCAATTGCTGGTACCTGGGCCTCCAATATGGCCTTAGAAGCTGCTTCCGTCATAAGTTCGGGCAAAGATAGTTGGCTCTTGCCAAATTTAGTCATGCCCGCGCCCGCGATGTAAACTTCCCCGGCCATAGTGCTCCCCGCTTAAATTTAATTTGATTATACAGAATCACTAATTATTTGTCGAGGTCAAGAGAACCTGACCCTGACCGTCGATCATTTTTAATTTTCTCGTCGGCCCGAAACAGGCGGGAGAGGGAGAGGCGAAATTAAAACATGAAAAAACCAGTGCCTCATTTTAATGAGCCTATCTCCCTCCCGCGTGAATTAAGCGGGATTTAAAAAGTGATTGACGGTCAGAATCTGACCGGCTAACAGCTTTAATTTTCCCTACCTTAATTTAGGCTTGCGGAAGTTGCCACGTCCAAAGAAACGTGATAGATTTTTTAATAGAGATCTCGGCAAAACCGGCTCTTCAGTCACTCCCGCGAAAGCGGAATTCCTGAAGTACCTTAAAAATGCTGGATTTCAGCCTGCTTCATGCTTGAACAGAAGTGACGTAATTAAATCCTGAGGGACTTATTCAGAGATCTCCCATAAATATTTTGTCCATGAGGAGTTAACAGCTAATGGATAAAATTGAATTTCTCCAACCTATTTTTCATCCGCGATCTATCGCCATTATAGGTGCTTCCTCGCAAGTGGAAAAATGGGGCTACCGCATGGTCTCCCGTCCCGCCCAAACTGGTTATCGCGGAGACATTTACCCGGTCAACCCCAATAGCAAAGAAATTGCCGGACTTAAAACATACCCCACCATTGCTGACCTCCCTTTCGGTATTGACCTGGCCGTGATCACTCTGCCTGCGGCTATGGTTCCTAATGCGCTGCGGGAGTGCTTGGCCAGGGGCATGCGGGGGGCAATAGTGATCTCTGCTGGCTTTGCGGAAGCTGGTGAAGAGGGGAAAAAATTGCAAGGGGAAATCCGGGAGATTGCCCGCCAAGCCCGTATTCCTCTGGTGGGACCTAACTGTATGGGCATCTGGAGCGCACCAGTCAGTTTAAATTTAGCCTTTGAGGAAGCACCTCTTCGCGGTTCCATCTCTTTCATCTCCCAAAGCGGCACTTTGGGTAATTATCTTATGCTTTTGGCCCGAGCTAAGGGTTATAGCTTCCGGGCTTTCGTCTCCAGTGGTAATCAAGCTGTGCTGGAAGCAACCGATTTCCTCGAATATTTTGGCCAAGATGAAGGTACCAAAGCGATTATCCTTTACTTAGAAGGCCTCCAAGATGCTTCCAGATTTGCTAAAGTAGTTAGGAATATTGTCCCCCAAAAACCAATATTAATTTATAAAGCGGGCCGGTTCGACGTGGGCGTGAGAGCAGCTCTTTCGCATACAGCTTCTATGGCTGGCAACGACCGCATCTTTGATTCTTTTTGCCAGCAGGTTGGTCTAATTCGCTGCTATGATCCTTTGCATACTTTCGATATGGCCGTAGCGCTTACTACTCAGCCCCTACCCAAAGGCAAGCGGGTGGCCATTATCTCTGGCGGTGGGGGCTACTGTGTAACCATGGCGGAAGCAGCTTGCGCTTGGGGGCTGGAAGTTCCGACTCTTGATTATGCCACGGCCCAGAAGATTAAAGAAATTCTCCATCCTTTTGCTCCTTTCCCTTTAAACCCTGTAGATGCTGCTTCTGACGTACGCCCCATGACATACGCCCGGGTGATAGATATACTTATGGGCTTGGATTATATCGATGGCGTTTTTATGATGATTCCTTTTATGTTTGAATTTCAGTTACGTTCCGCCGCGGCCATCCGGGAACTCGTCGATGCTACCGAGATTATATGCGGATTGCCTGCTAAATATGGTAAACCTATTTTAGGTAATATGATCCCGCGCGTCAGTGTTGGCCCGGCTCTCGACCTCTTTCAAAAAGCCGGCATACCTTTCTTCGCCACGCAGGATGAATCGGCGCGGGCCATGTCCGGATTAGTGCGCTATGCCCAGATCATCTCCCTTGCCAAAGAGGTTCCCTTTTCTGCAGAAAAGCCGAGATTCCCTCGCGCAGATCAGCCAATTGCATATGTAAGCCGAGTTGACCCTGTAAATATTCCAGAGCGTGATTGAAGTGCATATCCATAATGGTATAGAAGGATCTTTTACCAAAGGCGATTACGGCTGGACTAAAAGAAGCTAACTTGTGGGCCACTTCCGCCACCTTCTGGGAAAATTCTGTTTTCGGTACACAATAATTAATCAGCCCAATCTTTGCCGCTTCGGCAGCGGAAATCCTCTCTCCTAAGAGGCATAATTCGAGCGCTTTTTTGGGTCCTAAATGGCGAATCAAAACGGCCGTAACTATGTAAGGCCATAATCCCCGCTTAATCTCGGGAAGACCAAACTGAGATTCCTCGCTGGCCACAACTAAATCACAGGAAAGACAAAGACCAAGACCGCCAGCTAAACAATAACCATCAACTGCGGCCAAGATGGGTTTGGCACAAGCATTCATCTTGGCCAAAAGCTGAGCGAAGAGGCCTCTTTCTCTTTGTTGTTCCCCCAACGGTTTATCTCCGAAGCTGGCCGAAAGATCTGCTCCGGCACAAAACGCTTTTCCTCCTGCTCCCGTAAGGACAATAGATCTTACCTCCGCTGCTGTTTCCCAGGTATCGATTAAAGAACTTATTGTTTTTATTACCTGAGCATTGAGGGCATTTTGGGCTGCCGGACGGTTAATTGTTATCGTGCCCACTCGATCTTTAACTTCCCCGAGAACCTCTTCTTGATTACTCATATTCCTTTCCTCCTTTGGGCTATCTTCTCTTTATCCCTAAAATTTCCCTGGCCTCCTCTGGATTGGCCACTTCCCGGCCTACCTCATGCACCATTTTTACCAAGGTCTCTATTAATTGACCATTGCTCGTGGTCTTTGTCCCGTCGGGCAAATAAAAAGTATCTTCTAAGCCGGTCCGCGCATTTCCGCCCAGTTCTAAGCAGCGCCGATGCAAGGGCCAAACTTCCGCCCTCCCTATGGCTATAACCTGCCAGGAACTTTCCGGAGGCATTTCCTCCAGAAGAAGAGGCAGCCAACTGGGCTTGGCCGGCATACCGCTCGCCACGCCCATGACTAACGAGATATGCGCCGGGCCCGTGAACATCCCATTTTCTTTATAGAGGCCGACACTGCGCACAATTCCTGTATCAAAACATTCAAACTCTGGCAGAATGTCGTTAGCCATCATCACTTTTAAAAACTTGTTTACTTTTTCTACTGGATTGTCAAAGAGAATCGGAGGCCAGGCCCACTGCCCATCTTTTCTGGTCTTTAAATAGTTGAGTGAGCCAGCATTGCAAGCAGCCATCTCTGGGCGGAATTTTTCTAAGCAACTTAAGGGGCCCGAAATATCAGGTCCAGGCGTTCCAGTGCTCATGTTTATTATAATTTGCGGAACCCGTGCTTTAATCGCTTCTATGATCCGCCCCACTGTCTCCAAATCCCAAGTAGGCAGATGGCCTTTACCTGGCGACTGATTGCGGAAATGACAGTGCACTACGGTTGCTCCAGCATTAAAAGCCTCTTGCGCATGAGCAGCCATTTCCTCGGGAGTCACGGGGACCTGATGGACTTGGGGGTCAGTGAGGACCCCAGTTAAAGCACAAGTGACTACCACCTTAGAGTTAATGGTCATTCATCCTCTCCTTTCGCGCTTATTAGGCAACCTCCTCCCTGGAATAAAGTCTTCCCTATTCATTACGGACTTATTAAGTTGGCCCAGGTCTACTAAGGATCTTGGCCCGCTGGGGTAAGTTCTCTTTTTTTTGCCGCGTTATCTCTAAAGCTTCCGTAATTATTTTGCGGGTATCTTTAGGTTCAATGATCTCATCAACTACCTGAGCTGTCCAGCTTTTGGCTGCTTCAAAAACTTCTAATTTTTCCCGGGCCCGATTTAAATACCCTTCATAAGCATCCTCTTCTACACCCAATCTATAGAATTGCCGCAGGTCAAAAGTAGATGCTTGAATAGCGAAGCGCGCTATAGGCCAGGCATAACAAAGGTCGACCCCCATTCCTTTAACTCCACCTAAGATAATACTCCCCGCATCAGCATAGGCTTCCCGCAAGACAATGGTAATTTTAGGAATAGTAGCGGTGGCGTAAGTATAAAGAATTTTCCCTAAATGGCGCAGCAGACCTTTGGCTTCTTGGTCTTCCCCCGGAACCATAGGAGGAGTATCAACTAAATTGATTAGGGGAATATTATAAGCATCCAGCACTTGCAGAAAACGGTAGTATTTGTCGCAGGCATCAATCTCTAAGGCACTCCTCTTCACTTTAGGGTTATTGGCTACGATACCGGCCACCTCTCCCTTAAAGCGGCAAAAGCAAGTAATAATCTGGGGGGCATAATTCTCTTTGATCTCTAAGTACTCACCTTCATCTACCAAAAGGCGAATTACTTCGTGCATATCATAAGGACTCGCATACTCATCTGGGACGACCTCTAAAAGTTCTTTTATTTCTCGCTGCGGATTATCCTTTGTCAGTTTATAAGGCGCTTTTTCGCGGTAATTGCTGGGTAAATAACTTAACAACCGGCGGGCTTTTTGAATAGTGTCTTGATCATTATCTCCAACCAGGTCACAAGTTCCACTGAAAACCATGTGGTAGTCAGCTCCGCCTACCTCTTGACTAATCTTCTCGGAAGTGGCCGCTGCGGTCATGCGGGGGCCGCCCAACCACAGATTGGCTGAAGTTCTGCTCATTAACAAAAAATCACAAAGAGCAGGAGCGTAAGCCTGGCCGGCAATGCAGGGGCCCATCAATACATTTATTTGGGGAATTAACCCCGAATAGCGCGAAATGAGCGCAAAATACCAATCTAACCCCCCAGTGGGCACATCCCGATAACCTAACCTGCCTCCGGAGGAATCAAGCAACCAAACCATGGGTATGCCCCAACGAGCCGCTAAATTGATTAATTGGGCACATTTCTGCAGATGCTGCGTGCCAATGGAGCCACCATAAACTGTAAAATCACTGGCATAAATGGCTACCATCCGCCCATCTACGCGGGCCGTACCTACAATGGCTCCATCGCAGGGAGCTTCTGACTTCTTACCATCAATTCTTACCCCTGTAGCTCCTACCGCCGACCCTAATTCGTTAAATGTCCCTGGATCAATGAGGCAGGCAATTCTTTCCCGAGCAGTTAATTTACCCCGGCTATGTTGCCGATCAATCTGTTCTTTACCCCCGCCCAGGAGATTTTTCTGCTGCAGCTCGTGCAACCTTTGAATGGCCTTCTCCATCCGTTCCCCCATCTTTTGACCTCCTCTTTCAGGCTGGCTTAATCGACCTTTTCTTCTCGGGTAATTCTTCTTGCTTGTTAGCTAAGGCTTGTAATGCTTTTACGATCTTGGGTCGGGTATCCCGGGGGTCAATTACTTCGTGGACTGTGTAATAGGTATTCCAGAATTTGCCCATATTTAAAACGCTAAACTGTTCTTTGAGAATGCCCAGGAGAAAATTGTAAACCTGGTCATACCTTCCTTCTTCTTTAGCTTTGGCCAATTCTTTATGGAAGATGGCGTGGACCACTGTTTCTGGACCAGTGGGGGCAAACTCCGTGGTCGGCCATCCATAAACAAAATCTGGGAACATGGCCGAACAGCCCATAACGATATTTGCTCCCCCATAGGCCCGCCGCAAGACAATGGTAATCTTCGGCGAAGTTAAGTGAGCATATGTGTGCAGTAATTTCGCCCCGTGGCGGATCACTCCCAATTTTTCCCATTTGTCTCCAGGGGGAAAGGCTGTGGTATCTACTATATTAATCTGGGGAATATTGAAGGCATCTAAAAAGGTCATGAAGCGATCATATTTATCCGAGGAATCAGGCTCCAAGATCCCGCTAAGTTCCTCTGGGTTATTGGCCACCAGACCACAAACTTGATTATTAAAACGACAAAAGCCCAGGATTAAATGATTAGCAAAATTTTCTTTAAGCTCAAAAAATTCACCTTTATCGACCAAGCGGGTAATAATTTCATGAATGTCGTAGGTAAATCTGGGATCGTCCGGCATTACATCTACCAAATCTTCTTCTCTTCTCTCCGGATCATCACCCATCTCCACTACCGGGGGCTTTTCCCAGCAGTTCTGGGGAAGATAGGTGAGGAGTTTTTTGGTCAGGGCAATCGCTTCTTCATCAGTATCAGCTACCAAGTCACATTGGCCACTCTTTTCCATATGAAAATCACCCCAGCCAGCCTCCGGGGTTTTTTTCTCTCCCCCCAGCCACAAAAAACCAGTTCGTCGATTCATGATCAAAAAATCAGACAAAACCGGGACTACCGCCGAAACCCCCGTACAGGGACCCAAGATTAAAGAAATTCTGGGGACAATTCCGGAGATCAACGAATAATTCCTTAAGAATTGGCCAAGGCCATTAAAACCGATATCCCCGCCTTTGAAGCTGAGCCGCTCCCCTGCGGAATCGATAATGCCGATTATAGGCTGTAAGCGTTGCCCAGCCATCTTCGCTAAATCAGCTAATTTCCAAACTCCCTGGTCCCCTAAAGACCCGGACATGACGGTAAAGTCTGTGGCATACACAAGTACCGGCCGTCCCTGAATTTGCCCAAAACCCGTTATTACGCCATCGCCCGGACTGGGCCTGTTTTTTCCATCCCAAGGCGCTCGGTTATCGCGAATTAAGGAACCTATCTCTTCAAAAGTTCCCGGATCAAGCAAAAGATTTATTCTTTCCCTGGCCGAAAGCTTACCTAAGCTGTGCTGCTGAGCTAAACGCTCTGCTCCTCCACCAGCCAAGCTTTCTTCGCGGAGCCCAGCAAATTTCTTTAGAAATCCGTCCATCCATTGGCCCATTTTTTTATCCCCCATTAAATTATTGGTAATGAGATTGTTGGTGAGAAAAAATCTTGCCCTCGCCAAAAATTCCTGGCATAATAGCACCCATCTAAATTGAGCATTTCTTAATAAAAACCAAGCGAAGTCTAAAAATAGAGGGAATAACTTTGACAGATGCCCGCATCCCCGTATTACTCAACCCAGGCCACCGTGATAATTGGCTATTATATTAAAGAATATAATTTCGGGAGTCAAGGTGGAAACCAGCTGAGCAGCAAGAGGAGATCAATCCCTCCTTTTCCCATAGCAAAGGGGGGATGAAGGCGGATTATATAACAATTGAAAAATAAAAGTGAGTTAATCCAGAAGGAATAGCTATGCATAACAAAAGAGTGGAAGTTCGGGCCCCCATGTCAGGTATCTTCTACCGCAAGCCTGCGCCTGACCAACCACCTTATGTGGAAGTGGGCGATATGGTGGTTAAAAAACAAGTATTAGCTCTCTTAGAAACGATGAAAGTCTTTCAAAAGATAAAAGCTCCTGTGGCGGGACGAATAGTAGAGATTGCTTGCCCAAATGAAGCGGCGGTGAAAGATGATGATCTTCTCTTCGTAATTGAAATTACCTCTTATTAATGGCAGCATAAAATAAACGCCATCTTAAGGCGGGGTTCGGCAAGCCCCCAGGGCTTGTCTCTTGCCGCATTTGCTTCATTTTTTATGGGCAATTACGCCACAATTTCATTGGGGGAAGTCGATAAAGCCAGAGCATGGAGGAAGATAAGATTGATAAGTTTAAATATTCAATTGCTCCGATTAATAAAGGTAGGTCATGTTTTCTAAGATTCTTATTGCCAACCGGGGAGAAATCGCCGTCCGCCTAATTAGAGCTTGCCAAGAATTGGGCATCAGATGCGTGGCTGCTTATTCCGAAGCAGACCAGAATAGTTTGCCTGTATTTTTAGCCGAAGAAAAATTTTGCCTCGGTCCTCCTCCCAGTAGCCAGAGCTATTTAAATATGGATAAAATCATTCAGGCAGCCTTAAAAACCAAAGCTGAAGCTGTCCATCCAGGTTATGGCTATTTGGCGGAGAACGGACAATTTGCCCGTAAATGCGCTGATCATGGCCTCATTTTTATCGGGCCTACTCCCGAAAATCTGGAATTGAGTGGGGACAAGATTACTTGCAAAAAGATTATGGAAAAAGCGGGCATCCCGGTCATCCCTTGGAGCCAAAAGCTGATTAATAGTTTTGATGAAGCTAAACATTTTTCCCAAATTTTGGGTTACCCCGTTATGCTGAAAGCCACGGCCGGCGGCGGCGGAAGGGGAATCAGGATTTGCCCCAATGAGGAAAGCCTGCGTACAGAATTTCCCATAGCCAAGATAGAAGCCCAAGCAACTTTTGGGCATGATGGACTTTACCTCGAAAAATGTATCTCCCCGGCCCGCCACATTGAATTCCAAATTTTGGCTGATAAAAAAGGAAAAGTCACCCAATTAGGCGAGCGCGAATGTACTATCCAAAGGAGATATCAAAAGTTGATCGAAGAATCTCCCTCGCCGCGCCTAACCCCGCTTTTAAGGCAAAAAATGGCCCACGCCGCTTTAGCGGCGGCGCAGGCCGTCAAATATTTTAATGCGGGCACCGTGGAATTTCTTTTAGATGAGGAGGATAATTTTTATTTTTTAGAGATCAATGCGCGCATTCAGGTAGAACATCCAGTTACGGAGATGACCACCGGTGTAGATTTAATCAAGGCCCAGATCCGCCTAGCTGCTGGTCAAGATTTGACTTTTAGGGAAGAAGAGATAAAGCCGCGGGGTTGGGCGATAGAATGCCGTCTTAACGCGGAAGATCCAGCCCAAAATTTTAAGCCTTCCCCTGGTTTAATCACGGAATTCCATGCCCCGGGAGGTTTCGGAGTTAGGTTAGACACCCACATTTACCAAGGCTATGAGCTTCCCATATATTATGATTCTCTCATCGGCAAACTCATTACCCACGATGTGACCCGCGCCGGCGCTATCAGGATTATGAAAAGAGCTCTGCGGGAGTTGCGCATCCAACCCATTAAAACGACCATTCCTCTCCATCTGCAGATTATGGATGATCCGCTCTTTCTGGAAGGAAGATTTAACACGGCTTTTATTAAAAGATTTGTGCCCGAGGAAGAGGAAGAAGAATAAAAAAATGGGGCGGGTTAATTTAAAATTTTTATATCCCGCCCCTGATTATTTATTACTTTACGGCATTTTTGAGGGCTTTTCCCGGACTAAATTTAGGAACCTTCTTGGCCGGGATCTTGATTTCTTTTCCGGTCTGGGGATTACGCCCGATACGGGCTTTGCGACGGCCTACGCTGAAAGTGCCAAAGCCCACCAGGGTGACACTCTGTCCTTTTTTTAAAGTTTTAGTAATGGTGTCTAAAACGCAGGTTACGGCCTCTTCGGCTTTTTTCTTGCTCCCCACCACTTTGGCAACTTCCGCTACTAAATCACCTTTGTTCATCTATATCACCTCCTTCATTTTTAAAATAATTAAAATTGCCCTTTTATTTTAATGCAAACAGAAAACTTGTCAAATGGTTTTTGCGCCCTTAAAAAATTTTTTTAAAAAAAACTTGCCCCCAAAATCCGCCTGTGGTAATTTTGTCAATGTCAAAAAATGAACTATTTTGCCATAACAAAGGAGAAAAGTATGCCTAAAGAATTTCATCCACCAGCCCGCATTTTGATGGGACCGGGGCCCAGCAACGTCGATCCCCGCGTGCTTTTAGCCCTGGCCAAACCTTTAGTCGGTCACCTTGATCCCGAGTTTGTCCGCATTATGAACAACCTGCAAGAATTGCTGCGCACGATTTTTGGGACTAAGAATCACCTCACTATCCCCATTTCGGGCACAGGCAGCGCCGGCATGGAGGCGGCTTTTGTGAATGTGGTCGAACCTGGGGACAAAGTATTGGTCTGTGTTAATGGTGTTTTTGGGGAAAGAATGACTGATGTGGCTGAGCGGTGTGGGGCGCAAGTCCGTCCTCTTTCGACTACCTGGGGAAAGCCATTCGATCCGCAAATGATTAGAGATGAACTGCGCACTTTCCGTCCGCAAGTTTTAGCCATCGTCCATGCGGAAACTTCCACCGGGGTCCTCCAGCCTCTGGAAGAAATTCGCGACATTCTAAAAGAATTTCCGGAAACATTGTTTTTAGTGGACACGGTTACTTCCTTAGGCGGCCATCCTGTAAAAGTAGATGAATGGGGAATCGATATTTGTTATAGCGGCACTCAAAAATGCCTAAGCTGTCCTCCTGGATTGGCGCCCATTACTTTTTCCGAAAAAGCCCTCCAGAAGATCAAGAAAAGAACTAAGAAAGTTCAAAGCTGGTACTTGGATATGAATTTAGTGGGGAAATATTGGGGCAGCGAGCGAACTTACCACCATACAGCGCCGATCAGCATGAATTACGCCCTCTTGGAAGCCTTGCGCATTATCCATGAGGAAGGCCTGGAGAATAGATATGATCGGCACCGCCGTAATCATCTGGCTTTAGTGCGGGGCCTTGAAGCTATGGGCCTTTCTATGTTAGTAGAAGAACCCTTTAGACTCTGGTCTTTAAATGCCGTTAAAATCCCTCCGGGAATCGATGATGTCCAATTGCGCAAAAAACTCTTAGACGAATACAATTTGGAAATTGGCGGTGGCTTAGGCACCCTTAAAGGGAAGATTTGGCGCGTGGGCTTAATGGGCTATTCATCTTCCGAAACTAATGTCCTCTATTTCCTTATGGCTTTGGAACAGGCCTTACGCGCTCAGGGGTATGAAGTCCCTAAGGGGGCAGGAATTACCGCGGCCCAAGAATTTTATAGCCAAGCCAAATAAAATGGATCAAAAACGCCAGCAACAAATCCAGAAAAAATTAGCCGCCATCGTCGGCGAAAAATGGGTTTTACACTCGCCCGTGGACCTTTGGGTGTACGGTTATGACGCTTCTTTGGCCACCTCCCTTCCTGATTTTGTAGTTCTGCCTGAAAATGTGCAGCAGATAGCCGCTGTTGTGCGCCTAGCCCTAAAAGAAAAAATTCCTTATCTTCCCCGCGGAGCAGGAACTAATCTGACTGGAGGTTCTATCCCAACTAAAGGGGGGATAGTGATAGAAACCTCCCGCCTAAAATCTATAACCGAGATCGACCTACCTAATTTGCGGGCGGCAGTAGAAGTGGGCGCTACTAACTTAGAAGTCCAGAACGCCTTAAATCCTTTAGGCTACCTTTATGCCCCTGATCCGGCCAGTCAAAAAGTTTCCACTATGGGAGGTAATATAGGAGAGAACTCCGGCGGCCCTCATTGCTTAAAATATGGCGTTACTGCCAACCATGTGCTCGGCTTGGAAATGGTCATGCCCGATGGCCAGATCATTACCTTGGGCGGAAAATGTTTAGATCCCTTAGGCTACGACTTAGTTGGTCTAATAGTCGGTTCTGAAGGAACTTTGGGTATAGCGTCGCGGGTGACCATCCGCCTCCTTCATCAACCCCAGGGTGGGCAAACTATTTTAGCTATCTTTGACTCCCTGGACGATGCCAGTCGCACCGTCTCGGCTATCATTGCCGCGGGCATAATTCCTGCTGCTTTGGAGATGATCGACCAAGTAGTACTGCGGGCGGTGGAGGCCTCGGTCAAAGCTGGCTATCCTTTGGATGCCCAAGGAGTGCTCATCATCGAGATAGATGGTATCCGGCAAGGTTTGGCCAGGCAAGCTGAACACATCCGGCAAATCTGCCAAGAAAATGGGGTGCGCGAAATAAGGATTGCCCAGGATGCGGCCGAGCGGGAAATTCTTTGGAAAGGGCGGCGAGGAGCCTTCGGTGCGGTCGCCAGAGTAAAAACAAGCTACCTCTGCGCTGATGGCACTGTGCCGCGAACTCAGCTACCCAAGGTATTGCGCCAAGTAAAAGAGATTGGCCAAAAATATGACTTGACTATCGGTAATGTCTTTCATGCGGGCGACGGCAACCTCCATCCTTTAATTCTTTTCGATGACCGCGAACCAGGAGTCAGGGAAAAAGTAATCCAAGCGGGAGCGGAGATTCTAAAGGCCTGCGCTGAAGCCGGCGGAACTATTAGCGGCGAGCACGGGATTGGTTTAGAAAAAATCGATTCTATGCCCTTGATCTTTTCGGCAGATGATATTGCCTGTATGCGCAAAATCAAAGAAGCTTTTGATCCGCCAAACCTCTGCAATCCAGGCAAGATTTTCCCACCCATAGAACAAATTTCATCTAAGCAGGCGAATTATTCATCCGCTTATGCTCAGGGCGACTTTGCCAGTTCCTTAAAAAAAATAGTTGGCGCAGAGAATTGTTGGCCGGAAGCAAAAAATAATGAACTTGCCGTGGATGGTCAAGTTCCTTCCTGGGTAGTTTTTCCTGAGCATATAGACCAAGTGCAAGCGGTTCTCGCCTTGGCTGCTGAAAAAAAAGCCTCTTTGATTCCTATGGGCGGGGGAAGCAAAATAGGGCTGGGCCAACCGCCTTCTTCTTTAGCAGCTGCCCTCAATTTGTCGCGCTTAAACCAAACAATCGATTTAGACCTGGAAAACCTCACTATTACCTTGGCGGCCGGCGCCAAGCTTACTGCTGTCCAAGAATCGCTGGCTAAAGAAGGGTATTTTATCCCTTTAGACCCGCCTTTCACCAAAGCCACCATTGGCGGTATTTTAGCTACCAATGCTAGTGGACCAAAGAGGCTTCTTTATGGGAGCGCTCGGGATATAACTTTAGGAATGAAAGTTGTTCTCCCTGGAGGGAAACTCATCAAAGCGGGTGGCAAGACAGTTAAAAATGTATCCGGTTATGACCTAACCAAATTATTCATCGGCTCCTTGGGCACTTTAGGCGTTATTGGAGAAGCAACTTTGCGTCTCTTCCCTCTGCCCGAAAAAGAGATAATTCTCTTGCTCAATTATGCGGAGATCTCTCCAGCTTTTGCTCTGGCCATGGAAATTTTGCATTCTGAACTACTCCCTTCGGCCCTAATTCTCCTAAATAAAGAAGCCCAAACCGCTCTTCCTCTTCCGCATTTAGCCCCATCGGACTATGGTCTTCTTATGGGGTTGGCAGGGACAAAAGAGGAAGTAGAGGGCCAACTTCCTGCTATTCTCAATTGGGCTGAAAAAGGAACCTCAAAATGGCAAATTTTAGAAGAACAAGAAGTGGCCAAGGTTTGGAAGGCCTTTCAGGAACTGCCAGAAAATCTCTTCCTAAAAGAAGATTTTAACATTTCGGGCAAAGCCTCCCTGCTCATCAGTAAAGGAGCAGAAATTTTTAAAAAAGCAGAAGATCTTTTTCAAAAAAATTCTCGGCAGCCTATACTTATTGGTCATTTAGGCTTAGGGATCTTAAATTTCTTTCTTTCTTCACCTCCCGAAATTATTTCTCAACGCCCAAATAAAATTTTAGATAATATTACCGCTTTGCGTAAAGAGATCGAAGAGCAGGGAGGAAATTTAATTATCACCGCCTGTCCCTTGCCATTTAAAAAAGAGATTTCTGTATGGGGTAATCCTGGTCTTTCTTTCCCTTATATGCAAGCTATTAAAAATGCTCTTGACCCTGGTAAGATTCTCAACCCGGGCCGCTTTTATGGAGGCATATGATCACTTCTCTGTCTGATGAACTGGTTAAATGCAATCGTTGCGGGTTCTGCCTCTCGGCCTGTCCTGTTTATCAAGCTACGGGTTTGGAGACTAAAGCCCCGCGCGGGCGCAATGCTTTGGTGCGCGCTCTGCTGGAGAAAAAATTCTCTTGGAATGCAGAGTTGAAGGAATCTATATTCCAATGCTTAAACTGCCGCGCCTGTGTGGAAGCTTGCTTTCCCGCGGTGGCAACTGATGAAGTTGTTGTTTCCATGCGGGCCGCTTATGCTCAGGAATACGGAGAACCTTGGTTGCGCCGTTATCTTTTCCGCCGTCTTCTTCCTGATCCTAAGAAATTAGCGGCCGCCGTGCGCAAGATTCCTCTTTTAAAAAGCGGAGCCAGCCTGCTTAGGGCGTTAAGTTTTCTTCCCTGGCTGAACAGAGATCTTTTTTTGGCCTTCGATCTCCTCCCCCCCTTACCTACCCAAAATCTCCGCGAACTCTGGACTAATACCAGTAAGCAAGGAGGGCAAGGTAAGAAAATAGCTTATTTCGGCGGTTGCGCTTTTAATTTTCTTCTCCCGGATATCGGTACAGCCACTTTGCAATTGCTTAGCCAAAGTGGCTACGAAATAATTTGGCCAGAACATGGATGTTGTGGGTTACCTGCTTATGGCCACGGTGACTTGGAAGCGGCGCAGATCATGGCCCGCAAAAATATGGAACTTTTTCAAGGGTTAGAAGTAGAAGGCCTTGTTACGGAATGTGCCAGTTGCTCTTCTTTCCTAAAGAAGTATCCCGCTCTTTTTCATGCTGATCCCCATCTGCATGAGCAAGCCCAAAATTTTAGCCGGCGCGTCTTAGATATAAGCGAGTTTCTCCTAAAACAAAAGATTGAATTTAAAAATAGTCATCCAGGTTTAAAAATAACATTTCATGATCCCTGCCATTTGCGGCGTTTCCAGAAAATAAAAGACCAACCTCGGCAACTTTTGCAAAAAATTCCGGGCATAAATTTTGTGGAGATGCCCGAGGCAGACTGGTGTTGCGGAGGCGGAGCGGGCTTGAATTTAGCTCATTATAATTTATCTATGAAAATTTTAGAGCGCAAAATGGGAAACCTGCAAAAAAGTAAAGCCCAAGTCCTAATTACCTCTTGCCCCGGATGCTATTTGCAATTGCGCCATGGGGTTAAAAAGAAGAACCTTCCGGTAAACGTAGCCTACCTTACGGAATTTCTGTATCATGGCCAAACTCCTCTCTCCGACCGAGGAGAGGGATAGGCGGAAGGGCCTACATGCCCAATTACTTGCCAAATTTTCCTTATTTGAATTGCTGAGATGGATCTTGAGCGAGGTATGAATTATAATGATCAAACCCTGGAAATTTTTAAAGGCCGAGAAGATAAACTCCTGCCGCGTTTTTGATATTATCCGCGAAGACTATATATCGCCCAAGAGCGGCCAGAAACATGATTTTTATCTGATTGATTCCGTAGATTGGGTAAATGTCATTCCCCTTACTTCCGAGCAAAAAGTAATCTTAGTCAAGCAATACCGTTTCGGCACTAAGGACTTTTCTCTGGAAATTCCCGGAGGCATGATTGATCCCGGAGATACGCCCGCCCAAGCGGCTACCCGGGAACTTCTGGAAGAGACAGGCTATGCGGGGGACGAACCTATTCTGTTAGGCATGGTCCATCCTAATCCCGCCATCCATACCAATCGTTGTTACACTTATCTAATTAAAAATGCTCTTTACCAAAAGCTTCCCGAACAAGATTCCACAGAAGATATAGAGGTACAAATTGAACCTCTTCCCGAAATCCCTAATCTTATTTCTAAAGGAATAATTACCCACGCTTTAGTGATCGCCGCCTTCTACTGGTTTTTTTCCAGTTCCTGGTCAAAAATAAAATAATCATCTTTCCTCTCCCCTGGAGACCGGGTCGCCATGGGGAGAAAGGGCCAGAGGCAGGCCAGAGGCAGGCCAGAGGCAGGCCAGAGGCAGGCATGAATGAAGAAGCATCTAAATCCGCCCCGCACCCATGGAAGATCCACTGCCTCATGATTCTGCATGAATGCTTGCCTCTGGCTTGCTTCTACCCCTTCACCAAATTTTGCTATTTGTTAATTATGACCCAGTCTCCTGGGGGACTGGGAAGATTAAAGAGTGGCAGCAATTACTACCCGCTGAATTTCGTTCGTTCCTTCATAGATCTGCGTAATTTTAGCGTCGCGCATAAATCGCTCTACAGGATACTCTTTTATATATCCGTATCCTCCCAAAACTTGCACCGCTTCCACGGTTACCCACATGGCTACATCAGAGCAGAAACATTTGGACATAGAAGAAAGGCGAATAGTTTCAGGAGAAAGGCGCGACATATCTTTAGGTAGCTCCTGAAGGACCGCCGCCGTTTTATATAAAAGCTGACGAGCAGCTTCTATCTTCATAGCCATATCAGCCAACTTGAAAGAAATTCCTTGATGAGCAATAATCGGTTTACCAAAAGCGATCCGTTCTTTGGCATAATTTAGGGCATATTCAAAGGCGCCGGTAGCGATTCCTAAGGCCTGCGCTCCTACCGCTGGCCGGCTAAAATCTAAGGTTTTCATCATGATGGCGAATCCCCAGCCTTCCTGCCCCAGAAGATTTTCAGCAGGCACTGCACAATCTTCAAAGATTAATTCCACGGTATCTGAAGAACGTATGCCCAATTTATCCTCGTGTTTGCCTACAGAAAAACCTTTTGTCCCTTTTTCCACAATAAAAACGCTCGCTCCTTTATGTCCTCCTTTGGCCGGATCAGTAAGGGCGTAAACCGTAATGATATCGGCCACCCCCCCATTGGTGATGAAAGTTTTGCTCCCATTTAAGATATAAAAATCCCCTTGCCGGATAGCTTTGCATCTAAAAGAGGCTACGTCTGACCCCCCACCCGCTTCTGTCAAAGCAAAAGCCGCTAATTTCTCCGCCCCAGCCAAAGCAGGAAGGTATTTTTCCCTTTGCGTTTCATTTGCGGCCAAAAGAATTGGTAAACTGCCCAATTCTTGCGCTACAGGCAAAATACCAACCGCGGCATCAACTTTCGATAACTCTTCGGTCACGATGATTAATGAGAGCAATCCGGCCCCACTGCCTCCAAACTCCTCAGGGAAATCAACTCCCATAAGCCCATTGGCCCGCAACAAATCCACCATCTCCCAGCTAAATTCCCCTTTTTGATCACGGGCTGCTGCCCCAGGCTCTACTTTTTCTTTAGCCAATTTCCGAACCATCTCACGCAGCAAATTTTGTTCTTCCGTCAGGGCATACTGCATAGCTATTCTCCTTTCTGAATTATGGAAATGCCCCAGGGAAAATAGAAACCACGGAGAATATTATTTTTCAACCCTTTAATAATCATTCCTCGTTAGGCCATCTTTCCCTTATCCCAGCATTCCATTATTCCATCATTCCAATATTCCCCTATTCCAATACCCCATTACCCACTATTCCAGTATTCCTATTTTCCAGAATTTTTTCCTTTTTTTGCCCTATTCTGCGCCATAACCATTAAATTTTAGGAAATATTATTTAGAAATGTCTATGAAAAAATGAAGGCTAAGGGTTGGTTATAGGCCTTCTTTTTTCAGCTCTTCAATGAGCCTCTTTTGCTTTTCGGTGAGGTTTTTGGGGTACTTAACGATGATTCGCACATATTCATCCCCCCGGCCGCTTCCCTGAAAATGGGGAATGCCAAAACCTTTCAGGCGAATACGGCTGTGACTCTGCGTTCCAGGGGGAACTTTAACGTATTTTACTCCATCAAGGGTAGGAACTTCGATGGTTGTACCCAAAAGGGCATCGGTAAGTTTTATCTCTTGATCAACAACTATATCGCTTCCTTCCCTCTTGAAAATAGGATGCTCAGTCACATTTACTTTTAGATAAAGATCACCCGGAGGCGCATTTCCAATTCCCGGCATCCCTTTCCCGGCCAGGCGTAATTTTTTGCCACTCTCGATTCCAGCCGGAATTTTAACCGTTATTTCTTCTACCCGGTCACCTTTGGAGAATTTTATCTTTTTCTCTCCGCCAAAAGCGGCTTCCTGGAAGGAAAGATTAAGCTCATACTCTATATCTTGGCCTTTTTGCCCCATCGTTTCGGGGCGCTGATAACCGCCTGTAAAAATATCTCCATAATCATAGGTTTGTGTGCCTCTCTGCCCAAAAAGATCCTCAAAACCTCCAAACCTGATCTTAGCCCCGCGAGTACCTCCTCCAAAAATTCGGCCAAAGACATCGCCAGTAGAAAATCCCAAATCTTTAAAGAGATCGCTGATATCAAACCCCCGGAAAATATCTTCCTGAGAGAAGCGCTGACTAAATCCGGCGGGACCAAACTGATCGTACTGCCGCCTTTTTTCCTTATCGCTGAGCACGGCATAGGCTTCGTTAATTTCTTTAAAACGCTCTTCTGCTTGCTTATTGCCCGGATTGCGATCTGGATGATATTTCAGTGCCAGCTTACGATAAGCCTTCTTGATCTCCTCCTCGGAGGCATTTTTTTTCACCCCTAATATCTCGTAATAGTCCTTTTTAGCCATTTTTACTCGCCCCTATAAGTCTCGCGAATCAGCCTGTTCAGGAAAATATCTGGATTGGCCATTCCTTCAGCAGAGATCAAAAACTCTTGGCGGCCCGTCTTTTCTTTGATTAATTTTAAGCCGTGCTCATAATTCTGGAAAGCCTGCCGCAGATAATCTTTAGGATCTATAGCCTCCAGCCATATTTTTTCTACCAATTCATCAATAGCTTCTTCGCTAAAATGAATATGCACTTCATTCCGATGAGAAAAGGTCCTCTCAAATTCTTTCACGGCTTGCTGGATCGCCAGCACCTCCTCCACCACTGATTCTACATCTGTGCGCATCTCTACTGTCCGCTTAGTTATGAGCTTAATGCGTCGGTCAGAAAAACTTAACCCATAGCGGTTTTGAAACTCCACTAATTTCTTGCGCATAGATTTTTCTACCATATCCTCTTCTTCTTGGAGGAGCTTTTGGAAGAGGGCTTCTCTTTCTGGGTCATCAGGATTCTCCAGAATTTTATGAAGTTCCCCTACAGGGTCATCGACCATGGCCCGCGTGACTACCAAGCGGCGGATGTTCGTGGAAGGAAGGATATGCTCAAACTTCAAGAGCACTCGCTCTACAGCACTGACCAAGCCTCGGGCTCCCGTTCTCTCTTGATAAGCTTTTTCGGCAATCCGCCTTAAGGCCGCGTCTTCAAATTGTAAGTCAATCCCATAAGCCTTGAAATCCCTTTTCTTACTGATAATGATCGGACTCTTGGGATTTTTCAAAATTTTATAAAGGTCTTCTACTTCCAGGTGCTCAAAAACCGTAATCACCGGCAGCCGACCAATGAACTCTGACTCAAACCCATATTCAATCAGGTCTTCGGCCTTTACCTGCTTCAGGTATTCGATTTTCTCTTCTTTGGACTTGATCTCCGCCCCAAAACCGATTCCTTGGCGATTAAGCCTTTTCTTAATAATTTCTTCTAAACCATTGAAGGCCCCACTCATGATGAAAAGGATATGCTTCGTATTGATCTTTTTCTTCTCTCTTTTGCCCGTCTTTTGAAATTCTAAGAGGGCTTCCATTTGGGAAACTGGATCATGGGGAACTTTTAATTCCACTTCCGTTTCTTCCATGGGTTTGAGCAAGGCACGTTGCACTCCTGAACGAGAAACATCTGGCCCAATTAAATTGGGAGTTGCCGCAATTTTATCCACCTCATCTAAATAAATAATTCCATACTGCGCCAGCTCGATATTCCCTTTAGCCTCATAGACCAGATCACGCACTAAATCCTCTACATCGCCTCCTACATAACCAGTTTCGCTGAACTTGGTAGCATCCCCTTTCACAAAAGGCACGCCGATCTTTTTCGCGATTAGTTTAACTAAAAAAGTTTTCCCCACCCCGGTGGGACCAATCATGATTATGTTGTTTTTTATCTCCCCCACCGCCTCATGTTGTTTATTCTTTTTATTGGCGAACATTTTGATGCGGTTAAAATGGGTGCAAATCTTCGTGGCTAAAACTTCCTTGGCCTCTTCCTGCTTTACCAAATATTCATCCAAGTAAGATTTAAGCTCTTCTGGCTTCATATCAAAGTTGATGTTTAAGGGCTCAGCGGCTTTTTCCTTCTCGCCTTCTTCGATCTTTTCGCCTGCAGGTTCGGGAATTGGCCCAAAACCGGCAAACTGCACCCGGCGCCCATACTTTTTAGCCAGGTAATCGCTTAAATCTTTCTGGATTTCCTTGATATCTATGTCCTGGGCATCAAAATTTTTTCCCATCTTTCGCAACCCCCTCAAAAACTATTCATTTATATTATAATACTTATTCCCCAATCCTGCCACCTTTAAAATCCTCCCCCATTTCCACCTCGTAGGTGGAACAAGCCAATTTCCCACCTACGAAGTGGAACGGAATAGGATTCGCCGCCCACATCTCGCACTTTTATGTGAGATATAGCCATATTGGGGTCAGAGCAGATATTTACTTCTTACTTGGCTTGTTGATAATCATAAGGATTATGCGGAAATGGAACGGGTTTTGCGGAGGATAAAAGAATATGAACCTTTATATCATGAACAGAGATTGATGACCGCAGCATAAGACCTCTAAACTTTCGGGGCATATAAAATGTCTTGACAAATGGGTCGCATTAAAAAGGAAATTAAATTCGGTTGTCGAAAATAAAGATCTGATCCCCTTTTCTATAATTGCTAAACTTTTTTGACAGGTTTTTAAGGCTATGATAAATTTAATTAAAAATCGAATAATAAGGGTAAAATCAAAACTATTCTAAAATTATGAAAGAAAGTCTCCGAAAAATTAAAATTATAGGGAAATAATTTAAGGACGTATTGTCCTGCTTTATTTTTGAAAGAAAAATTCGGGTAATTCTTCCTTCAAAAAGGAGATTATATGAAATTGCGTATAATAATCGAAAAAGATGAAGCGGGCTATTTTGTAGCCGAAGTCCCTGCGCTCCCGGGGTGTCTTTCTCAAGGGAAGACATATGAAGAAGCGATCACAAACATAAAGGAAGCTATTGATGGTTGGTTTGAAGTAATGGAATCTAAGCGATCTTACGATCCATCCAGGATGATAGAAGTTACGGTTTGATGAGCGAGACTTTAAAGCTTTGTTCAGGTGCTGAAGCAGTGCGGAAATTTCAAAAGGCAGGGTGGACTGCTGTTCGCCAAAAAGGTTCTCATATAATGATGACAAAGCCAAGTTATCAATGGACTTTATCAATTCCACTACATAAAGAACTCGGTCCTGGCCTGCTCCGCAAACTGATAAGCCAGGCAGGTTTTACTGTAGAAGAATTTAATAATTTATAACCTTCAATCCCCCCTTTATTCTCTTTCATCTTCTAATTACAGAGGGAGACAAATTGAGAAATTTACCTCTTTTATTTCTTTAATAAAAATTCTTTTTACTAATTATCAGCTAAATAATCTTAAATCAGACTTCTGCGGAAGAAAAAAATTTTTAATTACAAGGTCTGATCTTAATAATATTCAAGAATATTGAAAGCTTGTGGGAAAAACAAAGCAAGGATGGCCTTCCAGGGAAATGGTAAGGATTCTCTATTGCTTGGTGAGAGATAATAAAAGTTTATAGAGTGTTAAACTGGTCATCCGCCAGGGTCATGGCTTACCATAAATAGGTAAAGTCCTTGAAATTTGATTGAGAGGCCGATTTTCCGATAATATAGTGGTCCTTTAAAAGAGACCCTTTAGCAACGGCCTTAGTTGAGGCATGCATTTTATTTTGACAGCCTTTTTCATACCACCTTTAAAATCCTCCCCCATTTCCACTTCGTAGGTGGAACAAGCCAATTTTCCACCTACGAAGTGGAACGGAATATCAAGGAGGATCTTATTTGACTTAATGAGTTTAGTTCTCTTAAGGAGACTGGGGAAAAGATCAGAGCCAGGTAGGTCAGTGGGTTGTCGATACGATTCGAGGAATATAAGAATATGAACCTTTATATCGTGAACAGAGATTGATGACCGCAGCATGAAACCTCTAAACTTTCGGGGTATATAAAATGTCTTGACAAATGGGCCGCATTAAAAAGGAAATTAAATTCCGTTGTCAAAAATAAAGATCTGACCCTGAATTCTTCAAATGGTTCCCCAAAAGTGAAGGGGGGCAAGTTTTAAAATTCTATTGACAAATAATTTTGAAATTGTGATATAAATAATAGCCAAAATTTTTTTCGTTGAGTAACATATCAGGTTCCGATTTAAATTTAAAAAAATTAAGCTCTAAATTTTTATATTTTTCTCCTTTTTTGAGCCGCTGAAGGAGTAAAAATATGGAACGCTTCCAAAAGCCTGGCATGGGATTTATTGTTGATGCCAGGCTTTTGTTTTTTCGGTTTTTTTATTTTCATCGCACTAAAATTTCTTTTTCCTTTTCAATTATAAAGTGCAAAAGGGAGGAAGATAAAAATGATTGATTTGAAAATGGTTACCAAAGCAAGAACTTTTTGTACTGTTTTAATAATAATTTTTCCAATCGCATTTTTAAATGCATGCGGAGGAGGAGGAAGTTCAACATCTTTAAATAATGGACAAATCCCTCAAGGCCAAAAAGGTAATATAATATTGCCTACGGCTACATCATTAGACTTTACTAAGCTAACAGTCAGTGGAGCATTGAAAGAAGTAGGAGTTGACAAAGATGGGCATTTTTTGATTGAGCTGAACAAAGAAAATGTCCAACTTGTTACTGCACATTTAGAAAATGGAGACCCTTTTCTTCTATCTATTGAAATAAAACCAGATAATCAAAATATAACCTTAAATACTTTTAGTACGGCAAAAGCTTTAATTTTTTTGCATCCCGTTCTTGTCAGCAGTGATTCTATAATCGCTAAAATTTTACTTGATTATATAGAGAAATTAGAGGAAACCAAAAACCTTGCTCTCCTTCTGGAACAAAAATTAGCTAAAGATTTGCACTCACTTGTTTATGAAGATGAAGAGATTCGCTCAGGAGTAAGCAAAGCAGTAAATAGGGTATTAGAATATCTGGATTATCTTATGGCCAGTAAATCAAAAGAGAAATTATTGGAAAGAAGATTTGCAGAATCTTTTAAAAAATCAATTAATGTTTTATTCGAAAAAGATTTATTACAGAAAGAAGTTAATGTCGCCCCAGAAACTCCAAAAAGTGGCATTCAAATTCATGAAATTTCTGATGCAAATGACGTTTACGAGTTCTATATCACCAATAATGTAAAGAGATACATAGATGTATACATAATGTATCCAGAAGGGAATCAATATATTTATCCAAGTAATGCATTAAAGACGCGAATTGCCTCTGCGCCTGGCTTTATTAATGGAATTTTTAAAGGGGGGTTATTGCCTCCAAGTAAATCTGATACCTTATATATAGATTTTGCAACACTTAAATTTGATTCAGTTAAACTAAGATTTTTTGGACTTGGAACTAAGTGGAATAATTTTGACTCTAAAGATAAAGAAAAATTGATTTGGCCTTTTTCTTTTACTATAATTTTCGATTTTGCAATACCCTTTATTGAAGTCGTGACAGGAATAAATGCTCCTACCTCCCCTGGTCCGGGAAGGCCCCTTTATGAACCACTGGAGAAGTCTTTAGTAAATTATTTAGCAACCCCAATTTATGATAAACTTATTGAAAAGGTTCTATATAATGATTGTATGGGGTTTTTCATCGACCTTATTTCCGGATATTTAAAGTATTTGCTAAACAATCCCAAATATATACATGATTTTTTAATAAATTGTGGAGTTAGCGGACTCTGGTCCATAGCTAAAGCGGCTATCATGCCGTTGAAAACCATATTTATTATTACTTCAGCATTTGATATTGGCAGAGCTGTCTTAGGATTAAATAATGAAGTCGTAGAGGATTTTGTAATTTTTACTGGAAAAGGTAGTAGTTATGTAGGGGAATTCCCATTATTTACACCTGATCCTGATGATAAATTCCCACTAAAAATAGTGCAGACAATTCCAACAAATGGGGCATCAGATATAGACCCGTCAAATTCCATTTACATTTTCTTTGACGATGAAATAAATCCTATTACTGTAAACGACTACTCTATCCAGGTTTATGTAGTTTCAACTGGAGAAAGAATTTATGGCCAATACAGTGGTGAACTTAGCACAGCAGGAAATTCAATATTGAAATTTGTGCCATTTAAAACCTTGCCTGAAAATCAAATGATTTCAGTCCGTTTAGTACAGGTTTCAGGTATAGAAGATGATGGGGGAAATAAATTAGAAAGCGTTTTTGAATTTAGGTTTACCACAAAAAATAAAAGTCCCGTGGTTCCTGCTAATAATTTGGGATTCGAGATCGGAAATCAGGGATGGAGTTGTGCAGGTGACTGTAACATAATTTTATCGCCTGTTGGAGTTATTTTTGCACCAGAGGGAATGAATATGGCAGTTATAACAACGGGAGATAAAATTGTAAGCGAGAATTCATCATTGAGTGGCACAACATCTTCTTTGACAAGTGGAGATATATATATTCCACCGGGAATGAAAAGCCTAACTTTCAACTACAACTTTGTATCTGCCGAATTTGATGAATGGGTTGGGTCAAAATTTGATGATGTATTCGTGATTGCAATTAGCGGCCCATTGGGTTCGTATGCAACTGTTGTCAATTCCGTGAACAAAATAGGAGTAGCTTCATCAGAACCAATAAATTTACCAAATAGTTATACTTTGAAAGATTCTACACTACAAGATGCAAATCATACCGGATTTTTAAAATATGAAATAGATATTAGCTTATTAGGGAATCCTATCAGAATTTCTTTTTCGGTATCTGATGTAGGTGATACTATTTATTCTAGTATTGTTTTTATAGACAATATTGAGTTCAAATAGCTTTCAGAGATCAGATATTTGAAGAAAGGAGGTGGTAAAATGAATTCAGAATGGTGATATTTTAATAGATTTAAATTGATGAAGCAATTTAGCAGGATTAATAACTATATAAGGGAGGGGAAAATTATGAAAAAAGCTGGAATTGTTATGCTGATATTGGTCTGTGTTTTGTCCTTAAGTTGTGCAGGAAGAGATAGGGTGGCTGATTTTACGCTTATTTCATCTAAAAATATTTCAACTCTGGAAGGGGCGCAAAAAATGGGGGTGTTCGAAGGAAAGGACTGCAAACAATTGTCTCCATTTAGACCCCCTCAACAACCCAATCTTAAAGAAGCCTTGGATAGAGCGCTCGAAGATGGGAAAGGAAATGCCATGGTCGATGCAGTAGTTTATTTCAAACCGGCAGTTTGTATGTTTGACGAAAGTTGTTGGGAAATCAAGGGAACTGTTTTAAAAACGAAAGATATGCTTTTAAAAGGTGAAGTGGATAAAGAGTTAGAAAAAAATTATTCAAAAGAGATATTTGTATCTGCAAATGGGCATGAATATTATGCTTTTAAGCGAAAGGGAAATGTCAATTTAGATCATGATAAAAAGCATTACGATTTAATTATTCGGATAAAATAGGATTTAAAAAATTTATGAGCGGTGCATTTAAATAGGGGTAAATGTGCCGCTCTTTTTTAGGTGAAAAATTTAATATCTAAATTGAGCGATTTTTTGTTTGTTTTTTGTGTGAAAAGTAGCTTGCAGGGCGATAAATCTTGGTTATAATGTGGTTGATGGAAGAACAAAGAATATCACCCTGCAAGTGAGGAAATTATGAA
>Ga0315298_1001127_pt1 | contig 50333 bp, 40 predicted proteins | sample WHS_1_MG_FD_203077 | JGI IMG/M metagenome (GOLD analysis project Ga0315298, IMG submission 203077) | Extremophilic microbial mat communities from Washburn Hot Springs, YNP, Wyoming, USA - WHS_1_MG | ecosystem: Environmental > Aquatic > Thermal springs > Hot (42-90C) | place: USA: Wyoming...
GCGGGCGCGGCACAGGCCCTCCAGCACGGTGCGTTCCTCCGGGCTCAACACCACTTCAGGCGGCCGAGGCATAGCTGTTGTCCTCCTGCCGCCAGGATACCACACAACGGCATTCTACACAACTAAGGATTAATGGGACTGAACACTAGATACCAGTCGGCCGGTTAAGGCGGCGCTCGTCAAGGGCAACGGCAACACCTATACACTCAGTGTTACCGTGGATGACACCTCGCCCGGAGTGATCCAGGGCAGCGTGCAGTTGGTGACCGGTCTGCCGATGCAGCCCGAGTTGACGATCCCGGTGTCATTTGGTGCCGTGGTAACCAACTAAGCCATATGCTGGAGGGAGACAAGCCATGAAGGCACTGGGCTTGGTAGTGATCCTCTGTGTGAGCTCGCTGCTTTCCAGCAACATCCTGTTGTCATGTGTCGGCTGCCACGTGCAGGAGAACTGGACCCCGGAGGCCCGCCCCGCGCACCAGGGGTGCACGGCTCACGCGATATACGCAGGGCAGATCTCCTATGTAGGGGGAACCATTTGGCGCTATCATAACGCTCCGTATAGCAAGACCCCTTCGTCGGACAGAGACTGCAGACAGAAGACTGATTGCACGTACGAGGACAAGTCCGAGACGGCCTTCAGTGATCAATGGTCAGTCGAGGTCATGGAGAACGGGACTTGGCGTAGCACTTCGGCCGACATCTCCGGAGACGATACCGGGGCCAACTGGCATGTGTCGGGGGAGAATGAGGAGGGCGAATACCGGGTGCTCTGCACGGTCAACGACACCCCCGACAGCAGCGCCAATGGTAACGACACGGCGGTGACCGTGCACTCCGACGGTCACATGGTATGGGCAGCGAACTTGACGGGGTGGGACTTGGATGCCGGGTACCCACACTACTACGTCGATCCAGGAATCCCCAGTGAGCCCGGTAATGCTAACCTTATTGCGCTGCGGTGGCACTGGCATGCCTCATGTTGTACAGAGATAGCCCACCTGGACCGGGTGACCCAGAGGGAGCGCGTCGACTATGAGGGCCAATGGACGTGGCTTACCCCCTCTCCGGATGATCCGGATGACCAGGGAACACATTGCCAGGGACACGCCAACTCGGGGTTGGGGGGCCAGGAGGCTGACTTTGGAAACTGCTGGGATCGTCACCCCGATGATCCGACCAGAAACGGTGTCCCGGGGTACCAGGGCTACGTTACCGACCAGCATTCCATGCCGGCATACCGCCAGCTCGGGTACTACTTCGCCTCGTACTGCCAAGGCCATCAGCTTTACCAATGGGCCAAGGCAAAGGGCCGCCTGCCGGTAAAGACCGATGAAACGGCCGGCTGGACCACCCTTGACGAGTACATGATCCAGAGGTACGCCGAGCAGAATGACGGCCTCTGGCGGCATCGGCTCACGAAAGGTAGTTGGTGGTGTACCTACGTCTTGCCAGGTCAGTAATGCGAGTGCGCGCTGCGTACTTGCCGAAGCAGTCGGTGATATTGCTGCTGCTGGTGCTGGTGGCCACGTCTGCGGCCTGGGCAGACGCTCGTGAGGCGGCTCCGGTTGAGCTGCAGCTTGCCTTCCTTGGTGAGGGGCCGGTAAGCGCCTACGAACCAGTTTTGGCCACCGTCACCCTGACCTCGCGCGCCAAGAACATGATATTGGTGCCCTGCAGGGCCGGCGAAGGCCTGCTCGCGCAGGTCAAGGACAGTACCGGCAAGCCGGTGGCAGCCCTTCCTGTCAGCTCCCAGTCGCCCGAGGGACTGGGCAGCGCGATCGAACTTGCTCCCGGGCAAAGCGAGCAAAGAACGTGGGTGGTCACCGGGTTCTACACGTTCGCCCAGCCCGGGACCTATGAAGTAGAGATCATGGCTCGCCAGCGGTCAGCATTGAAGAACGGTTGGGAAGCGGTCGCTCGCGCCTCGGCCTCGCTGAGGGTAGTGCCCTTCGACCGTACCCGCCTGGAAAACCGCTGCCAGGAGTTGGTGGCACCCAAAGCAGCTGCTGCCAAGCTGCCGGAGCTGGTAAGGCGCAGGGCGCTCTACTCGGTGCGCCAGGACACTGTTCTGCCCTTCCTGGAGTGGCTGGTGGTCCACAGGCACGATCCGGAGGCCCTGCGGGCCATCCGGCGGGTAGGCACTCCGCGTGCCGAACGGCTGGCCAAAGCCCTGGCCGACAGCCCCGGTGAGGTGGGCCGGACCGCTAAGGCGGGAATGCGTCTGCCGCCTGCCACCGGGCCCTCAGATGTTGACTGCAATGAGAGGTAGGTGAAGTCGATGCCCAGCCAGCGGCGGCCTGGCTTTGCGCTGCCCGGCCTCGGGCGGCTCCCGGGCACGTGGGATTCTGTGCCGGTTGCCTGCGGCCTGGCGGCGCTGCTGGTCATGGCGGCGTGCCTGTCACGGTTCGCAGGCGAGCCGGCGCGAGGCGCGCAGCCGGGGTGGGCAGTGGTGATCAACGCCGACCAGGTCACCGACGTTGCCATTGACCAGCTACCGCAGAGTGTATCCTCCGTCCAACCGTATGCCGAGGCGCTACAGGCGAACGGGCTGCTGATCCAGCGCGACGCCTCGGGTGAGTGCTTGGTCGCCACCCCCTACCCCCGCCTGGCTGATTCCGACTTGGCCGAGGACCTGCCAGACGTGCTGCTGGCGGCAGGCATCCTGGACCACATAGACGACGCGCAACTGGCCGCCAGGGATCATGGCTACCTACCTGCGGCTGCGCTGACCCCGCCAGGGCGCGATGCGGCACAGCGGATAGCCATGAGGCATGGCTTGACCGCCGGCGCCAATGCCGGTGAGGGAGCACTGTCCGTAGGTTGCTGGCCGGCTTGGCGGATGCACCTGGTACTGCTATCGGAGCGGCAATGGGGCTGCTACGCGTTCGATTCGTACATAGTCCCGCCTCTGGCCGTCGCGGCCGAGAAGGCTCCCCTGTCCGGGTCACCGTCATGGTGGGCCTGGCCACACGCCCATCGGGACTGGGGGCAGCGCTTGGTCACGGTGCCCGCGGGCTTGTACTCCTTGGAAAACCTGGCCCGGTTGCTCTCCGAGGCCGCGGACACCGCTATCACTGTTGACAAACAGGCAGCCCCCCGGCAGCTGGCAGTGGTGGCCTCGGCTGTGCCCCTGCGCAATCTGCTGTGGGCCGTAGGCGTTGCCGCTCGGGTGTGGGTAGAACTCGGTGCCGCCCGCGATCCCTTGGCGGTGACCCTCCTGGCTGACTACCCGGCGCAGCAGGCCTACAGCCCCTCGGGCAATGATCTGGCCCCGCTGCCTGCCCTGGGCACCTACTCAAGCGCCGGCAGCAAGGTAACCAGGGAACTCCTTGCCCAACTGGCAGGCGGCGCCGATGGGCAGAACTGGGTGGGATGGCGGCTGTCCGACCTTCCCCTCGTCTATACGACGGCGATTGAGGAGGAATGGGGGAAGGTGCACCAATTCAGGTACCGGCGGCCGGCTCCCCCCTTGTCAGGAGACCACACTTGGGTGCTGTGGGACAAGGCCATTCTGTTGTCCATGCACGCAACGATGCTGCCGGCGCCGGCCAGGAGATCAGGATGCCGCTTCCGGCGCTCTGAGGTCAGCTGTTGGTCGCCGGGCTGGACGAGCGGGACACCGTCCCTCCCGAGCCCCGAACCCCGATCTCACCCCCCGTTCTCCGTCGGATCGTGCCGGTGCGCCTCCCAATAGTCGTAGGTGGCGGTGGGCAGCCACTTGGCAATGCTGCTGCGAATATGGGCGTTGGCCAGGGCCACGATTGGCTGCTTGACCACGTTCAGGCCGAGGCGGCGGGCGATATTGAGGGGGGAGTAGACCTGCCGGTATCCCCACATCAAGAGTTCAATGCGCTTGTCGGGCGGGATCTGGTGCTCGATGGTGGGCCAGGCGCCGTCATACATGCGGGGGTTGGTGACCAGCAGGGAGTTGGTCTTGAGCGCGGACACCCGACCCGGGCTGCCCGGCACCAGGGCGAGCAGGGAGAGTTGCACGAAGTCGAGGCGGCTGTGGATGATCCACTCGATGGTGCGCTTGATGCTGTCCTCGGTGGCCCGGCGGGAGCCGTCCAGCACGAAAGATCCCAGCACCTTGCAGCCCCGGTCATGGATTTCCTTGATCAGCCGCTCCACCTGCTCCACGGGCCGCTGCTTGGGGTTGAAGGGATAGATGATGTCCTCCAGGCCGACGTAGAACCCCTCGCAGCCGTGGCGGACCATCGGCTCCAGCAGGCCGGGCGTGCCCTCAGAGCCCAACAGCACCTCGACCATGGTTTCGGTGTACCAGGGCTGGCCAGTGTCACGCAGCAGCCCCAGCACGTCGGAGATCTGCTTGGGGCTGGCACCGGCCAAACAGGCGTCTGCCGAATCCACGATCTCCCGCCCAGGTGGGAGGCTCTGCAACTCCGCGGACAGCAGCCCGGGGTCCTTGGGGTGCTGGCAGCCGAAGCCGTTGATCAGGCCAACCGCGCAGAAGCCGCACTGCCGCGGACATCCCGAACTGGAGCGAATGACCCGCGGGAATACGTAAGAGGCGGGCTTGATCAGGCTATGGCGCAGGGCCACGTCCTCCCACGGCTCGTCCGCCTCCACCTGGAGGAGCCCCCGCAGCTCGCGCTTCTCCACCAGGGATAGTACGTGGGCCCACAGCCGGCGGGTGAGGCGGCCGTAGACGAAGGCGTCGTAATGGCGGAGGATTTCCGCACCATTACGCTCCGGGTCCTCCAGGTAGTGCCCCGTGAGGTCGATCCCGCCGCCGACCACCGGCACCCCCAGGCTGCGCGCCTGGTCCGCCAGCTGGTAGCCGCGCCCGCGGGAGGGGGACAGCCCACCGATGGCGCACAGGTCAGCCGATTTCAGGGTCTCCGTAGGGATGGGGCCATGCACCAGTTCGTCGTAGAGGGTGCACTCATGCTCGGGGGGAGTACGGCCGGCCAGGTCCAAGGCCCAGCCGGGGGGCATCCAGGGCTTGCCTCCCTCGATCACATCCCCACGATCACAGCCCGGATTCAACAACAAGATCTTCACAGGTTGGCAACTTTCCCGCCGTGCGGCGTTGCGGAATGGCGGGCAAGGCTCAGCGACAGCGTGCCCTTGCCCGGCGGGGCCGTGTTCCACAGGAACATGAGGCGGGATCATCCCGGGGGTGAAACCGTGGACTGTGGAGGCCCTGCTGCCGTCCGGGGGACAGGTGTTCCCTTGGACAACTCATTGATTATAGCAGATGTGTCGAGAAGGGAGAAGGCGAACCTGGGCCGGGCGAGCCAACGTGCGCAGGGCGTTACCGGTCGCCCGGGCGCGACATGCCTCGCTGCGCTCAGAATGGGCGGCCCGACCGCCTCAGAACCTGACCAGCAAGCGGCCCTCGGCCAAGCGGTCTTCATAACGAGGGGTGGCCAGGGTGCCTTCCTGGTAGTCCACGATGTGATAGCGCAGGCGCAGGGAGGCGCTGGGCGACAGCCGGTAACCCAGACCCAGGGTCTTGAGGTAGGTGGTGTCCAGGGTGATCAGCCCACGGCCTTCCTTGACCATGCGCTCGTATGCCAGGTCGAGGGTGAGGTGGTCGGTCAGGCCATATTCCAGGCTGCCGCGCAGGCTGCGCACCATGGGGTCGCGCACGGCCACCGGGGATTCGCGCTCCAGGGCCAGGTTCGGGAGGCGCAGGCGGTTGCCGTTGCCAGGGGCGTTCAGTCCCATGCTGCCCAGGGAGGCATCCTCGGGACGGGTCTCGCTATAGGCCACCGCCACCCTGCCGCTACCCAGACTGTAACTCACCGTCCCGGGGCCGGTCGCGGCGCCGGTGACCAGGGAGGTGGGGTTGTGCGCAGTGGCCACCGGATGCTCGAGCCAGGAGGGATAGTCGCCGCGGGCGAGAGCGCGGGCATGGGGGAGGGCGGGGTCGGTCTTCTGATCCAGAAAGGCGAGGCCGTCCTTGAACTCTTCGATCAGGCGCACCAACGCGGCGCCAACCTTGCGGCGATCGGTTGCCGTGAGCCGGGCCAGTCTGTCCTTCATCTCCTGGCCCACAGCGTCACCCTTGGCCTCCACCCGCTGCAACCCATCCACCGGCTCGGCCAGGGCCACGCTGAACTCGTACCGGCTCAATTCTTCCTTGCCGGAGAAATCGAGGCTACTGCTGATAAGGCCCAGTCTGGCCAGGTAAGCCGATTGCGCGTAGGCCCAATGCCCCGCAGGCACCGTGGCAAACGGGCTGGCCCACCCGGCTGCCGACAGCGCCAGCAAGGCCAACAGCGCACACCACACCCGCATCACAGACACTCCCAATGTGAGTATACCACCAAGCGGGGCCAAATGAACAGGTGATCGCTAAGGAGTACAGGCAAAAGAGCAGGAGAGAGCGCTATCCGGTGGCGTGTTGGGTGCGGTTGATGGCCATGTCCTGCCATTCCCGATTCAGCGTGACAAACCGGGCGGACCAGCCCGAGATGCGCACGGCCAGGTTCCGATACTGCTCGGGATGCGCCTGGGCCGCCCGCAGCGTTTCGGCATCGACCGCATCCACATGCATGAATAGCCCGCCCATCTCCACAAACCCACGCAGCAGGGAGACCAGCGCCCGGATTCCCTGCTCCCCGCGTAGGCCGGAGGGGTGCACTTTCAATTCGAGCGCGGTGCCGTTGGTGAGCCGCTCCAACCCCAGCGTGCAATACGAGCGTAGCACCGCGGTGGGACCGCGCCGATCGCTGCCGGGCGTCGGAGAGAAGTTGGTGGCCAGGTACTCCCCCGCCCGGTAGCCGTGTGCGGCCGCACCCCGCTCCGCTCGCCAACCCACTTCTCGCCCGAAGGTGGAGACCCCGGGCGGGCGCAAGACCCCCTCGCGCTCCCGGACCCTGCCCACCAGCGCCAGGTAGTCGTCAAAGACGCGCCGGGCGAGGGCGTCAGCCTCGGCGTTGTCGTTGCCATAACCCTCCAGCGTGGTCAGGACGTGCCGGCGCAGGGGCTCATATCCTTCCCAGTTGGCCCGCAGCGCAGCCACCAGGTCTGGCAAGGTGATCTCCCCGCGCTCGAATACCAGGCGGCGGATGGCGAGCAGACTATTGGCCACGTCCGGCAACCCGCCGGCATGGGGAGCAAAAACCGTGTAGCGGGCCCCCCGATCCCAGTAGTCGCGGCCGCGAGCAATGCAATCTCGCACCAACAGCGACAACAGGGGCGCCGGCTCCCCGCCGCGGGCGAAGTTGTCCGCCTCCGCGTGGATCGCCTCCACCTGCGCGGCCATGCGGGCCAGCCACGCCGCATATATACCCTCGAAACCGGGCTGTCTCTCCCTCTCCCCCTCTCCCCCCGGGAGAAGGCTGGGGTTAGGGGCTGCCCCCTCCCCCTCTCCCCCCGGGAGAGGGTCGGGGTGAGGGGCTGCCTCCTCCCCTCTCTGCTGGCGCAGAGGGGGTTGGGCAGTGAGGTTCGCCCCCGCCGGTGGGCTGACGGCTGGCTCCCCCACCACTCCCAGCGCCTGCTGCAACAGGAGGAAAGCATCGAACGGGCGGTAGATGAAGCAGGTTTCGCCCGGAATGATGATCTCCCAGCACCCGTCGTTGGCAAAGCGGCGGGCCACCGACAGGGGATAGCCAAAGCGGGTGAGGCCGGCGAGCACGGTCTCCTCGTTGTAGACCGCCACCGTGCCGCCGCCCAGCCGCTGCACCTGGGCGATGCGGCGCAGCAACGATTCAGGAGTGTTGCGGTTCAGGCGTACGGCAATCGGGAAGTCGCTGATGCGCAACTCCTCTACCACGTCGAGCACCAGGTCGGTGACTTCGTTGGCCACCTCCCGGCCCCGCTCGTCCACGCCTGCCAAGACGACGTTCTGGTAATACTGTCCGTCGCCCGAGCCGCCGAAAGCATCGGGCGCGCCGATCCACTCGCAGCCCTTGATCCAGAAGTGTGCCAGGATCTCGCGCGCCCGGTCCAGGGTGATGCGGCCGGCCTTCAGGTCCCGGCGCAGGTAGGGCCCCAGCATTGCGTCCACCCGCCCCAGGCCCGACCAGTTGCCGCATAGCCGCTGGAAGCAGAAGAGGAACCACAGCGCCTGCACGGCTTGGTGGAAGGTGCGGGCCGGGCGCTCGGGGACGTCGGCCAGGTTCTCGCGGATGACCCGATAGTGCGCCTGCTCCTCCCCCGTGCTGGCAGCAATCCGCTCCTCCAGCAGGTCGAGGTGGCGCCGGTGCCAGATGCTGGCGGCCTGGAGGCAGGTGAGCATGGCCGAGAGCACGTCCACCCCCCGCGGGTCCAGGGCGCCTCCTGCCAGCCGCTCCTCTATCTCCCGGCGCAGGCCAGCATACCCCACGCGCAGGGCATGGTCGAAGCCGATGGTAGTGTGGCTGGTGCTGCCAAATATGGGCTTGCCGCCAGAGTAGACAGGGGTGACATGGCGGGTGGCCGGAAGCAGCGTCGCCGAGCCCACCACCAACTCCCCGGGCAGGATGCGCAGGGGGGCCTCCCGCGCGATCAGCAGCACCGCCCGGGCGTAGCGCAGGTACGGGGACTCCTCCCCTCTCCCCCCGGAAGAGGGCTGGGATGAGGGGCTGCCTCTACTCCCTCTCCCCCCGGGAGAGGGTGGGGGTGAGGGGGCATCGTCTATGCAGAGCCCCGGATCCACCAGCGCCCTCCCCCACTCGCCCGACTGGGCACGCTGGGCGAGAGCATGGGTGGTGGCGGACAGGCGTCTCGGGGCCATCGCAGTTATCCAGGTCCTCGCGTTTCCTCTCGTTTCGGCAGGGCGGCCGCGGGTGCAGCCACCTAACCCGCCCCCAGCGCTATCACCAAAGTCGTGGCGGGGATCGGTGCGGTCCGGCGAGGGCATGTCACGCGCCGGCGGTCGGCGTGCTGGGCGCCGGTTGCCCCGCGTTGGGATCCCACTTGTGGTCCGGGTCGGGGTAGAAGAATCCGCCCTTGGCCCCAATGGATACGAACCACCCGCCGGGCACCCGGGCGCGCATAATCGGCAGCCCGGCAAACACCCCGAAAAGCCCCCACCTTGGCGGCGCCTCGGTGAACTCTACCATCTCCCAGACCAATGGCATGATTCCGGTCCCCTTCCGATATTCCTACTTCTTCTCTCCCTGTCTCCCCCGCGCCCGCGCCTGCAGTTCTGCCAGTTTGTTCAGCGCCTGCAGCGGGGTGAGGTTTTCCAGCGGTATGTCCCTGATCTCCTGTAACAGCGGGTCAGGCTCCGCCGCCCGGGGGAAAAGGTCCAGCTGGTCGGGCGGAAAAGTGAAGTTGCGGGCAGGTGATAGGCGCCTGGAGGGCTTGCCGATGGAGTTTGACTGCTCCAGGCTCCAGAGCACCTCCTTGGCTCGCTCCACCACCTCTGCCGGCAGGCCGGCCAGCCGCGCCACCTGGATGCCATAACTGCGGTCCGTGCCGCCGGCCACGATCTTGCGCAGGAAGACAATGCGCTCGCCGTCCTCCTTGACCGCAATGCGGTAGTTGCGGCAGCGCGCGAGCGTCTTCTCCAACTCGTTCAGGTGGTGGTAGTGAGTGGCAAACAGCGTCTTGGCGCCCATCCGGGGGTGGTTGTGCAGGTACTCGGCGACTGCCCAGGCGATGGAGAGGCCGTCGAAGGTGCTGGTACCCCGGCCGATCTCGTCCAGAATCACCAGGCTCTTGCGCGTGGCGTTGTGGAGAATGTTGGCGGTTTCGTTCATTTCCATCATGAAAGTGGACTGCCCGGTGGCCAGGTCGTCGCTGGCTCCCACCCTGGTGAAGATGCGATCCACCAGGCCGATGGTCGCGGCTGCCGCGGGAACGAACGAGCCGATCTGGGCCATCAGCACAGCCAGCGCCACCTGGCGCAGGTAGGTGGACTTGCCCGCCATGTTGGGGCCGGTGATGATCAAGAGTTGGTTCTCGGCGCAGTCCACCTGCACATCATTGGGCACAAAGCGCTCACCGACCAGCGTCTGCTCCACTACCGGGTGCCGGCCGTCACGGATACTTACGGCGTCGCCTTCGTTCACCACGGGCCGGCAATAGTTGTTGCGCCGCGCGACCTCGGCCAGAGAGGCCAGCACGTCCATTTCGGCCAGATGGCGGGCCGTCTCCTGGATACGCTGGGCCTCGGCCGCCACCCGCGTGCGTAGATCGCAGAAGAGGCTGTATTCCAGCCCGGCGATCTTCTCCTCGGCCCCCAGCACCCGGGCCTCGAACTCCTTGAGTTCCGGAGTGATGAAGCGCTCGGCATTGGCCAGAGTCTGCTTGCGGATGTAATCCGCGGGCACCAGGTCCAGGTTGGGCCGGGTTACCTCCAGGTAGTAGCCGAACACCTGGTTGAAGGAGACCCGCAGGGACTTGATCCCCGTGCGCTCCCGCTCACGCTGCTCCAGGCCAGCGATCCAGTCCTTGCCCTCCCGGCTGGCGGCCCGCAGTTCATCCAACTCCGGGTTGTAACCCTGGCGGATGATGCCACCCTCCCGCACCGAGAGCGGAGGGTGGTCCTCCAGGGCTGAGGTGAGCAGGCCGGCCAGGTCTTGCAACAGGTCTACCTGCCCGGCCAACGTTGGCAGCGGCTCGGTCCCTTGGCCCAGCAGGGTAACCAGGGCGGGCAGGGCGGCCAGAGAATCGCGCATCCCCGCCAGATCCCGGGGGTGGGCGGTGCCGGTGGCAGCGCGGCTGGTCACCCGCTCCAGGTCGTGCAGGCCCTTGAGCGCAGCGCGGACCTCGGCCCGGAAAAGGTCGTCGCCCAGGAAAGCCTCCACCGCGTCGAGCCGGGCGTTGATGGCCTCCACCGCGAGCAAGGGCGCCAGCAGCCAGCGGCGCAGGGCACGGGCGCCCATTGCGGTCTGGGTGTCGTCGAGCAGCCAGAGCAGGCTGTTGCTCCGGCCGCCGTCACGCAAGTTGGCCGTCAGTTCCAGATTCCGCCGGGTGGCGGCGTCCAGGATCATGAAGCCCGACAACGAGTAGGTCGCCAGGCCACGAATCTGGCTCACCGCCGACTTCTGGGTCTGCTGCAGGTAGTGTAGGGCCATGGCTGCCGCCCGCACCGCCAGCGGCAGGTCCTCACAACCATATCCCCGCAGCGAGGCCACTCCGAAGTGCTTGGTGAGTAACTGCTCAGGTGAGATGAGCAGGAACGGGTCGTCCTCCAGCACCGTCACCCGTCCCCGGCAGGCGAGGCCCAGCATCTCGGTGAAGCCAGGCTCCTCGCTCAGGGTGCGGGTGAGCAGCACCTCCGCGGGCGCCTGCCTGCTCAGTTCCTCCAGCAGGCGGTCCTCAGCTCGCTCACCCTCCACCTGGGTGGTCATGAACTCGCCCGTCGAGCAATCGGCGAAGGCCAGCCCCCATCCGGCGTCCCCCCGCGCGATGGCCCCCAGGTAGTTGTTCTGCCGCTCCTCCAGCAGAAACTCCTCCACCACCGTGCCCGGGGTGAGGATGCGGGTGACCTCCCGGCGAACCAGTTTCCTGGTCTTACGCGGGTCCTCCACCTGTTCACAGATGGCGGCCTTGTGCCCGGCGGCCAGCAGGCGGGCGAGGTAGCGATCCACGGCGTGGAACGGCACCCCGCACATGGGCAGGCGCCGGCCCTTGCCAATCTCGCGGCTGGTGAGGGTGAGGTCGAGCACTTTGGCCGCGAGTTTCGCGTCCTCGCCGAACATCTCGTAGAAATCGCCCAGCCGGAAAAGCAGCACCACGTCCTGGTGCTGCCGCTTGATGGCCTGGTACTGCGCCAGCATCGGGCTCAGTTCGGTGTCGGGCACAGGCGGCTCTCGCAGGCCTGCTCCGGTCGCTATGCAGGGAAGCAGGCGGGGGCTATAATCAGGCAGTTATTCGCAGGAGGTTCCCTTGAAGCGGCTGCTTATCCTGCTCGCCCTCCCCCTTGCCCTGGGCCTTGGCTGCGCCCGCTACCCCAGCACCCCGCAGGTGCTCCAACCCCGGCAGCGGCTGATCCTGCAGATGACCGTCCAGGGGCGGATCAACGCGGCCTACTACTACTTCTTTGCCATAGACAGCGACGGCAATCCCTCCGACGGGCCGGTGCCCCTGGTGATGACCCCCTCCACCCCCATGCCCGCCTCGGGAGTGCCGCTGATCATCTCCGACACCGACGTGCCCCCGGCGGACTACGTGGTCTTCCACAACGGCGCCTTCCAGCACTATCGCAACGGCGTCTTCGTGGGCCCACCCTTCGCCTACACCTCGCCCGCGCCCGACTCCCAGGTGCTCACCATCACCCTGGACCGCACCACCCTGGCCAACCCGAGCGCACTGGCACTGGATATCAACTTCATCAACTCCGAGCGGCTCATCCCGCCCGACGACCCCCTGGCCCTGCTTGACTACGACGGCCTCGGGCCCCGGGGGGACGAGTATGTCTCGGTGCCAACCACCGCCAATGCCACCTTTGACAACGACCAGGCAGCCATCCCCGAGGAGGCCAGCGATACCCCGGTGGCGGACCTGGATATCGTGGACTGGCGGATCGAGATCAGAAACGAGTAGCGGACTGGCTCCGGGGCAAGCACTGAAAACGGGGGAAAACCATGCGAAAGGAAGAGCCAGAGGAGACCCGGCGACAACTCGAACGTTTCTTCATCAGCAACCCCCATGCTGTCAACACCGCCAGGCAGATAGCCAGACGGACGGGCATTAGCCTGGCTGAGGTCGAGCGCGTGCTGGGTACGATGGCGGCCGAGAACTTTGTGCAGCGGATTCAGTATCCCGGGGTGAACATCTACCGCTACATTCCCCCTCGCCGCGAGGCGAAGTAGCTTTCGCCTGCCCGCAGGGAGCCCTGGCTGATAGCCGAGGGGTGGGACGGGCAGGAAACTGCCCCCAGGCAAGGGGGTCTACCCCACCACGATATTGACCAACTTCCCTGGCACCACGATCACCTGGCGGACAGTCTTGCCCTCGAGGTAGGGCGCAGCGCGCTCGGAGGACAGAGCCAGTTCGCGCAGCATTTCCTCGGAGGTGTCGGCCGCGGCAGTCAGCCGGTCGCGCACCTTGCCGTTCACCTGCACCACCAGCGTGATCTCGGGCTCCTTGGCCACTTCCTCGTCATAGGCAGGCCAGGGCGCCAGGTAGACGCTCTCATCGTGCCCCAGGCGCTGCCATAACTCCTCGGTGAGGTGCGGGGCGAAGGGGTGGAGCAGTTTGACCAGGCTCTCGGTGGCCTCCGACAGCACCGCCCGCAGGGAGTCGTCCAGCGGCTGCGAGCGGGCGGCCGCCATCTCGTTGCTCAGTTCCATCATGGCGCTGATGGCGGTATTCAGATGCATCCGGGCAATGTCGCTGCCCACCTTGCGAATGGTCTGGTGCGTCTTGCGCCGCAGCCTCCCGGCCGGGCCGGAGGCGTCCGTGAGCACGCCGCCCGCCCAATCGGGGTCATACTCGCCGGCAAACCCCGTCACCAGCCGCCACACCCGCACCAGAAAGCGATAGGTCCCCTCCACCCCGGTGGCGCTCCAATCGGCCTCCGCCTCGGGCGGGGCCATGAACATCAGGAAGGTGCGCAGGGTGTCGGCGCCATAGCGGCCGATGATTTCCTCGGGCGGCACCACGTTGCCCAGGCTCTTACTCATCACCGCCCCGTCTTTGAGCACCATACCCTGTGGGAAGTACGAGCGGAACGGCTCGGGGAAACTGACCATCCCCATGTCGTACATCACCTTCACGAAAAACCGGCTGTAAAGCAGGTGCATCACCGCGTGCTCGATGCCACCGATGTAGTTGTCCACCGGCAGCCAGTACTCAACCTCCTCCCGCGTGAAGGGCGCCCGGTCCTCGTGCGGGCTGGCATAGCGCAGGAAGTACCAGCACGACTCGATCCACTGCGCCATGGTGTCGGTCTCACGCCGGGCCCGCCCCCCGCAGGTCGGGCAGGTGGTGTTCACGAACGAGGGCGTCTCCGCCAGCATGGTCGAGGGGTCTCCGGTAAAGGGGATGTCCTCGGGCAGCACCACCGGCAATTGGTCCTCGGGCACGGGCACCATGCCACAGCGGTCGCAGTAGACCACCGGGATGGGCGCACCCCAATAACGCTGGCGAGAGATCAGCCAGTCACGCAGGCGATAGTTTACCGTGCGCTTGCCAATCCCGTGCTGTTCCATGTACTCAGCAATCGCAAACCAGGCACGACCGTTGGGCATACCATCGAAGGGCCCGGAGTTCACCTGCACGCCCGGATCCACATACGCCTCGGTCATGGTGGCCGGGTCCAGGCTGGCGCCCTCCGGCTGGATCACCACTCGGATCTCCAGGCCATAGCGCTTCGCGAACTCAAAGTCGCGCTGGTCGTGCGCGGGCACGGCCATGATGGCGCCGGTCCCATACTCCAGTAGCACGTAGTCAGCGACCCAGATGGGCACCCGCTCACCATTCATGGGGTTGATCGCGTAGGCGCCGGTGAAGGCCCCCCGCTTCTCCGTCTCGGCGGAAGTGCGCTCGATGGTGCTCCGTGCGGCCGCCTGTGCGCGCAGGTCGGCCACCGCCTGCCGCTGCTCGGGGGTGGTGATGCGGTCCACCAGCGGGTGCTCCGGCGCCAGCACCACGTAGGTGATGCCAAAGACGGTGTCGGGCCGCGTGGTATAGACGGCAAAGGACTCGCTGCCGTCTGCCAGGGGGAGGGAGAACTCCACCCCTTCACTGCGCCCGATCCAGTTGCTCTGCATTACCTTGACTCGTTCCGGCCACTCGGTGAGCAGGTCCAGGTCTTCCAGCAGGCGCTGGGCGTAGTCGGTGATGCGGAACCACCACTGTTCGCGCTCCTGTTTCACCACGGGCTGCCCGCAGCGCCAGCAGCCGCCGCCGGCCACCTCTTCATTGGCGAGCACGATCTCGCAGGTGGGGCACCAGTTCACAGGCGCCGCCTTGCGGTAGGCCAGACCGCGTTCCAGGAACTTCAGGAAGAACCACTGCCCCCAGCGGTAATAGTCGGGTGAGCAGGAGACCACCTCGCGGTCCCAGTCGTAGGAGAAGCCCAGCCGCCGCAACTGCCGCCGCATGTTCGCAATGCACTCGTAGGTCCAGGTGGCGGGGTGGGTGTGGCGCTTCACCGCCGCTTGCTCGGCGGGCTGGCCGAAAGCATCGAAGCCCATGGGGTGCAGCACATTGTAGCCCTGCATGAAGTAATAGCGGGCCACCACGTCGCCGATGGTGTAGTTGCGGGCATGGCCCATGTGCACGTCACCCGAGGGGTAGGGGAACATCTCCAGCGGGTAATACTTGGGCCGGCCCGGGGTGGTGCGCGTGCGGTAGAGATCCTGCTCTTGCCAGCGGGCCTGCCATTTCTCCTCTACCGCGATGTGGTCATAGCGTTCTTCCACTGCCTTGCCTCCCGTGCCGCCGCCTCAGAACAGCCGGCGCAGCAGCAGGTATGAACCAATCACTGCCAGGGCGGCCAGCGCCGCCCAGAGCAGCGCAAATCTCTCTTCCCGACTGAAATCGAAACTCTTCCAGTTGGCCGCAATCACCCCCAGCCCGATGAAGGGCAGCCCGGGCAGCGCCTGTAGCCGGGGCAGCAGCAGGAAGGTGAGCGGCGATAGCAGCACCGCGACCACGATCCCTACCACCGTGCGCCGCGTGCTCATCCCCAGCCGCCACACCGCTGCCAGGTACACCGCGGTGAACAGAAAGTCGCCAATCCCCATCGCCTCCAGCGAGGGGAGCGGCAGGTGCGCCGCCTTGGGCACAGGCACCGAAGAACTGAAGTGCTCCACTACCTTGGGCGCCTTCTTGCTCACCTCGGCCACAAAGCCCCAGTAAACGCCCCACACGTCCACCGCGGCCGCCACCACCGCTACCGGCACCAGCAGGTTGCGCTCGCGCACCAGGCGGGCGATCAGCCCCCCAAACAGGGCGGCCGTGACCACAATCAGGTAGTCCGCGACCGGATATAGCGGCACCGGGCCGTACTTCTTGCCCGCGAGCACCAGCGCAGTGCCCAGCAGCGTCCCCACCACCTGGCCCCAGGCCGGCACCGGGAGCCGCACCAGCGCCAGCAGCAGCCCCACCGCAACCGCGACAAAGGCTGCCAGCAGCAACACGGTGAAGGCCCCGAGCAGCACCGGGAGGCCGACATCCAACCGCGGCAGCACCAGCAAGCCAAAGTAGGCAATCGCCAGGTACAGGGCGGAAAATGTGAAAACCGGCCCGAAACTGGTCGGGGCCGGCGGGCCGGAAGCGCTCTCTTTCGACGCCAACTGGTGCCCTCCAACGGCACGGAGCCAGGCACAGCATAGGCGCCGCGAGCATGCTTTGTCAAGGAAAGGCAGGGCGGCGGAGAGTACCGTGGGGGCGGGCGCTACCTGTCCCCTACGTGCCGTGGCATTCCGACGCCCGTCCGGCAGCAGCCGGCTGGGCATGGGCTCCCCGCGGGCGGAGGAATTCGCTCCAAAAAGCACCGGGGGCAAGGTACAGGCCGCCTACCCTGTGGAAAGAGGCTTGCCCACAGCCGCCGCATGCCCGAGCCTCCGTACACCAAGGGGCTGAGCGCCTCGGAAATAGGATGCTGGCCGCAGCCAGTGGGTATGATATAGAGGCGCCGGGGAGCGCCGCCGCAAAGGGACCAGGCCGGCTGGCGGCGAACTGATGGTGTCCCGGCTCCGCCTTGGCGCCGGCAATACGACGCAGGCGGGAGGGCCTTTTGAGCGTGGATTCGCTTCCCGGTTTCTGGGCCTTGGCCCAGGCCAACGCCCTGCGCCTGCTCCCCATCGGCAAGGTCTACCTGTTCATCCTGGTGGGGGTCGCCCTCTACTGGGTGCTGCCCACGCCACTCCCGCCGCGCCACCGGCAGACGTTGCGGGAGTGGCTGCTGGTGGCGGGCGGGCTGGTATTCGCCTACACGGTGGTGGACACCGTCGGGGCCTTCTTCATCGGTCTGCTGACCCTGGTCGTCTATATTTTTGCCGGCACCTCTGTCTCCCGCTCGCGCCCCGTCACCATCCTGCTCACCGTAGGGCTGGTGACCTGTTTCTGGTGGATCATCACCGGCCGGGCCCACATCTGGCTGGTCGGCCTGGCCACTCCCGAGTTGGCCCGCGCCGCGCCCTTCCTACCCGCGGCTTACCTGGAGCAACTTCGCCAGGAAAACCTGCTGCGCTACGTGGTGGTGCGTCTGTTTGCACTGCGGCCGCCCAGCGCCATCATGCACCAGGGCCTGCTCACCTATCTCGCCTACCTGATGCCCGTGCGGATGGTGCACGTGGTGTGGGACGCCCACCTGGGGCGCACCAGGGTGCGCGGGCTGCGCAGCATGCTGGCTTACACCTACTTCATCCCCTGCCTGCAGTGCGCACCCTTCATGTTCTATGAGAGTTTTGCTACCCAAGCGGAGAAGGTGGCACGTCCCGGGCTGCGTGAGATCTGGTACGCGCTGTTTCGCATTGCGGTCTCGATTGCCCGCCTCTTTGTGGGGCTGTTCGTTATAGTCCTGTACAACAACCGGGTGTTTCTGACCCCGCTCGGTTTCAGTCCCGGGGAGGCGTGGCTCTCGGCGGTGGCCTTCACCATCAACACCTACCTGCAGCTGGCCTACTACGGCGACTTCGGGCGAGGGTTCGGCATACTGCTCGGCTACCAGGTCCCCGAGAGTGTGGACCGGCCGCTATGGGCGCCCAACCTGGTCCAGTGGTGGCGGCGCTGGAACATGGTGATCACCGAGTGGTTCAAACTCTATATCTACTTCCCGCTGGGTGGCAACCGCAAGGGTGAAGTCAGGGCATATCTGAACAACCTGGCGGTGATGGTCGTCTGTGGTCTGTGGCACGGTATCAGCCTGCCCCTGTTCACCTGGGGCGCCCTGCATGGGATGGTGCTGTGCCTCACCCGCTTCTGGCAGCGGCGGGTGAACCCCAAGTACCCGCCTTTCCTGCAGCGGCCCATGCAGGCACTCTCGATTGCAGGGACCTTCACTTACTTCTGCTTCAGCATGGCGTTGCTGCACGTGGGCATGTCGCGTCAGCCCATCCAAACCACTATGGAGATGACCATGCGCCTGCTGGGGATGGGATAGCGGATGCTTGACTCGGGATTGCTGGAAACAACGTGGCTGCGGGTCAGCCCCATCCTCCAGATGCGGGCCCATGATAGCGTCTACCTGCTTTACGTGGCGGCCTTCGCAGGCGTCTTCTGGGTGATACCCGGACGCCGCCTCAAGGAATGGGCGCTCATCCTCGCCAGCCTGGCCTTCATCTATCGCTACGTGGACCCCTTCGGCGGTTGGTTCATGCTGACGGTCACGGCTGCCTTGCACCTGCTCACCTTCACCGGCAGGATCAGCAAGGCCAAGGCCACCGCGATCACGGCGGTCTTGGTGGCCATGTACTGGTGGCTGCTGCCCGGGGGACTCGGCCCGGCCCTCATGCACCTGCCCCGGGAGTGGCACCCCACGATTGCCCAGATCATCGGGCACACCACGCTGGTCACCCCCCTGCAGAAGGTCTTCCTCACCATCTTCCTCCCGGTGCGCTGCGTCGCTTACGTCTGGGAGGTAGCCCTGGGGAAGACCCAGCCGCGGGGCTTGCGCTCACTGCTGGCCTGGGCATTGTTCTTCCCGGGTGCGTTCTGCGCACCGTTCCTGTGGCATGAGCCCTACCAACAGCAGACCGAGAAGTGGGTGCGTCCGGCCTGGCGCACGGTCGGCTATGGCATCCGCCGCATGGTGGTGGGCTACGTGATGGTCTCCGCCTCGTTCGCCTGGGCCTTGCTCTACCCCATCAGCCGCTTCAGCAGCCCAAGTTCTACTCCACGGGAGAGATGTGGGTGGCGGCCTACGGCTGGATCGTGCACTTCTACTTGATGGGGGCCGGCTTTGCGGACATCAACATCGGCATGGGTGCGCTGCTCGGTTACCATGTGCCGGAGAATCTGAACCGCCCGCTGCGCCGCACCAACATGCTCGAGTTCTGGCGCTCCTGGAATATGATGGTGGGCGAGTTCCTGAAGAACTGGGTCTACATCCCCCTGGGTGGCAACCGCAAGGGTGAGGCGCGCACCCACCTGAATTACTTTGCCACCATGTTCGCCTGCGGCCTATGGCACGGCCTCAATCCCACCTTCGTCGTGTGGGGGCTGCTGCACGGTGCCTCGCTCAGCGTCAACCGCTGGTGGCGGGCGCACTTCGGGGAGGCGGTGGTGAAGCGGCTGGGTGAACGACCCACCCGCCTACTCGGCTGGGCGATCACCTTCCACTTCGTGGTGCTCACCTTCACCATGCTCTACAGCGCCTCTACCGGCAAGTCGTTTGAGACCTGCATGGCGACGGTGCTGCGCATGCTCGCGCTCGCGTAGGCGGCTTAGCCCTGCAGTTCTGGCTGGGGGCAGGGCAGAGGGGAATCCAGGGCCGCGTGCAGGCCCTCCAGGAGCATCTCCGGCAGGCAGACCCGGGCCCCCATCGCCTCCAGCCGCCGGCAGCCGGCGGCGAACTCCGGCTCCTCCCAGAGCAGCACGAACACCGGCCTGCCCAGGCGCAGCGCCCGCTTGGCGGCGACGTAACTGCCGCCCTGCTGTCGGGCCTGCACCACCACCAGTGCCCGCGCCAGCCCTGCCTGCAGCCGGTTACGCGCCAGCAACGCCTGGCGGCTGGGCAGAGCCGCCGGAGGGCGTTCCGATAGCAGGCAGCCGCTGTGGCTGATCGCCTCCGCCAGCAGCACGTTCTCCGGCGGATAGCAGCGGCTTAGCCCGCACCCCAGCACCGCGATGGTGCGCCCGCCACCCGTGAGCGCGCCCCAATGCGCAGCGGTGTCTATCCCCCGCGCCAGGCCGCTCACCACTGTAATCCCCTCCCTCGCCAGCGTCTCCGCGAGGGCGCGGGCAAGCCCCCCCCCTGCCGGCGAAGGATCCCGGGTGCCTACCAGGGCCACCGCACGCTTGTCCGCGGCAAGCAGGCTCCCCAGGATGGAGAGCAGCGGCGGGGGATCGGGAGTGGCCGCGAGCAGCGCAGGATACGCGGGCTCGCCCAACACCAGGAAAGTGATGCCGGCGTTACCCGCACGCTGCACCTGCCGCAGCAGGGCTCCAGGCTGGTGGCGCGCCAACCAGGCCACCTGTTCCGGGCCCAACCCGGCCGCACTCCACTCGGCTTCCCCGGCGGCCAGGGCCGCCTGGGGCCCGCCCCAGCGCGCAGCCAGGGTGCGAGCCGTCTGGGCTCCCGCGCCGGGCAGAGAAATCAAGCCCAGCCAGGCTGCAACCGTATCACGGTCAGGCATGGGCCGGGCCCGGGCAGGGGCAGGTAACCTGGCGCCAGCCGCGGATGACCTCGGCGAAGATCTGTCGCACCTCTTCCACCTGGCGCGCCATCTCGGCCGTTACCTCTTCATGAGTAAGCGGGCGTCCTCCGATGCCCGCCGCCCAGTTGGTGATGATGGCCAGGCAGGCATAGCACAGCCCCGCCTCCCGCGCCAGCACCACTTCGGGCACCCCGGTCATGCCCACTACGTCCCCCCCCACTTGGGCGAACATACGAATCTCGGCCGCGGTCTCAAAGCGCGGCCCCTCGGTGCACACATAGGTGCCCCGGTCGTGCAGCCAGCGCCCCCGGGCGGTACCCGTCACCGCCAGGGCCTGGCGCAGTGCCGGACAATACGGCTCGGTCATGTCCAGGTGCACCACCGGCTCCTCCTCCTGGAACAGGGTGGCGGGACGGCCATGAGTGAAATCCAGGAACTGGTCCAGCACCGCGAATTGCCCGGGGCGCATGGTGGGATTGAGCGAGCCCACCGCCGCCGTCGCCAGCACCCGCCTCACCCCCAGCGCGCGCAGCGCCCAGATGTTGGCGCGGTAGTTGACCAGGTGTGGGGGGAGGGCATGGTGCGCGCCATGCCGTGGCAGGAAGGCGACCTCCTGCCCGGCGATTTCCGCCGGGAAGACCTGCGCCTCCCCGAACGGGGTGGCGACGTCTTGCGCTGCGCTCGGCTCTGCGAATGAGTAGAACCCGGTACCGCCGATGATGCCCCAGTCCATAGCGCACCCCCATCCTGCAGTTCGCTCCCGCAGCGGGTGCCACCTTCCCTTGACTGGGCCGGCGCCCGAGGGTAACATCTGGAAGCAGCAGCACCAGCGAGGGAGCCATGGGCCGGGCTTTGAGCGAGAAAGACTTGACCAGTATTGCCCAGTTCATGCACGCCTCCGCCCGCGAGCCGGAGGCGGAGGTGGACGAGGACCTCGCGGTCGAGGTCCATCGCCAAGCCGATCTGGCCCGCTTGCGCCAGGAGGCCGACGGGCTGCTGGCACAGATGGCCGACTTTGAGGCCAAGTATCGCATGGGCTTCGAGGAGTTTGCTGCCTCCCTCTCCCCTACCCTCGGCTCCGAGCAACACGCCGACTACCTTGCCTGGTCCAAACTGGCCGAGCGCTATCGCCTGATCACGGAGGCACTGGCCCGGGCCCAGAGACGCTGCGGCGGCAAGGGGGAGCGGTGACCCGGGACGCGCTGCGGGACCATCTGCGCCGGGATTTCGTCATCAGCGACGGCTCCACCGGGGTGTTGCTGGGCTCCTGGGGGCTGCCCGCGGGGCAATGCCCCGACACCTGGAACCTGGAAAACCCCGCACAGGTCGAGCGTGTCGCCCGGTCCTATGCCGACGTGGGCGCCCAGGTGGTCACCACCAACACCATCAACAGCAACCGCATCTCACTGGGGGACTGTGGCTACGGCGAGCGCGTGGCCGAGGTCAATGCAGCCGGAGTCGCTGCCGCCCGGCGGGGCGCCGCTGGCCGGGCCTGGGTGGCCGGCAGCATGGGTCCCACCGGCAAGTTGTTGCAGCCGCTGGGCGACCTGGACCCCGCGCTGGCCGCCTCGGCCTACCAGGAGCAGGCCGAGGCCCTGGCTGCCGCCGGTGCCGACCTCATCGTCGCCGAGACTTTCTTCGACCTGGCGGAGGCCACCCTGGCCGTCCAAGCCGCCGCCAGCACCGGGCTGGCAGTGCTCGCCACCCTGGCCTTCGACGAGAGCGGGCGCACCATGATGGGGGTCTCGCCCGAGCAGGCCGCCGTCCTGGCTGACCACGGCGCGGCCGCGGTGGGCCTCAACTGCGGGCGGGTGAGCCTGGAGCAGGCGGCCGCCCTGGTGGCCCGTTTTGCAGCCACCGGCGTGCCCGTGGTGGTGCAGCCCAACGCGGGCATCGCTCGCCTGGAGGGCGGCGTGACGGTCTTCCCCGAGCCGCCCGCAGCCCTGGGCCAATGGTCCCGGCGCTACCTGGAGGCGGGCGCTCGCATCATCGGCGGGTGCTGCGGCACCAAGCCGGAACATATCGCCGCGATCGTGCAGGCGCTACGCCCGGGGCCTGCCGGGGGCTGATTTAACCAAGCGCTCGCACCCACGCGCGCTCGCGTCATTTGATGGAGGCGAGAGATGGCCTGTCCCCAGTGTGCGGCGTCCCAGCAGCAAAACCTGGATTCCTGCGGGCACTGCGGCGCCACCCTGGTGACCATTCCTGAACTGGCGCCCGCCAAGCAGTTACTGGCAGCCCGGCGGGCCGCCGAGGCCCTCCCCCTGCTTGCCGATATCGCCAAACAGCACCCCACCTGTGCGGAATGCCGCCTGCTGCTGGGCGCCGCATTCTCGGCTGCCGGCCGGGGCCAGGAGGCCGTGGGCCAGTTCGAGGAGGCGGTGCGGTTAGCCGTCGCCAATGCTCCCTACCGTTACAACCTGGCGCTGGCCTACCGGGCGGCCGGCCGCCTCGAGGACGCCCGCCAGCAACTACAGTTCGCGCTGCAAATTGATCCCAATTATGAGAAAGCGCGCACCGCCCTCGCCTCCCTGCCAGCAGCCCCAGGTCAGCCGCCATTGGCCCCGGCCCAGCCGCAGGCAGCCGGGGGCATGCGCACCCTCGACGATCAGCCGCAGGGAGGCATGCGCACGCTCGGAAATGAAACAGCGCCCGACCGGCCGGCCGCCCCCGCGATTCGCCCGCTGGGCGACGACTCGGGGGGAATGGGCCAGTCTGACCAGCCGGTCATGCGCGCCGCCGAGGAGCCCACGGCCCGTCCCCTGGGTGCGGCGCCGGCAGCGACCGACATGCCCAGCGAGCGCACGGCCCCTGCCGCGGCCACCCCCCGCCCCCCGGGCGAGGAAGAGGTCACCGCCGCCTTCCGCCCCAACCCCGGGATCGCCGCGCTGGTCTCCGCCGGCGCCGGGCTGGCCGGGGGCCTGATGGTGATGGCCGCATTTCGCATGCTGATCAGCCCCGAGGCCGTGAGCGGGGGTGATGCCTTCGTCACCTTCGGCGCGCGCGGAGCGCTGCTGGTGGCCCTCATCGCGGGCCTCACCGCCGGTTGCTTCAGCGTACCCGGAATCCCCAGGGCGGGAGCCCTGGGTGGACTGGTCGCGGGGGCAATCGGCTTCATGGTGGGCGCCGTGTCACTGGGCTCCAAGCCCCCGCCACAGATCGTGCTGGGCACCGCCCTGGCGGGGGTCATCATCGGCGCCCTGGCCGAGCAAGTCACCAAGGTGGAGGTCATGGCGGGCAAGCGTGCCTTCCTCCTCGTGGCAGTGCTGCTCGTCTCCGCCGGCTGGGCGGGCAAGCAGTTTATCAACCTGGGGGTGGTAGTGGGGCGGGTATACTACTGCCCCTACAGCGAGGTGGAGACGGGTGTGCGCCTGGCCCTGCCGGGGGCCGAGGTGACGGTGTGGAGCGAGGACGGCACCACCCCTCTCTATCGCACTACCTCCATACGGAGCGAAGGGAAGGCCCCGGGCGCCAGCACCCTCGCGGGCGACAACGGCATGTACTACATCCACAATATCCCCAAGGGCCGCTACAAGATCAGCGTCGTGCGCCCCGACACCAGGGAGTCCAGCGACAAGGGTGGGCTGGGAGTGGACAAGACCCGCATGCAGGACCCGATCAAGCGCGATCTGTTCATCCAGCAGGCTGCGCCCCCGCCAGCCAAGATCACCCCCGCGCCCATCCCGGAAGAGTTCCGGGAGAAAATGAGCCCGCAGTTCCTGCCGCCCAACCAGCAACCGGGCACTACCGCGGTGCCCACCCCGGGCGGTACCATCCACGTGCCCACCGAGGCCCCCTCCACGATGGACGAGGGCGACTGGTAGGGCCATACATGACAGGGGGACGGGCTTTGCCCGTCCCCAGCGATCTGTCCGGGGTGGCTGAGACCGCCGGCCACCCAAACCCACCTGTCTGGCAGGGTCAGCCGGCGCGCTTGCCGGCCTCGATCAGCCGCTTGACCTTCTGGCCACCCTTATGGCCGATCTCCTCGTAGAACTCCCGCCCATAGCGGGCCTTGGTGGTCTCCCCACCCTTCTTGCCGCCGATCTCGCCCCCACGGCGGCCTGCTTCCCGGACGGACATCTGTCCCTTCTCAGCCATCCCGCTTACCTCCTCTGCAGTGTGAATGCAGCGCGATGTTAACGGCAGGCCTCTTGAATCGCAACAGCCCAACTGGGGATGGTTGTGACAAACGCGGGTCATTGTGCCACAGCGCCGACATCCCTCGGAACGCCCCTTACGGGGCGAACCCGCCCGCCCCTCATATCGGCCACAGCCGGACCCCCTATCCGGGCTCCACCAGCCCCCCGAACTTGCGCACCCGCCCCTGGTAAGCCACCAGGGCCTCCAGTAGATGGGGGGCATGGAAATCGGGCCACAGCGTGTCGGTCACCCAGAACTCACTGTACGCGATCTCCCACAGCAGGTAGTTGGAAACCCGCATCTCCCCCGCAGTGCGAATCAAGAGGTCGGGGTCGGGGAGGTCGGGCGCATACAGGTGGCGGGAGATCGTGTCCTCGCTGATCTCCTCCGGTGCGGTCTCCCCCGCCGCCACCCGCCGCGCGATCTGTCGGCAGGCATCGGTGATCTCCGCCCGCCCGCCGTAATTGAGAGCCAGGGTCAAGCGCAGGGTGGTGTTGCCGCGGGTGAGGTCCATCACCTCCTGCAAGATGCGCTGCACCGGTGCCGGCAACTCGTGCAGCCGCCCGATCGCCCCCACCCGCACCCCCTGCGCATGCAACTCCGCCGCCTCCCGCCGCAGCACCCGCCCCAGGAGCGCCATCAGCGCCCTCACCTCCGCTCGCGGGCGCTTCCAGTTCTCCACGGAGAAGGTGTAGAGCGTGAGGTACTTGACCCCCAGATTGGGGCAGGCCTCGACGATGGTGCGCACGTTGTCCGCGCCTGCCCGGTGCCCGGCCACCCGGGGCAGCCCCCGCCGCCTGGCCCAGCGGCCGTTGCCGTCCATGATGATGGCCACGTGCTGGGGGGCGTGGGCCACGTCGTAGCGATTGGCCAATGCGGCCTGGTCGGGGGCAGTGCTCACGGTCGGCGTCGTCTCCTGGTGGTCTCCCCGAGGGCGAACTGCCGGCCCACCAACAGCTCCAGGCTGCCATCGGCCTGGGGCCTCATGCGCAGCACGCGCTCCGGCCCCCCGGGGAAGTATCCCCCCACCCGCAGCGGCACCACGCGCACCTGCCGGCCGCTCCGCTCCAGCAGGGCGAGCGCGCGCTCCAACTCAAAGGCGGTGACGTCCGGCGGCGGGGTCTGGGCCATGCGTCCTCCAGGGGCTGCAGCATGGTAGGCGGAGGGAGAAGGGAATGTCAAGCGACCCCGGAGTCCCGGCGGCCGGATTCCCCCTCTCCCCCCGGGAGAGGGTTGGGGTGAGGGGGCGGCGGTTCGCAACAGCCCTCTCCCCCATCGGTAACCTGGGACCTGGTATCACGATCTGCGGTATGTCCGGAGGCCCGGAGGGCCAGCAAGATGGTAGCCCACGGCAAGCGAGGGGCAACCGGGGTCAGTCATGCCCAGTACTGCCTATCCCGAACGCCGCGTGCCGCGTGTGCCGTCCCCCTACGCCCGGAATGCCCGCAACTCCTCCTCCCGGTCCAGCCGCAGCACCGGGATGCCGGCCTCCCGGCAGGCGTGCTCCACGGCCGAGGTGTGGTCGCCGGGGAGGGCCGAGTAGTGGTTGGAGCCCACCGCGTTGACCAGTAACTCCCGCGGCACGCCCAGGCTGATGGCCACGTGCGGCCACATCTTGCCCCACAGGATGCTACGGGTGACCGCGGGGGTGATCTCCAGCGACCGCCCCCGCCCCAACTGCATCAGGTACTCCCCGCCGATGCGCACCAGCCGCGCCAGGGTCACCGGGCCGGCCAGGCCGTTGTAGCCCACCGCCCCCCCGCTCTCGCCCTGGCACTGCCCCTGGATGGTCAGTTTGGGCAGCACTTGGGCCGGGTCCCAGGAATTGGCCGCGTAGAAGACGGAGGAGGCCCCGCAGTTGGAGATGATCAGGTATTCCTCCCCCAGGTACTTCAGGTCGCCAAAGAGCGGCGGCGCCCCCGTGCCCAACTGGTCGAGCAGGCAGCAGGTAAGCAGCCCCTTGATGTCGCCCTCGCATACCGTGGGCAGGGCCTGGCGCGGCCCCTCCGCGTCCGCGGCGAAGGGCAGGAAGGCGGGTAGCATGCAAGCGGTCACGCCGTAGTCCACCGATAACTCAGGCTGGCAGTGGATGGAGACGCCCACGATCGGCTCGCCCGACAACTCCGCCAGCCGGTCGCGGGAGGCCAGGTACAGCGCCACCTGCCGCCGGAAGGAATCCTCGGTCAACATGCGCTCGTCATAGACGACCTTGGCCCCGCCGTCCACCAGCCAGGCGATGAAATGCTCCACCCGGGCCGGCTCCTCGGCCAGGATGCGCTCAGCGCCGCAGATCAGGCTGTACTGCCCCTCCTGCAGGACGTCGCCCACGAAGCGGGCCTTGAGCGTGGGGATGTCATCTTGCAGGTGCTCCATGCGCAGGCAGTAACTCCCGCCCCACAGGAGCAAGGCCGAGCGCCGCAGCCGCTGCATCGCCCCCACCCCGACCGCCCAGCGCACCACCCGTTGCGGCTCCCCCAGCGCGCGGGCGTGGGTGCGTGCATGCCGATTTGAGCCCACTTCCCACAGGCTGGCCCCCACCGCGCTCAGGTTGACGGCCCCTGCCCAGGTGGGGTCGTCCTCGGTGAAGAGCATCACCGGGATGTCGGTCTCCCGCACCAGCGCCAGCGGCAACATGGGCTCGGTCCAATGCCAACAACCGATTACCAGGCAGTCGGCACCGCCGGCTTTGATGGCCTGCGCGGCCTGCATGGTCTCCGCAGTGGTGCGCAGGCCAAAGGCGGAGTCGGTGGGGTCCTTGGCGGAGGCCATGGGGTCGAGCACCCGCAGGCCCGCTGCGGTAAGGGTGGCGGCCATGGCCTGGTGGCGCTCGCGCAGGTATTGCTCGCGCTCCTCCTCAAAGCCGGTGCGGCGCGGGTCAGTGAACGAAACCAGCGCTACGGTGGTGGTTGTGCTCATGCCTTCCTCCTGGCCTTGCGGGCGGCGATCAGCTCATCATATAGGGCGACCAGCCGGTCGGTGCAGTGCGTGATGTCATACTCGGCAGCGGTCTTGCACGCCTGCTCGCCCATGGCGCGCCGCCCCTCGCCGTCGGCCAGCAGCGAATCCACCGCCTGGGCGAAGGCAGCGGCGTCATCCTTCACCACCAGCCCGTTGGCCCCCTGCTCCACCACCCCCAGCACTGCCGGGCTCTCGGTGCACACGCAGGGCAGCCCCTGTGCCATCGCCTCCAGGATCACAATGCCCTGGGTGTCGGTGACCGAAGGGAAAACAAACAGGTCGGCGTCGGCGGCGCACGCGAAGACCCGCTCATGCGGCTGGTAACCCGCAAAATGCACGCGGTCCGCCACGCCCAGGCGCTCGCTGATCCGTTTCGCCTGCTGCTGCAAGGGCCCGCCGCCTACAAAGAGCAGGTGGGCCCCTTTGTGCTGCAGCCGGGACAGGGCGGTGAGCAACATCTCCACGTTCTTCTCCACCGCCAGCCGGCCCACGGCCAGGAGCAGCGGCACGTCCGCGGGTATCCCCCAGGCGGCGCGCTCGCCCTTCCCGGGCCGGGGCATGCCCGCAAAGTCCAGCCCGGTGCAGATGGCCTCGATGCGGGCGGTGATGCCCATCTCGCGCAGGCTGGCCGCAAAGCCCGGGCTGGGAGCAATGACCAGGTCACAGGCATTGGCGAAGCGGCGGCTCAGCGTCTTCGCCACCCAGTAGACCAGCGGCCGGGGCAGCGGCACATAATGGGCATAGTGCTCGTAGCGGGTGTGCATGGTGAAGACCAGGGGCAGGCCCAGACCGCGGGCGATGCCGGCCCCCAGCCTCCCCACCAGGAAGGGCCCGTGCACGTGCACCAGGTCGGCGCCCCACTCCCGCACCGCCCGCCTCGCCGGTGGCCACCAGGGCGGCCCCAGGGGATAGCGCGGGTTCGTGGGCAGGTTGAGCGCGGGCAGGCGCACCACCGTGGGGTCCTCATCCCGATACCCGGGGAAACGGGGGGTGAAGATGCGCACCTCCACCCCGCGCGCCTCCAACTGCCGGGCGAAAGTCTCGACGGAGACTACCACCCCGCTCACGATGGGGTGGTAGGACTCGGTGAAGAAGGCCACTTTCATGGGTAGAGGTTCATTCTACCGCAAGCGGCCCATACCTGCGCGCCACGGCGCCGGAAAGCCCCTCCCCAGACCCCAACCGCGAAACCCGAAGCCCGTCTCTACAAATCGCCGCCCGCCTTCGTCAGCCGGCGGGCGCCCACCAGCCGCCGCTGGTAGTACTTGTCACTCAGGCTGGAGACGGTGACCTCGCGGCTGCCGGAGGAAGCGTGCACGAACTTGTTATCGCCCAGGTAGATGCCCACATGGCTGATGCCCCGCCCGCGGGTGTTGAAGAAGAGCAGATCGCCGGCCTTGAGCTGGGAGTAGGTTACCTTCTGCCCCAGTTTGTACAGCGAGGCCGAGTTGTGAGGGGCGTGGATGCCATTTTGCATGAGCACCCGGGCCACCAGGCCGGAGCAATCCAGCCCGCGGCTGGTAAAGCCACCCCAGCGGTAGGGCACCCCGCGATAACGCAGCGCATCCTGCGCCACCTGCTTGCCCTGGCTCATGAGCCGGGTGGGGGCCTTGGGGCGGGCAGCGTTGGCCGGCGCGGGCTTGGGCTCATTCAGGCTGGCCACTTGGTCAAGGGGTCGGAAGGGTCTCGCGCTTGCCTCGGGGGTGGCGGCCGTGCCTGCCTGCGGCGCCTTGGCTTCCTGAAGGGAGGGGGTGGTGGGAGCGGCTGCCTGGCTGGGCAGGCAGACCGGGCTGCCGATTGCGAACATAAGCGCGGTGATGTAGATCACCGCCCAAGCCCGTGTTTGGCTCATCGCGGCACGGTATCCTTTTCGGGGCCCTGTGGTCGGCGGGATGGGAGCCGCACGCCCACACGAAAACGGACCGGACTGGTGGGCGCCTGGCTGAGGCGTGGCATTGCTGCAGGGAAGGCGCCCGGCAGGTATCTGGTTTTCAGATGGGCGAAGTATAGCACGGCCCGGCGCCGGCTGTAAAGCCCCACCCGCTTGGATGCTGCAACCGCCCCACTGACAGGCCTGGGGCCCGGCCAGGGAGGGGAGTAACCGTGGCCCGTCCCCTTACCACGCGTTGCTCGGCATCATGTCCCACGCCCGCAGCCGCGGCACCTGGGCGGCACCACCGCGGGCGATCAGGCGGACCCCCACGCTGTCGGGCCGGGTGGGGTAGATCCGCCGCACCACGGCCTGCCGGTCGTTGGCAAAGACCTCGACGAACGAGCGGTCCACGAAAACGCGTAGGAACAACGGCTCGCCGGGGGCGAGCGTGAAGGGCGCGGCCTCCACCACCTTCGGCCCCTCGCCCAGGCTAGACCGGCGGGTGTCAATCTTGAGCAGGCCGGTGGGATCGTACGAGATCACCGTTTCCTCCTCGCCGCCGGGCGAGGCACATACCTTAACCCCGCACTCGGCGCGGGGCCCGGGCAGGATTTCGAGCGCCAGTTCCAGGCAGTTGCCCGCGATATCCGGCAGGGTAACCTCTTTCTCCGGGCCGACGGAGAAGCAGTGCCTCCTCTCGTTGTACCGCAGCCGCTCCAGTTCGGGTACCGGGCGCAGGCGCAGCGTCCCGTCCTCGCCCAGCCAAAGCAGGCGGGGCAGGCTCAGTTCCCCCGACCAGCCGCTCGCCTCGCGGGTCGCCTTCTCCCGCCGGTCGAAGACCCAGGACCACATGATGCGCCGGCCGGCCGGGTCAACCAGGCTCTCGGGGGCAAAGAACTCGTTGTCCACCCAGGTCATGCGCCCGTGCGTCTCGGGGTGGAAGCGGTCCTCGGCATACCGCCCCAGGTAGTACTGGCACCCCAGCGTGTGGCTGATGAAAAGGAGCATGTGCCGGTCGCTGGGCGGCCCCCCCTCCGGGCTCGCGGGCAGGGGGAAGAAGTCGGGGCACATGTCATCCTCGAAGTCGCGCGTCCACGCCCGATCCGACCGGTAGAACTCGTCCCGGTACTCCCAGTGCACCAGGTCGTCGGAGGTGAAGAGGTAGACGGTGTCGCCCAGGTGCTCGGCCTGCTTGCGCTTCTGCCCGAACTCCTGCAGCACCAGCAGGTTACCGGTCACCATGTGATAGCGCCCGTTGGCATACCAGATGGCGGAGGGATCGGCCGTGCCGTATACCCGGCCATCGGGGGTCTGGGCCCAGCCCGTGCCCCCGGTGGAGGGCAGGACCGGGTTCTGGGGGCACTTCACCCAGCGGTCCAACTGGGGGTCGGTGCTGGTGGCCAGGCAGATGCCGTCGGGCTGCCCCAGACCCCAGTAGGTGATGACGGCCGTTCCATCTTGGTCCACGCAGGCGCCGCCGCTGAAAATGCCGTCGTCGCCGTCGCCGGGGGCCAGGGCCGGCGGATGCTGGCGCCAGTGCACCAGGTCCACGCTGGAGACGTGCCCCCAGTAGTGCTTGCCCTCGTGCTGGAAGATGTAGCAGAGGTGATAGCGGCCATTCCAGAAAAGGGCGCCGTTGGGGTCCACCGGCGCGTGCACCCCCTCGGGCACCACGAAGTGGTAGCCGGGCCGGTGGGGGTCGGCCAGGTAGCGACCGCGTAGGGCGCGGGCATCGGCGATCTGCTGGTTCAGGTCGGGGGTCTCGGGCATGCGGCGCTCCCTCGGCAAAGGTCCCCTTTTTCTTCTGCCGCCGCCCCGTGCTTCCCCCTGCCCACCCGCGAAAACGGCCGCCGGGCGGCGGCCGTCATGTCGTCCAATCTGGTACCCCTGGCAGGATTCGAACCTGCGTTTCAGGCTCCGGAGGCCTGCGCCTTATCCTCTTGGCCACAGGGGCACTTTCGCGTGAATTATAGCCGCGGGGCGGCGCGGCGTCAATTGCAGCCCGCCCTCCCCGGTCGGTAGGCTGTTCCCTTTCTGCTGGACAAGCCCGGTCAGCGCATTACAATGTGCCGGTGCAGAAACTGACGAAGCGCCCCGAGCATTTCATGGAGCGGCATGGGTACGCGCTGGCAGTCGCCGCGGTGGCCGTTGCCACGGCTCTTTTTTATCTGGGACGGCCCCACTTTGCCAAGGGGCAGTGGGGGCTGCTCTACCTGCCGATCGTGCTGGTGATCGCCGCCCTGAGCGGGGTGCGCCCCGCGCTGCTGGCCGCACTGCTCTGCTTCCTGGCGTGGAATTACGTCTTCATCCCGCCGTATGGCACGTTCATCGTGCACGACCCCAAGGACTGGCTCATGCTCGCGGTGTTCCTGGTGGTGGGGCTGCTCATGGGCTGGCAGACCGGGCGGCTGCGGCAGCGGGAGGCGGAGGCCCTGGCGCTGCAGTCCGTAGCCGTGCAGGCGGATGCCCTGCGCGAGGCCGACCGGATGAAATCCACCCTGGTGTCGGCCGTCTCGCACGAACTGCGCACGCCGCTCGCCTCCCTCACCGCCACCATCACCAGCCTGCTCGAGGACGACCTGCCCTGGGACGAGGCACGGGCCCGCCAGGAGCTGGCCGCCATCCGCGAGGACCTCTCCCGGCTGGGCACCAGCATCGGCTCCCTGCTCGACCTCTCGCGCCTGGAGGCCTCGGAGTGGCGGCCGCGGCTGGAGCAGTACGAGTTGGGAGAGATTCTGGGCACCGCGCTCTCGCATCTCACCCCGGGCCAGCGCGGCCGGGTCTCCGTCTCGCTCCCCGACGACCTGCCGCTGGTGCGTTTGGATTTCGACCAGTGGGTGCGGGTGTTCGACCACCTGCTGGGGAACGCGCTGCTCTACAGCGGCCCCGAGAGCCCGGTGCGCGTCGGCGCCGGCTTCACGCCGGACGAGGTGCGGCTCTGGGTGGAGGATGAGGGGCCCGGCATTCCGCCCGAGGAGCGGGACCTGGTGTTTGGCAAGTTCTACCGCGGCAAGGCCGCGGGCTTGGCCGCGGGGACGGGGATCGGTCTGGCCATCACCAGTGAGATCGTGCGCTTCCACGGCGGCCGCATCTGGGTTGAGGAAGCCAGCCCCCGGGGCGCCCGCCTGGTGATAACGCTACCGCGCGAGGGAGAGACCGAAGCATGAGTACCGGCGCCCCCGAGAAGCCCGCCCTGATCCTGGTCATCGACGACGAGGCGCAGATCCGCCGCGCCCTCAACTCCATCCTCGGCACCCGAGGCTACCGCGTGGTATCCGCCCAGGACGGCCCCCAGGGCCTCGACCTGGCCGTCGAGCATTCGCCCGACCTGGTGGTGCTGGACATGGCCCTGCCGGGCATGAGCGGCCTGGAGGTCTGCCGGGAGTTGCGCAACTGGTACCACGCCCCCATCTTGGTGCTCAGCGTGCGCGGGGCCGACGCCGACAAGATCGCGGCGCTCGACGCGGGGGCCGACGACTACGTGACCAAGCCCTTCTCGGCCGGCGAGTTGCTGGCCCGGGTGCGCGCCCTGCTGCGCCGGGCCTCCGGCCAGGCCGCGGCGGCGCCGGTGATCCAGGTGGGTGACCTCGAAATCAACATTGCCCAGCGCCGGGTGCGCCGGGGGGAACAGGAAATCGAGCTGACCCGGACGGAGTTCGACATCCTGGCCTACCTGGCCCAGAATGCCGACACCGTGGTCACCTCGCCCATGATCCTGGAACACATCTGGGGCGAGGAATACCGCGAGGACACCCAGACCCTGCGCGTGCACGTCAGCCACCTGCGGCGCAAGATCGAGCCCCACCCCTCCGTCCCCCGCTATCTGCTCACCGAGCCCGGGGTAGGATACCGCCTCACCATCCCGTAACGACCGGCTTCACGCCGACTTTAGCCCGCGCGCCTTCGCCTTCGCGCAGCCTTCACAGCCTCCAGGGCACAATCACCATTCGTGCGGGCCCAAACGGGCCCTTGACGTGTCGGGGATCAGGCTCGGTGCACCCGCCTGCGACACGCTCACTTCACGACTGACAGGTGGTAGTGCCATGACTGCGACCTCCCTGAGGCGGCTGGTGATCGGCGAACCCTTGCCCACTACCGAGGCCCGCCACCAGCGCCTGCCGCGATACCTGGCGCTTTCGGTTTTTGGTTCAGACCCCATCTCCTCCTCGGCCTACGCCACCGAGGAGATCCTGCTCGCGCTGGTGCTGGCGGGCAGCATGGGGCTGGGCTATGCCACCGGCGTAGCCCTCGCCATCGCCCTGCTCTTCGTCATCGTCAGCATCTCCTACCGGCAGACGGTGACCGCCTACCCCTCGGGCGGCGGGGCGTATATCGTGGCACACGAGAACCTGGGCACCTACCCCGGGCTGGTGGCCGCCGCCGCGCTGCTTACCGACTACGTGCTCACGGTGGCCGTGAGCGTATCCGCGGGAGTGGCGGCCATAGTCTCCGCGGCGCCCTTCCTGGCCCCCTACCGAGCCGCGTTCGGCGTGCTGCTGGTGGCTTTCATCGCCCTCGCCAACCTGCGCGGGGTGCGTGAGTCCGGCCGGCTCTTCGCGCCGCCGGTGTATCTCTTTGTGATCTCGGTGCTGCTTATGTTGGGGCTGGGGGCCTTCCGCGTGGCAACCGGGGGGATCTCCGCGGCGGCTGCGGTTGCCCCTCCCCCCGCGCTGCAGGGGCTCGGCTTGCTGCTGCTCTTGCGCGCCTTTGCCTCCGGCTGCGCCGCGCTCACCGGCATCGAGGCCATCAGCAACGGCGTCCAGGCCTTCCAGCCGCCGGAGTCACGGAATGCCTCGACCACCTTGCTCTGGATGGTGGGCGTCTGCCTCACCCTGTTCGTGGGCATCACCTTCCTGGCCCAGGCCTTCCACCTGGTGCCCGATGAGGCGGGCCGCCAGACGGTGCTCTCCATGCTCGGGCGCGCGGTGTTCGGGCAAGGCTTCCTCTACCTGATCTTGCAGGCGGCGACTGCGGCCATCCTGGTGCTCGCCGCCAACACCGCCTTTGCCGATTTCCCCCGCCTCTCCTCAATTCTGGCCCGCGACGGCTTCGCCCCCCGCCAACTGGCCAACCTGGGCGACCGGCTGGTCTTCTCCAACGGCATCCTCCTGCTCGGGGCCTTCGCCTCGGCCCTGATCCTCATCTTCCGGGGGAGCACGCACCTGCTCATCCCCCTGTACGCGGTGGGGGTATTCGTCTCCTTCACCCTCTCCCAGGCGGGGATGGTGGTGCACTGGCGGCGGGCGCAGGGCCCTGCCTGGAAGGCAAAGGCGGCAGTGAGCGCGCTCGGCGCCCTGGTCACCTGCGTGGTGCTGATCGTGGTGGCCAGCGTGAAGTTCGTGCACGGCGCCTTCATCGTGCTGCTGCTCATCCCCCTGATCGTGCTGGGGCTGCGCAAGGTGTCCCGGCACTACCAGGCGCTGCGGGCGGCGCTCACTATCAAGGGCTTCTCGGCGCCCCGTACGGTCCGTCATGCGGTGATCGTGCTGGTGCCCGGCATGCATCGCGGCATCCTCACCGCGCTGGCCTACGCCAAGAGCATCTCCCCCGACCCGGAGGCAGTGTTTGTGGAGCTGGACCCCGCGGAGAGTGCCAAACTGCAGGCGCGCTGGCAGGAGCTGCAGTTGGGTGTCCCGCTGACCGTGCTCCACTCCCCCTGGCGCTCGCTCACCGAGCCCATCGTGCGCTATCTGCGCACCATCAAGGCCGAGCGGCACCTGGATATGGTAACGGTAATCCTGCCGGAGTTCGTCGCCGGGCACTGGTGGGAGAGCCTGCTGCACAACCAGTCGGGTCTCTCGCTCAAATTCGCCCTGATGTTCGAGCGCGGGGTGGTGGTTACCAACATCCGCTACTGGCCCAAGCCCAAGGACAATCCCAGATCCCAGCTTGCAGATCCCAGATGAGGGCCGGGAGGGCCGAGGAAAGCCCGCCGGCCAAGCACAGCCAGACCGGCTATCGCCCTGACCCAAGACCCCCGACCCTTCCTCCTGCAGGTTCCCCTGCCTGCCAGGCCGAAGAGCAACCGCGAAACCGGAAACGAGGAGGAACACCATGCCTTCCTCCATGCAACTGGCGTTGGTGTGCCTGATCGCGATGCTGGTGGGCCTGGCCGCCCAGGGTGCGCCCGCGCCGCGGCCGGCCTCCCGTCTCGCAATCGTGGTGGGCAAAGGCGCCTCGGAGGCCGAGCGCAATTGCGCCGAGGTGTTGGCCGCCCGACTGGCGAGGCGCAGCGGGGTGCAGGCGGCGGTCGTCGCCGAGCACGAGACGCCGCCCAGGGCCGACCTCACGGTGCTGCTGGGCCTGCCCGCCAACCATGAGCGGCTGGCCGCGGCCCTGGCAGAGGGCGGCGTCGCCCTCCCGACCGAGCGTGACCCCGGGCCGGAGGGTTTCGTGCTGAAGTCGGTCGAGCACTCCCCGCTCGTGCTGGCCGCGGGCACCGACCAGCGCGGGGTGCTCTATGCGGTGGGTGAGATCCTGCGCCGGGTCACCTACAACGACGGCAGCGTGGAGGTGCCCGACCTCGACCTGCGCACCGCGCCGGCCTTCCGCTGGCGCGGCTCCTCGGCCAACCAGGGCGGGACCATGCGCCAGGTTACCGGAGCGCGCCCCTGGACCACTGACGAGTTGCACGAGTATGCCCTCGACCTGGCCCTCTCCGGCGCCAACGTCTTCTATGGGGGCGGTGAGTTCCGCTCTTGGCTCAAGTCGTTCGACCTGATGACCGAGGCGGGCTTTCGCCCAAACGAGTGGCGCTCAGACAAGCCCTTCCCCAGGGAATGGCAGGCCACCGAGCGCGGCAATTGGGTCTGCCCCTCTATCCCCGAAGCGCGCAAGGCTCTGCTTGCGCAGTGGGAGCGGGTGTTTCGGGAGCACGAGGGTGCCGACGTCATGCGCATGTTCGCGGGCGACCCGGGCGGGTGCCGCTGCCCCCGGTGCGCGCCCTGGGGCAAGACCTTCGTCAGCCTGTGTGCGGACATGGCGCAGATCTGGCTCAAGTACCATCCGCATTCCACCGTGCAGATAGCCAACCAGGACCTGGATAATGCCGGCGACCAGGCCATCTGGGACTATCTCAATGAGAAGCCCCGCCCCTGGCTCTACGCTATCTGTTACGGCCCGGGCAGCAATGCCATGTCCGACTATTTCCGCAGCGAGCAGCGCCAGGACCTCTTCACCTATCCTGGCACCGGGCCGCTCAACCGCTACCTGCAGGAGATTCTGCACAATCTGCCCTTGAGCGTGAAGATTGTGCACTACTCAGACATCACTCACTGGATCAGCAGCCAGTATCAGGTCGCGCACCCCGAGCCCCACCTGGTGGCCGTCTATGGCCGGCGCACCTTTCACGTGCGACCGCAGGCTCTCTACCGCATTTTCCAGGCGATCATGCCCTTTGCCGAGGGCGACATCATCTACTCCGAGGGCTACCATGACGAGTTCCACCAGTTCATGTGGAATCGGCTCCTGTGGAACCCCCACCTCACGCTCGACGAAGTGATGGGCGAGTATGCCCGCCTGCATTTCGGGGAGGCCGCGGCGCCGGACATGGTGGAGGCCATGCTGCAGTTGGAGCAGAACCTGGAGGCCCCCCTGGCCGACAACCCGGGCATCGACCGCTATTATCGCCTGGTGCGCTCCGCCGGCGACAAGATCCCCGCCCACTTGATGCGCGACAACCACCGCTGGCGCGAGTACATGCAAAAGGCGGCGCTGGACAAGTACCTGCAACTGAAACTGCAGGGCGAGAACAGCCGCCAGGAGCGGGCGCTGCAGGCCCTGGCCGACGCCCGCGAGGGCTGGGAGAGCGACGCCGTGGCCAGAGCCCGCAGGATCCTGGCCGAGCCCGCGGAGACGCCGGAGATGGGTTACCTGCGATCCGAGGCCGGACGCCTGGGGGAGGAGAGCAATGCCCTCTATGGGGTGCGCAACGTCGGCTTCTTCCGCCTGGACAAGGACCTGGTGGGCCACGCCTGGCTGAACCGGGAGTTGGAGCGGGTGGAGGCCGCCCCGGCGAGCGAGCGTCTGGCCATGCTCGGACGCATCGTCTCCTGGGAGGACCCGGGGCCGGGCGGCTGGTATGACTCCGCCGAAGCCGGCCGGCACCCTCACTTGGTGCGGGGTGAGACCTACGACGCCCGGGAGTGGCTGGATCCGGCCAACCGCCCCTCGCAGAATACCCTCGCCTATGTCCTGGGCGAGGGGCCGGCCGTGGTCTTCCGCTATACCGGCCTTGACCCCCGGGCCACCTACCGGGTGCGCCTGACTATGGTGGCGCCGCGCTTTCCCGCGGGCATGGCCCCGGCCGGTCAGACGCGATTGCGCCAACACGTGCTGGCCGATGGCGAATACCTGGCCCGGGACGTGGAGGTCCCCGTCTACACTGCCCGCCAGTTCGAGTACCCCGTGCCCCCGGAAGTGACGCAGGACGGCACCCTGGAACTGGCGGTCGAGAAGGTCAAGGGCGGCATGGGCGCGGTGGTGTCGGAGGTGTGGGTGGTGAGGGAGGAGTAGGGACTGCTACCTGCTACCTGCCGGCCCACCGCCTCACCCCATGGGCGTCCCTGCAGGTAACTACCCCGGTTGGCTGCCGGCTGGCGGGTGAGACAGGGACTGCCCGCCTCTTTCCCCGTAGGGGAGCCCCTCCGTGGGCTCCCGCTCCCCGTGGCATCCGGATGTCCCAGTCGGCCTGCCGACAGACAACAAGTCGCAGGCTCCTTGACCTGCGACCTGGATTAATGACTGGCGACACCCTGGGGCTTGTGACCCTCCTACGCCTTCTCCCCTTCCATCTGCCCGACCTGGATGTCGAGTTGGGCGCGCTCTTCCACCCGCTCGATCTTGCCGTCCCGGATCCACACCACGCGATCGCTCACGTCGAGCATCTTCAGGTCATGGGTGGCCGAGATGACGGTGACCCCCTGCTCAGTGTTCAGTTGCTTGAGCAAGGAGATGATCTCCTGGCCGGTCTTCAGGTCCAGGTTGCCGGTGGGCTCGTCGGCGAGGATGATGCCCGGGTCGTTGGCAAAGGCGCGGGCGATAGCCACCCGCTGCTGCTGGCCGCCTGACAACTCGGTAGGCTTATGGTGGTAGCGGTGGGCCAGGCCCACCTTCTCCAGCAGTTTCATGCCCTTGTCCATGGCGTCATCGGTACTCGTGCCGGCGAAAATCATGGGCAAGGTGACATTCTCCAGGGCGGTCATCACCGGAATCAGGTTGAAGGTCTGGAAGATGTAGCCGATCCGGCGGCAGCGTAGGAAGGCCAGTTCTGCCGCGTCCAATTGAGCCATGTCGGTCTCGTCAATGAAGACCGAGCCGTGGGTAGGCTTGTCCAGGCCTCCGATCATGTTGAAGAGGGTGGACTTGCCGGAGCCGGAGGGGCCCATGATGGAGATGTACTCCCCCCACCGGATGTCGAGATCCACTCCATCCAGGGCCTTGAGCACCGTACCGCCCAGGACGAACTCCTTGGTCAGTCCCTTGGTACGCACGATGTATTCCTTGACTCCGGTTGCCATTCAGGCATCCTCCCTCTTGCACATGTATACGGACGCGCAACGGTCCATCCGGCCACACTCGCTCGCTCAGATCTCGGACCGCAGCGCCGCCGCGGGGGGCATCTTGGCCGCCCGCCAGGCGGGATAGAGGGCGGCGATCACCGACAGCAGTCCGCCCAGGACGATCGCCATTATCACCGCCCAGAACAGCGAGATGGGCGCACCCGCAATCACCAGCGCCGGCCCCATGTTCGCGAAGGCAGCAGTGCCCCACCGGCTCAGGTAGAGCAGCGCCATGGCGCCAGAACCCACCAGGGCACCCGCCGCCGAGCCCAGGGTGCCCAGCATGAAACTCTCGATCAGGAACAGCCGCACCACGAACTTGTCCAGCGCCCCCAGGCACTTCATGGTGCCGATCTCCTTGTAGCGCTCGGTGACCGACATCAGCATGGAGTTCACGATGCCCACCGTCGCCACCATCAGCGACATCACCACCAGCCAGACGTTGCGGGCGGCCACCGAGGGGTCGAGTGCCTGCTGGCCGCGTAGGATGGCGGTGGAGGTGAGTACGGAAGTGAGGAAGGTAACCCCCAGAAAGATACCGGCCGCGGTAATCACCGAGCGCCCCAGGCGCACGAACACGCTCTGCTTGCACATGTGCAGGGACTGCCGCCAGGGCAGCATGATTTGCCGCTCGATGACGATGCGGTCCACTTTATCGGCTGGGGGCATTCGACAGTCCTCCCTGCGGGCGAGTGACGGCGAAAGCGATCAGGTTGCGCTTGCCCAGGTTGCGCAGGTACGTGGTGAGCGAGATCTCCGCCTCCTTGCGGTTCAGTTTATACCGCCGGGCCACGTGCTCCACCATGTCGCGCACGTTGTGCTGACCGTCGCAGAGGGCCCAAATCTCCGAGCCCACCTGGTCCAGAATCACCTTGCGCTGCTTGGGCACGAAGAAGACCAGCGTCACCAGCCGCACCCACCAGTCCTGCCGGCGGCGGATGGTGATCGCCGTCTCCCCGTTCTCCTGTCGTTCGAACTCCACGTGCGGGTTGCGCACGGGAATACTGGCGAACGCCTCCTCCCGGCTCACCCGCGCTCTACGTCTGAACGCCATCTCTGTCAGTGGCAGGCGATGGAGGCGGCCACCCGGGGCCAGCGCTCATCGCCCTCCTTGTGTACCTCCTCCACCGCGTAGATGCGGTTGGAGGCGGCGCAGTGCCACACCTTTCCCGATAGAAATATGGGCGGCCGCAGCCGCACCAGGCCAGCCGCCACCTTGCGCAGCCAGTGGAACGGCCGCCGGCATTCGCCCTCCAGTTCGAGGCTGGGATGGGCCTCGCCGGCCAAGGGGTGCAACCTCCAGCGCACGTCCCGCCGCTTCACGTACTCCAACTCCACCCAATGCTCGAGATCGCGCTCGGCCAGGGCCATCTCCGCCATGCCCCAGCGTTGCACCCGCAGCCGCCGGCCCTTCCACTCGAACTGCAAGTCGAGGTACCCGGCCATCAATTGCTGCCTGGCCAGCTCAAACTCCCGCGGCACCTCCACCGCCAGCCCGTAGAGCGCCCAGGTGTACCACCCGTCGCGCCCGTGGTCCTCCAGTGAACTCAACACCGCCCCTGCCAGCGGGAGCAGGTCCTCCTGCGGGCCCCCGCGCACCTGGGCGATGACCGTGCGCCGGCACTGCGGGCAATACCAGATCACACCGTGCCCCTGCTGGCGCTGCCCCCGCCAGGAGAAGCATTCCAGCGATTTGCGTGTGGGCTGCTGGCGGCGGCTCACCACCCGCGTGTCCCGGGCCACGGCGATCGTGTCCTGCCGGCTCGTCTTGCCAAGTTGCGTCAGATACCGGGTCAGCACCCGATCCGTGTTCACGTTCTGGGCGCTCGACCACTTCACTTCCAGCCGGGGCATGCGCTCGTCATCAACACGCACGTACCCCGTCCTGCCATCGCCCCCCAGTGCCCCCAAGTTCCAGTCCGCGGGCACGCGGGCGGTGATTCCCTGCCAGCCGATCAGGCCGTCCAGGCTGGGCCCGGCCTGCCGCTTGCGTTCCTTCACTGCCGCTCGCACCTGACCTCCCGCGCCACCTCCCTCAGAACGGCAACACCCGCACCGCCTTGAAGATGATGGCCAGTGATATACCAGCCATACCCATCAGGCCGGTACCGCAAGCGTAACCGGCGAAAAGCACGGGGGCATACATCTGCCAGCGCTTCATCCCAAACCGACGCCGCATGTAGTAGCGGCCCAGCAGCGCGCCCGCACACCAGGGGATGGCCCCGGTGGTGGAGGCCCCGATGCCGCTGATCAGGCCGTAGAACCACATCACCGGCACGGAGAAGGCCGCCAGCACCCCGTATAGCAGGAAGGTGCCGCCAAACGCTCCACCCACCACCTCGGGCTTGATCGCCTTCAGCAACCAGGGCGACTGCTCCCGGGTGGCGGTGGCCCACAGCGAGGACCAGGTGGCGTTCAGCGGCCAGTAGGTCTGCGCGTAAGGGTACGAGGCCGACGGGATCGGTCCCAGTTTCCAGAAGAACGACCAGAACAGGAAGGAGCACGCCACCAGGAAGACCATGAGGAAAATCTCGGCCTTTACCACGCTCATGAACCTGGTGCCCGTCAACTCAATCTCCCGCCAGCGCTGGGCCGCCATGCCCTGGTCGTAGAGCGGCATGGGCGCAAACCAGATGTCCACCCCCTTGTAGCCGCTCAGAATGAAGGTGGCCTCCCGCAGCATGGGGATGCCGATACCACGGCCGGTGATGCCGATGAGCCGGGCGGAAATGTAGGAGTTGATCGGGCTCCAGAGCAGCCCGAAGATGATCAGGATCCACAGCGGGAACCGGGGCACCAGGGCGTGGCAGATGAGGATGCCCGCCACCGCAGAAATCGCCCAGGCCACCGCTGCCGTCCACACCGGGAAGTCGCCGCGGCCCGTGGGGATGCTGCCCAGCCGGCGCTCACGATTCCGCCTTGCCTTCATCACGGCCCGGATCACTACCCCGATCCCGATCACCGCGATAGCCAGGTTGATGCCGATGCCCACGCTCATCCACAGGTCCAGGGAGGTGGCGATCTGCGTCTGGATCACGCTCATGCCCGGCTTCCAGTTGCCGAACAACTCGGGGTGCATGCGGAAGAGCGTGGGGCTGAAGATGAAGTTGGTGAACATCGAGGTGATAAACGAGCCCACCACGATGGGGAAGGGCACCACGAACCCCGAGAGCACCGAGCCCAACTCGGTGCCGATGGCGATCATGCCCGTGGGGAAGGCACCCTCGGCATTCTGGGTCAGGTCCACAAAGGGAATGGGGATGATCATCAGCGGCGCAGTCAGGAACGCGCCGGTGATCACCGGCAGGAAGACGTAGAGCGCGCCGTACACCAGGCCGACCATGGCCCCGGTGGAGAAGACCGGCCAGCGCCACGATTCCTGCTCCTGGCTCACCTCGGCCAGCGCGGTGGCCCCCTGGGCCGCGATCGGGGCCATGGGGAAGGGCAGGCGCTCGATGTCGGAGGTGGTGCGGAAGAGCAGGTAGCCCAGCCCCATCCACTGCAGGCGGCTCATCACCTGGCCCACCAGCAACAGCAGGATGGGGATCTTCCAGTCCGCATGGAGGAAGGTGCGGTGGATGATGGCCGGCGAGTCGGGCTGGGGTACCACCCACCTCGGAATCTCCTTGGCGATGCCAAACTTCTCCGCCGGCGGGGATTGCACCAGGTACTGGTTCCAGATCAGCCAGGCAAAGGGGCCGCCGCTCAGGGCCGCCACCCCGGCGCCGCTGGCCAGGGCGCCGGCCATGTAGAAGATCAGGTATAACTCCTGCCGCCGCAGCGTGGTGAACGAGCGCCGGGCCACCTCGGTGAAGAGGATGATGGTGGTCCACTCGGCCGCCGACCCCAGCTCCTGCCCGACCACCAGGCCCAGGTAGATGGACCCGGGCATCATGATCAGGCCCACGAACAGGGCGCCCAGGGCGGTCTTGAAGGTGAAGCCCTCCTGGAACTCCGTCGGCTCTAATTCCGGCGGTCGTTCTTCGTAAAGCTCCGCCCCTTCCTTCTCCTTGGTTTCCTCCAAAGTCCACCTCCGAAGCAATCACTTGCCAGGCGCCCCACGGGGCTCAGGCCGAGGCGGGCTCCGCTGCGGTTTCGGGCCCGGTAAGGTAGCGCTCGCGCTCCTCTGCCGCCAGCGTGCGCCAGATCAGGAACTGCTTGCGCAGGGTGTTCAGGAAGCGCCGGTTCACCCGCTTCCAGGAGGAGACGTCGCCGCTCTCCCGATGCAGGATGAGGTAGATTTCGAAAACGTCCTCCATCTGCGTGGGCTCGGTACGCAACTCCGTGCGCTGCGACACCCCCAGGTCAAAGGGAGCCAGCCAGGTCATCAGGCGCAGGCTGTAACCTTTGCCATGCTCGGTCACGATGTCCGCGCTCTCCACGTTCTGGGTGACGAAATCGCCGATGGAGTACTCCTCGTAGGCGTGGAACCACTCGCTCATGAAGGCGTTCAGCGCCGAGGCCTGCTCCCCGGTCACCGCGAAGGGCAGCGGGATGCGCCAGTCGTCGCCCTCCGGCTCCGGCACCTTCCAGCGGCGCTCGATGGCCGGCGTCGCCACCTCCGACGCCTTGCGCGCCGGGTAGAGGGTGGACAGAATCACGGTGGCGATTACTACCGTGGTCGAGGCTACCGCTGACAGCGAGGAGTAGTTCAGATAGAGGCCCGGTAGCAGGTTGAGAATGGTGATAATCTTGGCTGTGCCCTGGCCGATCAGGTACCCGAAGATGGCGCCCAGGATGGCAAAGACAAAGGCCTCCGCCAGGAAGAGCAGCCCGATATGATTGGGTGCCAGGCCGATGGAGGAGAAGATTCCGATCTCCCTCACCCTCTCGTACACCGACCCGAGCATGGTGTTGAGCACGATCAGCGCCGCAATCAGGATCGGGAAGATCAAATCGGACAAGCCCGTGATGCTGGTCGCGGAGATGCTGCTGTAGCGGCGAATCTCGCCCTGGTGATGGGGCCCCACCCCCATGCGGCCCGCGTAGATGTTGTAGCCCAGACGGGGCATGAGGTCCTTCAGCACGTTCTGCACCTCACGCCGGGTGACGAAGTCAATCGCTACCGAGCGCAGTTGCGCGCCCATGTTTAGCGAGAGGTCGTAGGGGATGAGGATGCAGTCGTCCGGAGAGAAGTGGATGTATTCCTGGAACCCCTGAGCGCCCTGCTGCTGACCCGAACGCTGCAGTTTGGCCATCTGGATGAAGTCCACCGGCGTGAGCGGTTCCTTGTCCAGGTCCGTCACCCGTCGGAACTTGTCGGTATCCAGCACGCCGACCAGATTCAGGCTCATGCCTGCAAACTGGACCTGGGTGCGCCCGATGTCCTCGGGCTTGATCCCGAAGGTCTGGGCCACCGCGCTGGGGATGATGCAGGCATAGCGCTCGCCGCGGTTGAACCAGCGCCCCCAGCGCAGTGCATCCTGGGGATGGGTCACATAGCGCTCCTCAGGGGAAAGCCCCACCGCACTGCGCACGTTGTAGAACTTCTCGCTCTTGCTGCAGGTCAGGCGGATGAACGACTGCTCGTCCGCACCCTCCAGCGAGGGCGAGTACCAGGCCCGGCCTACCACCGCCCGCCCCTTACCCTTCATGTCCTGCGGACGCTGCACCCCTTCGGGCACAGGCCGTCCGCCGAACTCGTCGTTGAGCAGGCGGAAGGCCGATTCCTCCAGCGGCCACCACACCGCATTGCGCACCATCAGCCCGTTGTAACGCGGGATGCCCGGCGAGTAGCGGTCGTTGAACCGGGTCTCCTGCACCACCGAGGTAAAGGAAAGCACCGTGAAGGTGAGCAGCACCAGGGTAATGCAGGTGAGCAGGGTGCGGGCCCGGCGCTTGCGCATATTGCTGATGCCCAGCGAGAAGGCGGCAAAGGCCACGCTCATGCGCCCAATATCCGCCTTGTGCACGCCGCTCATCTGCGTCTGGATGGCTTTCAGCCGCTGCTCGAACTTGGACACCACCAGGCTGATCACCAGCAGAGCCAGCGCAAGCATGATGAAGGCCAAGAGAATCACCAGCGGGTTCATCGTGATGTCGAACGCCGGGTGGATGTAGCGGAAGATCGCGAAGATGGCGCTGAAGATGCCCACCGTGCCCACGATCTGCATCTTCAGGTCCGGGAACGCGAATACCAGCCGCTCCAGGAAGAAGGCGAAGGGAAGCATCAGCGCCAGGTAGAACAGCACCCCCTTCACCACGTCGTCGGTGGTCGTCTGCACCTCGGGGTAGGCCCGGCTCTCAAATCCCCAGGCCGCCCGCGCCGCCCCGTCAAAGGTCGAGTAGTCATAGCACCGCAGTGCCGCCTCTGCGGTCTTGATCCGCGCCGCCGCCTCTTTATGCAGGTTATTGATGTTCTGGTTGATGATGCGATACTTGGCGAGTTTGGCAATGCGGCTGTCATCAAGGAGCCACATGTCCTTGGCCACCTGCAGCGCGGTGTTGGCCACCACCCGGTTGCCCCGGGCGACAAAGCCGGTGCCGTCCGGATCCTTGGCCGTCGAGTTTAGCAGCAGCAGCCGCGGTGCCCCCGGCCCCAGGCCCATGGTCACCTTCACGTTGGCGCCCGGCTCGGCGAAGATCAGCCCCACGTCGGAAACGTGAGACACCCAGCGCTCGGGACGGGAGATGGCATAGCCGAACGAGCGGGGCACGGCGTCAGTATTGCCGTTATAGACGTTGATATCCGGCAGGGTTAGCAGATTGACCGGGTCCACAATGTCAAAAATCGTGAGGGAGGCACACTGGAACATGACCAGGGTCGCCTCTTTCTTGCCCATGGTCATTACCACTTCCATGGCGAACGCCTTGTTGCCGCTCTCGCCCAGATCCGGCGCGTAGTCAATCTCGCCCGTCTCGGGATCCAGGTGATAGGCGTCCATGAAGACGCCTTTCTTGTAGCCGTAGGCATTGACCGTAGGCACGCCCAGGAAGGCGAAGTTGCCCTCGTCGTCTACCAGCTGCGGCACGTCGGCCCGCACGCCCATATAGGCCTGCTTGATTACCTTGCCCACTGACTGCGCACCCTCGCCCGGACGCATGGTCACCAGCGACCCCGGCACTACGGTGTCGGGCATCAGTCCTTTGGTGGGGTCGAAAATCACCGCCCGCCCGGAGAGAATGCCAAAGCCACCGTTGAGCGTCATCTTGTGGAACGACGGCTCCTCATCCAGCGGCGCCAGCGGGTCATTCAGGAACTCAAAGTAAGAGCAGGCCAGGAAATCCACCTGCGCCTCGAGGTTACGAAAGTCCACGTACTCCGGCAGGTCGAAGGGGGTGTCCACCAGTGAGCGAGTGTCGTCGGTGGTCACGAAGGAAACTCCCTGCCCGCCGCCCAGGGTGTAGGGCTCGCATTCCAGTGCCACCTTGCCCGGGATGAAGGTGCGCCAGGGCTTGCCCGAGATGGGGTTGATGCCGTCCGCGCACGAATCCTCCGCCGTGCGTCCCAGCGCAGGCGCAATCTTGTCCCCATTCTCCCGGAAGGCCCGCCCCAGACCGGAGAAATCCCGTTGGATGTCCTCCCGATAGTCGTAATACCAGCCCTTATAGAAGATGCCCACGCGTGAGGTGCGGCTGGAGAGGTCCAGGGTGCTCATGAGGTGGATCAGTTTGCGCACGCGGTAGTCGTGCCTGTAGGGAATCAGCCCCAGGAACTTGGCCGGGCGGTGGTGCCACGTGCCGGTCTCCAGTTCGGTCAGGTGCCGCCCCAGGTAGGCGCGCATGCCCTGCATGGCCTCGAAGTGGCCCGAAGTGGCCAGGAAGGTCACCGTGCGCTTGGGCGGGTTGTGCGCGAAGACCTTGGCCAACTCGAGCATCGCCGCGATCCCGCATGCGCTCTCGGCCCCCGGGGCAAGCTGGGGCACGATGGACATGGAGTCATAGTAGGCGCTGATGTAGACCGTCTGTCGTCGCAACTTGGGGTCGCGGCCAGGAATGGTGGCCACGATGTTCTCGGCCTGCGCCTTGCGCCAGACCACGTCGGCGCGCAGGTGAACCTGGGTCTCCGGATTGGTCTCCAGCCGGGCCAGCAGTCGGATGGCGGTGGCGCGGGGCACCCAGAAGCGGGGGATGTTGGCAGGCACCGAGACGTATTTGGACTCGGCCTCCCCGCGGATGACCGGCTCCTCCGGCTCCATGAAGAGGATGGCCTTGGCGCCCAGCCGGGCCACGTTCAGCCAGCGGCTACCACAGCGGAAATCGAGCAGGGCGATGGAGCCCGCGAGCGGCTTGCCGTCGAGATCGCTCAACTCCCCGGCGCCTCCCCACACCAGGGGGCCGGTCAGGCCCGCAGGGGGTAGTTTGCAGGTGCGCACAGAGTTCGGCCACAGGGGGTAGATGGGGGCGGTCAGGCCGGTAGCGGGAAGGGTGAGGCTGGGGGCGGCTCCCTGGGTGACGGGGATGGTGATCGGGTAACGCTCGCTCTCGACTCTCAACCCCAGGCTGCGGAAGTGCTTCTTGATGTACGCGGCAGCCTGCTCGCAGCCGGGGGTGCCGGTGAGGCGGGAACCCAGCCCCGCCAGGTACTCCACGTGCCCCCGCAGGTCGTTCCGCCCCACCATCTTAGCCAACCGCTGGTACTCCTGGGGGCTGGCCGTGGCCGACCAGGCCGGGAGGCTGGCAGCCAGCAAAGCCGCCAGCAGCGATGCCCCCACGGTCCGCCGGGTGATGCGAAAGATCATGCTCTTGCCCCCTTCTCGTTCAAGAAGACCACCGCCCCGGCCCCTCCAGGCTGCCCCCACCCGCGCTGTTCAACTGTTCGATTCGCTTCTCCGCAAACTGGCGCCAACTGGTGCCTGGATACTGCTCCAGCAGGCTGGTGAAAAAGCGCACGGCCAGCCTCGGGTTCCCGAGCCGCACGGTGCAGAGCTGCCCCGCCCTGATCAGCGCCACCTCTGCCTCCGACGTATGTGGGTAACTGTTGCTCAGTTTGTCAAACGCCTGCAGCGCCAAGCCGTACTTTCCCACCTTCTCCAGGGCACAGGCGATGCCGAACTGGTCGGCCAGTGGCAGAACGCACTCGGGGAAGCATGCCAGCAGCTCGCTGTAGGTGTCGGCTGCCGCCTTCTCATCGCCGTTGCGCAGGTAGAGCCCGGTTGCCCTCATGAACATCTTGCCCGCCGCCTGGGGGCGACGGGCCAACATGTGCTGGCGGGCAAGGGCGTGGTGAACTTCGGGATCATCCCGGCGTTCTCCTGCCAGCACCTCAAGTTCCTTCGCTACGTCGTACCCCGAAAAAGCCAGGGGGTTGCGCTTCAACTGCTCCAGCATGTACTCCTGGCGCCCCTCCTGGCGCATGGACAGCGCCATCGCCCCCAGCATCCCGAAAACGAAGCCGCCCACATGCGCCCAGTGGGCCACGTGGTCCGTGCCCCCCGAGCCGTGGCCCAGCATCGCATAGCCCACCCAGGTCAGGCCCCAGTACAACTCCCAACCCAGCCAGCAGGCTACGAACACCATCGCCGAAACCTCGAACACCCGCACGCACCAGACCTTGATCTTGGTTCGCTGAAAGCGCACTGCCACCAGCCCCATCAGTCCTGCCACGGCCCCGCTGGCACCAATCAAGGGCGGTAACTCATGGGTGAAGGGGCGGGCGATGATCACATGCAGCAGGTTGGCGCCCAGTTGGCTGCCCAGGTAGAAGATGAGAAAGACCACCGCCCCCAGGGCATCCTCCACGAGCGACCCGAAGACCCACAGGAAGATCATGTTTGAGACCAGGTGACTGAGATTGGCATGCATGAAGGCCGAGGTGACCGCCGAGTACCAGTGCCCCTGGTCGGGGATGAAGCCAAACGCCGCTACCGCCGCCTGCTGCCCCTTGGCCCCGCCCAGGCTCGTGGTCCCCAGGTACACCAGCACGTTCAGCACCAGCAGCGAGTACGTGGCATACGCCCGCCTGCGGGTCGACCGGTCGGTCGCATATGGGATGAATGGCAGCATCGCCCTACCAGCCCGGCTCCGGCCGTGCCGGGCTCCCGGATGAATGAACTATAATTCCCCATGCAAGGCGGCAGTTACTCGCTCCGCCGCCTTCTTGGTGCCCTCGGCGACCGATACCTTGCCCAGCCACATCCGATCCAACTCGTCTTGCAAATAGTGGCTGACCCGGTCCCACTCGGGAAGGTTGGGGGCAAGCTGTCCGTAGCCCACCGCATCCACGAACACCTTGCGGTTGTACGCCGATTTCGCAGCCAGGTAAGGGCCCGTGCTCACCGAGATCCGGGAGGGCTGCTTCTCCAACTCGTTGGCCATGGTGATCTGGGCCTTGCTGCCAAGCAGGAAGGCCAGCAGCGCCCACGCCTCCTGGGGATGGCGGGTGCGGGCCGAGATGGCATAGTTCTCGTCGCCGAGCAGTGTGGTGCGCACCTTCGCCTTGGGCAGGGGGGCAACGTCCCAGTTGAGCGTGGTCGCCTGCTTGAGCACCTGGATATCCCAGGCGCCCGACATGAACATGGCCACCCGTCCCGCCTTGAACTTCTCCTTGGTTTCCCGGTGGTCGGCCTGGCTGGTGGGGGCTACCACCCCGTACTTGCGGTTCAGGTCCACCAGGAACTGCAGCGCCCCCTGTGCCTCGGGGCTATCCACTACGCAGCGCTTGCCGTCCGGGCTCACCACCGCACCCCCGTTGGCCCAGATCCAGGGGTAGACTCGCGAGCCCCAAAAGTCCACCGCACACCCATACCGCGCCTTGGTCGGGTCGTCCGAGCGTACGGTCAGTTTCTGGGCCGCCCGGCGGAAGGTCTCCCACGTCCAGGAATCGTCAGGGTAGGGCACCCCCGCCTGATCGAACAGGTCGCGGTTGTAAAAAAGCACGTAGACACTGGCATAGCGGGGCAGTGAGTACAGTTTGCCCTGGTAGCGACACAGATCCAGCAGGCGGGGATAGAAATCGGCGAGGTTGAACTCTCGGTCCGCCTTGGCGTACGGCTCCAGGTTCAGCAGCGCGCCCTTCGCCGCAAAGGGGACAAAGAAGGCACCGTGGATGGACATCACGTCGGGCGCAGTGCCCGCGCTGATCATGGTCTGCAGTTTTTGCATGGCCCCCTGGCTGGGGTCGTTGATCAACTGCACGTCAATGTCAGGATGGGCACGCTCGAACTCCGCAATCAGGCGCTGGTTGATGGCCAACTCGTCGGGCGGAGTCCAGGTGAAAAGCCGCAGTTGCTTCTTGGCGGGCCCACCGCCGCCGGCGCACCCCGCCAGCAGCAGCGACCCCAACACCACTGCGCCCAATACCCGCAGACCTGCCCACAAGCCCCGCATGACCGCCTTGTCCTCCCTGCCTGTCGCACCATGTGGATTATAGCATAGCGCTTCCCCCACCCGCAACGCGGCCGGTGGGACTGCTACCTGCCCTCCTACACTGCTGGCATGCGGTACCACCCACCTGCAGGTAACTGTCCCTGTCGTCCTTCCTGTGGCCTGCGGCGTCTTCCCGCGCCGCTCCTGGGAGGGGCTTCAGCCCCGTCGTCGTCCCCCCCCACAGGCCCGCTGTAGTACTCCTGCCAACCGAGCGTGTCACCTCTTTTCCTGCAGCCCCTTGACGTCCCCCCCCCCCGTGGTACACTGCGGTTGGCTACCAGGACCAGTGACAGGGGGGTCACATGGCGCGTA
>Ga0315298_1001128_pt1 | contig 50328 bp, 43 predicted proteins | sample WHS_1_MG_FD_203077 | JGI IMG/M metagenome (GOLD analysis project Ga0315298, IMG submission 203077) | Extremophilic microbial mat communities from Washburn Hot Springs, YNP, Wyoming, USA - WHS_1_MG | ecosystem: Environmental > Aquatic > Thermal springs > Hot (42-90C) | place: USA: Wyoming...
GAGCACCTTTAGGGAAAGGAGGGCCACAATTGAAGCAGCAAGAAGAGAACAATTTTAACAGCTTCTGCTTCACAGATTTTGATGGCAGATTCCGCGCCAGATTGGCAGCAGTCATACCAAGATTTTTCGCTGCAGCAGAGGAAACTAAGCTTGCAGGCACAAGCGCCCGCTATCAATGCCGCATTAAGGTTGAATATCAAAAAGATTTGATGGGACTTTTGGAAGAAGGCATGCTTTTGGCCGTTAAGAATTTTAAGCAGACTGAGGGAGATGCGGAGAGATTTACGCTTATGGAGATTAGCCGTGTTTGGCCTGAACACTTTGGTTTGCGCGGCTTGTCTGATCATGGCTATTATCCCATGCAGTTTGAGATTATTGAGCAGTCTGAGGAGGATTGGCAGACAGATGATAAGTCAACGATGATGGTTCAGATAGATGCCATACCGATAAATTATGACTTGATTGTTAATGGGAAATGTGAGTTTGAGTTTGTTAAGGGCTTTTCCTATCCAGTTGTTGGTAGTCCAGCATATCTTTTGAATGGTGAAATGATAAATCGGATGTATAACCAGAAGATTGCTGAAAAGTTTGGGATAGACCCATCCAAAACCGTTAGCGATGCCAGAGCGGATCCAAGGCTTGGCTTAATAAAAATGTTTCAAGCAAGCAAAACCATCATTCCAATATACGTTGATTTTGAAAAGCTTGTCCGCTACCATTTCGGCGTTTTCGCTTTCACTGGCGGAGGAAAAAGCAATCTAATGTCAAACATTCTGAGAAGGCTCTTGTTTCACACGGAACAAACGAAAATTGTGGTTTTTGACATAAGCTGCGAATATGTATTCCTTCTCCTTGACATTCTAACTGACCCAGCGATTTCTACAAAGGTCATTATGGAAAACAGGATAGACTCTTTAGAGCAGTTCTTCAACTCTGTTGTAAAACCGAGGGAATACGAGACCGACGAGCGAATCAAAAAGGGATTAAAATGCATAATGGATCAGGGTAAACTCTTCTATTACAAAAGACCTAGGGGAAAAGTCCCAACTTACAGTGAGTTTATGGAAGAGCTAAGCGATCAAAGGAAAGGTTCTGCAGATAAGCCAAATTACATGAATGCCATAGACGAGATCCGCGATGCCATACTGGAGTATATTGAGGAGCATGGGCTTATGGAGAATCAAGAGGTCAGCGAAGATTTTGTTAAATTCATAGACCAAGTAGCCAGAGCGAAGGTGGAAGAGTTTAAGGTTCATGAAAAAAGTCAACTTTATGCTTGGGCAACCACGAGGAGCATGCTTTTGGATAGGATAAAGAGGCGAAACGAGCGGGAAGAGAAGGAGACTGGCGGATTAGCCATAGAAAAAATTCGAGAGTTGTTGGAAGACAAAACAACGAGGCTTATTTGCATCTCAATTTCAGACCCCTACACAATAAAGGACCTTGTAGTAACGCTTACTCAAGATTTGCTTGTTCGGAGAAAACGCAAATTTCAAGTTAAACCATACATACTGCTTGTTTTCGATGAAGCACAGGAATTCATACCAAGCGGAGGTTCTGGCATCGACGCTAAATGTTCTGGGCATGTGGAAACCTTGCTTAGGCAAGGACGCAAATATGGCTTAGGCGTTTGCATAGCAACGCAGCGCATAGCCTACTTGAACACAAATGCCCTACAGCAGCTTCACACTTATTTTGTGGGCACTTTGCCCCGTCCCTATGACCGCCAACTCGTAAGCGAAACCTTCATGATAGATAAGGGCATTTTAGAGAAAACATTGGAGTTTGCACCCGGCGAATGGCTATTGTCAAGCTACATAGCAACTGGAATGGAAAATGTGCCAATATTTATAAAGGCGGATAATGCAGAAAACGAAATAGAAAAATATCTTTCGGCAAGCAAAAGCTGACTTTATGCCGTTGGCGTTGCTGGTTGCATTATTCCGCATTTTTTAAGCAGTTTATTCCATCTTAGGTCTGTTATTCGCTGTATTTCATCAAGCATCTTCTCAAATTGTGGAGTAAACAAGTGCCTAAAGCGTCCCTGCACTTCCAAATACTCCTTAACAGGCTTTTTCTTTTGGGGACTCAAAGCCATAACTTTGCTTAGTGCCGAAAGCTGGTATTCGCCGTTTACCGCTTCCCACAACGGGAATATACACGTTTCCACTGCCAAGCGCGAAAGTTCTATGGATTTTGCTGGGTCGCTTCGCCAACCGCGGGGGCATGGCGCAAAAACATGCAGAAACGCCGGTCCATTAACTTCTAAGCCTTTCCTCACTTTTGTTATTAGGTCCCTCCAATAATAGGGCGATGCAGTAGCCACGTATGGCATTTCATGCGCCGCCATAATGTCGGCTATGGGCTTTTTTGGCTCCAACTTTCCTGGTATGACTGTGCCGGCTGGCGATGTTGTGGTTGATGCGCCTAAGGGTGTTCCTCCGCTTCTTTGGATGCCAGTGTTCATATACGCCTCATTGTCATAGAGCACGAACAAGAAGTCATGTCCCCTTTCAACAGCACCGCTTAGGGCTTGGATGCCAATGTCGTATGTGCCTCCGTCTCCGGCTAAAGCGATAACGTCTACGTGCTCGTCTTTTATGCGTCCCTTTTTCCGCATTATTTTTATGGCTGTCTCAATTCCAGAGGCGTTTGCGGCTGCATTTTCGAAGGCTGTGTGGAGCCATGGTAAAGCCCATGACGTGTATGGGTATATGGATGATGCTACTTCCATGCAGCCAGTAGCGTTTGTCACTATTGTTGGTCCTCTAACAGCCTTCATTATAAGCCTTAAAACTGTTGCTGGTCCACAGCCTGCGCATGCCCTATGTCCCGAAGTGAAGAGGTCTGGTTTTTCAGCTATGTCTTTTGCGGTGAATTTCCATTCGGAAAACATTTTTTCACTCATGGCTTTTTCACTCCCTTAAACCAACATAATTCACAAGTTTTTCAACACTTTTTGTTTTGATTATCTTCTGCAAATCCTCATAGATGCCTCTTATTTGGGTTGGGCTTGTGTCCCTTCCACCCAAACCATAAACATAATTCACAACATAAGGACGCTTGCCTAAATCGTAAAGTGCATGCCGAACTTCATGGAAAACTGGTCCTCCGTGGCTTCCGAAACTCATGCTTCTATCCATGACAGCCACAGCCTTCACATTTTTGAGCGCTTCAACGATTCCTTCGACTGGTAAGGGTCTGAAAGTGCGCATTCGCAATAATCCAGCTTTTACGCCTTCAGCTCTAAGCTCATCCACAACAGCCTTAACTGTTCCAGCAGTTGAGCCTAAACATACTGTGGCAAATTCCGCATCATCCATGTGATATGGTTCTAAAAGTCCATCGCCATAGCGTCTCCCACTTAACTGCGCATACTCATCATGCACTTGCCTTATTACACTAAGCGCATTCTTCATTGCTTCCTCTTGTTGCCGTTTAAACTCGAAATAATAGTTGGGCAAGGCTATGGGTCCCATGGTTGTTGGATTTTCAGGGTCAAGACGGAACGGCACCTTTTTCCCTTTATGGTTTGCTATTAATGGGAATTGGCGGGTTCCAACAAACTTTTTCACAGCATCGTCTGGAAGAACCCCCACATTTTCTAAGGTGTGGCTTAAGGTGAAGCCGTCCAAGCCCACTATGGCTGGCAACAGAACTTCTGGGTTTTCAGCTATTCTAAACGCTTGAATTACAGAGTCATAGGCTTCTTGGGCGTTTTCAACGTAAATTTGTATCCAACCGCTGTCCCTCTGAGCCATTGTGTCAGAATGGTCACCGTGAATGTTTAAAGGCGCTGACAAGGCTCTGTTGGCAATTGCCATAACAACTGGCGCACGACATCCAGAAGTCACAAAAAGCATCTCATGCATCAAAGCCAAACCAGCAGAAGCCGAAGCCGTAAAAGCTCTTGCGCCAGTGGCGGATGCTGCAAGGCAGGCGGTTAAGGCGCTGTGTTCTGATTCTGTGCAGACAAATTCTGTTTCAACCTCGCCATTAGCAACGTACTCGCTGAATCTTTCAACAATTATTGTTTGAGGCGTAATGGGATAGGCGGCTACAATGTCAACGTCAGACTGCTTCGCCGCGTAAGCGACAGCCTCATCTCCGTTTAGGGCTAAAACCTCTTGTTTAACATTACCCTTCATTTTGGCATTCATCCTCCTTATCCAAGTTTCATTTCAATAGCCTTTGTTGGGCATTCATTAGCGCATATTCCGCAGCCCTTACAGAAGTTGAAGTCGAACTCTATATCTTCTTTTTCGGGTTTCCAATGTATTGCTCCATCGGGACAGAAGATTACACAAAGGAGACATCTTGTGCATTTTTCCGGGTCTCTGACTGGCATGTAGGTTTTCCAATCTCCTGTTAGGAATTCTGTGCTTGATTTCCAGCATACTCCTGCTGGTGCTATTTCTTTCCAACTTTTTTCTTTGGCTGTCATTCTGATTTCACCCGTTCATAGGCTTCTTTTATAACTGCAAAGTTTTTCTCAGCCACATTTAGCCTAAAACGTTCCTTTATCACTTTTTCTAGGCTTTCTAGGCTTACCATTTTGGTTACACGAGCCACAGCTCCCAGCATGGCTGTGTTTGTTATTGACATTCCCAAAATGTTTATTGCGATTTCTGTGGCTGGAACAGTCCAAACTTTGCCCTTTTCCGTGTTAAGTGTTTTCCTCATCTCCGCCGGATTTTCCTTTGAGTTAATTATGATTGTTCCTTCGTCGTTTAATCCTTCAGCAACTGAAACCGTTTTTAATAGGGTTGGGTCTAAAACAACCACAACATCTGGGTTGTAAACTGCACAGTGTATATGGATTGGTTCTGTGCTTATTCTTGTGAAGGCTGTTACTGGAGCACCCATCCTTTCTGGACCAAACTCTGGAAAGGATTGAATAAACTTTCCTTCGTAAATGGCTGCACGGGCTAAAAGCTCGCTGGCTGTCCATGCTCCTTGACCGCCTCTTCCGTGCCACCTAACTTCCAAGATTTTTTTCAATATGCTCATTTCTCCATGAGTCTTCCAAGCTAATTGGGAAATCTGACATATACCTTTTTCTATACGACGTGAGAAAAACGGAATAAGCCATACAACAATTTTAAATTTCACTTGTTCGCTGAAAATTTATTATCATAACCATAATTCTTAAGTGAGAAAATGTCAACAATTAAATTTTCTAGGCAACCATGCAGGGGCTGCGAAAATAATGCAAGAAACTGCAGCAGCCGGCAAAGTGCTTTTGACGGCAGACAGAACTTTAATGAGCGATTACCATCGAAACATATTTTTGGGTTTCGGAACATGCGCCCCACCAAACGTTATTCCAAGCTGGCTTTACAGTTGGCTCTTTTTCCCACCAATAAAAACACGAAATGGCATACCAACTGCTGCTCCGTATGGGCTCAGAAAAATTGAGGCTCAACTTCTAAGCGAAGGCTTCAACGTATTAACTGTTGCGCCAAACCACCTTAAAAAACACATTGATGAGGCAAAGGTTTTAGGCATCCATGTCATGGATCCCTTCGGTTTAGGTCCAGCCTCAAGCACATTCACTTACATCCTTAAGAAAGAACCCTTTCTAGCTCAACACTTCCGCGCTCTGTTAAATAAGCCAGAAGTTAAAAAAGCCAAAAAACACGGATTAAAAATTGTTGTCGGCGGTCCAGGCGTTTGGCAGTTCCGCTTTAGACAAAAGTTTGTTGAAGAATATGGAGTAGACTGCATAATTGAAGGAGAAGCTGAAAAAGTTATTGGAAAAATCATCCACGCAGCCATTAACGGCGAAGAACTTCCAAAATATTATGAGGTTGGCATTAAAGAAACTCCAGCTTTAAATGAGATTCCGGAAATCGTGAATCCATCCATTGATGGGTTGGTGGAAATTGGTCGAGGATGCTGCCGTGGATGCCAATTTTGCAGCGTAACATTGAAGCCCCTACGATGGTATCCCTATGAGAAAATACTGCGAGAAATCGATGTAAACATGAAAGTTGGAAACGTAAACTGGGCTTGTCTCCATGCAGAAGATGTTATGCTCTACGGCTCCAGCAACACCATACCCAACGATGAAAAACTCACTAAACTCCACGAATTGGTTGCAAGAAAATGTGAAGGAATAAGCTGGAGCCACTGTTCCCTAGCGGCTATAGCTTCAAAACCAAAACTTTTCTCCCAAGTTGCTCAGCTCATCCATCAAAAGCAGTCTTGGTGGGGCGCAGAAATTGGAATAGAAACGGGTTCTCCAAAGCTTGCCGAAAAGATTATGCCAGCAAAAGCCCACCCCTTCAAACCTCAACAATGGCCGGAAGTTGTCCGCACAAGCATGGGACTAATGCATGATAGCAATTTGATTCCAGCGTGCACATTAATTGTTGGTATGCTGGAAGAAACCCCGGAAGACGTAATCAAAACAATAGAATTAGTAGAAGACTTGAGGGATATTAGAAGCTTAATCGTGCCCTTATTTTTTGTTCCCTTGGGCAGATTAAAAGATAGAGAGTGGTTCAAGGGGGCGCAAATGACCGAACTGCATAAGCAATTATTAATTACATGCCTAAAACACGACTTTTACTGGATAGAAAACCTAATTGACTTGGCTTTTGCCGGAAAATGGTATGCACGCATACTCCACTCCTTTTACAAAGGTTTCGTAAAAATTGTCATGAATAAAACCGAAAAGGCTGGAATCCGAATAAGACCAGTTAATAACTAAACTTAAATATCACCCAAAACTCGTAAAACATTAGAATGGAGCCGCCGTAGCTCAGTTCGGTAGAGCGGCTGGCTGTTAACCAGTCGGTCGTAGGTTCAAGAACAAGGAGGAGAAACTCCTGTTGAAAATCCTACCGGCGGCGCCTCTACTGTTTAACATTAATGGGTTTTCTCGATTTTTGCTTCTTTTCTGATTATGGAGAATTGCGATGGCGTTGGGATTGCTGGTGTGCTGGCTACTATTGGGCGTTTTTGTATGTGTTTGTATCCGCATTCACATTTGAAGCCTACTATTTTGCCTCTGCGTTTTATTATCTGCCATTTCTTTCCGTTGCATCCGATGTTTTGTTTATGAATTTTCCACAAAATTTTTGTTTCATAGGGAGTTAGGGGCGCGTAATCTTTTGCTGATGTGAGATACCATGTTACGTAAACTACGAAGAAGGTCCACAAGGCGGAAGTCAACATTTCTAATGTGCCGAACATTTTTATCACGTGTTTTTTCGTTCTACACATATACTATATGTCTTTTATTTGACATATCTATTCTGAGAATATTATTTCTTACGATATAAGCATTATGTAAAATTCCGAATACAAACACTAAACTCTAAAACTGCTGAAGAACATCCCTCTTCTCCATAATATAACCACAATAATGACACTTCAAAACCAACGGATCTTCACTCTCAACATAAAACTTAGTCCGCACAGGCTCATTGCTGTTGCTTATACAAGCAGGATTAGCACATTTGATAATGTCCTCAATAACCTTTGGCAACTGAACCCTCTGTTTAGCTACAACATTATAATCACGTATAATGTTAATTGTGGCGTGGGGAGCCAACAAGGCAATTTTATGCACTTCTTGTGGGTTTAACTCTCTACCCTCAATCTTGACAATATCCTTAACTTTAAAACGCTTACTAGGAACATTAATAGCAATTGTAATCACGCTTTTCTCCCGTCCAGTTATTCCCAAAATTCTGGCAACATCCAAGGCGTGACCGCCAGTTATATGGTCAATAACGGTGCCATCCTTTATTTTTGAAACATGCAATACAGTCTCACTCATGCGAAATCACCCTCTGAAGAGAGGCTATAATCTAAACAAGCATAAAAGATTTTAATCATTCAAATTCCATTGCTGATAAAAGTTATTTAGTAGTTTCTTAGACTTGTTTTGGGTGTAAGCGTGGAGTTTGAAGGCAGAGACATAATATCCATTAAAGACTTTTCCCGCGAAGAAATAGATTACATTTTGAAAATTGCAAAAACCATGGAACCCCTAGCAAAAAAAGGTTCAGACATGCTGAAGGGAAAAATTCTAGCAACATTATTTTTTGAACCAAGCACACGCACACGCCTAAGCTTCGAAACAGCCATGCAAAAACTAGGCGGCTCCACCATAGGCTTCGCAGAAGCAGAAATCGCATCAGTTAAAAAGGGCGAAAACCTCGCCGACACCGTACGCACAGTGGAAAACTATGCAGACGTAATAGCTGTGAGACATCCACTGGAGGGGGCAGCAAGACTTGCCGCAGAATTTGCAAAAGTACCCATAATTAATGGAGGAAGCGGAGCAGAGGAACATCCAACTCAAGCGCTTTTAGACTTATACACAATAATGAAAGAGAAGGGAAAAATTGACGGATTAAAAATTGCTTTGGTTGGCGACTTAAGATATGGAAGAACGGTTCATTCCCTCGCTTATGCTTTTTCACTATTCAACATAGAATTATATTTGGTTTCTCCAGAATCCTTGAAAATGCGGAGAGAAGTTCTCCAAACAATAAAAGAAAGAATAACCGTAACAGAAAAGACAAGCTTGGAAAAGATAATCCCGATAATAGACGTCCTATACGTTACAAGGATACAGAAAGAACGTTTCCCAGACCAAGCCGAATACGCAAAAGTTAAAGGCTCATACAAAATTGATTTAACAACCCTAAAAGAAGCAAAAAAAGACTTGATAGTTCTCCATCCCCTTCCAAGAGTTGACGAAATAGCCGCCGAAGTCGACAACACCTCATATGCACGTTACTTCCAACAAGTTGGAAACGGCGTCGTCATGAGAATGGCACTATTAGCCTTAATACTAGGCGCAGTAAAGTAACATTCCCAATTTAAACTAATGCAAACCGGTCAAACGGCGTTAAAGTATCTATAGCCCCGCAAGATGGACATTTATACAAAATTCCGAACCAACTTCTTTTGCAATTAAAACAATAAGTCAGCTTGCGGTCATAAGTGAAAAACTCAATGTTATAACCATTAAAAAGTTGTTGAGTTAAGGAGATAAGCTCTTCTGGCTTATGTTCAACTTCTCCAAGCTCTATCACCGTTAAGCTTCCACCAGAATAAAGCCCTTCCATTTCCTGTTCAAACTTTACAGATTCTGGAACAATTTTCCCATCCTTAAAAGTTAGTTTACTGACTGTTGAATAGTACGGTTTTTCCCTTGTTCCCAAAAATCGAACTTTCGCCACACCAAACCTTTCAATATCCAACCTTGCCAACCTTTCAGAAGCCTCAAAATCAGGCAATTTTGCCGTAACCAAACGTTTTCCACACCTTCTACCAACCTTATGCGTATAATCCAAAATGCTCTTCATAACTTCTCCAGCAAACTCCAATGCTTTTTCACTTTCACAAACTTGTGTTCCGCAAAATGCCCCAACAGCCTCCCTTAACCCCGCCAAATTTATTATGCAAGAACAATTCTCATTTCTAAAATATCTGTCGCCATTAACATCTTGCATAAGAAACGGAAGCAAACCCTTACCATGCTGTTTGATGGATTTATACTTGACTTCCAATGCACGTGACGCCACATCAAGCCTCTCTTTTAGTATCTGAAAGAATTTCGCTTTATCCCCCTCACACTCGCATACAATCCGCGGCAAATTAAGAGTTACATGGGCTAAATTGCCAGTTCGCAAAGTGTCTATTTCCCAGTCTCCATTCAAGTTCGCCATAAGCCTAAATCCAGACGTGAAGAAAACACTTTGCCTTTCATCCTTTTTTAAGAGATTAGCAAAGTATAGCATGCCCTTTTCTGAAGCGAGTTGATGCGCCTTAAAAAGTATAGCCTTAACTTTCTCGTCTGTAAAGGTTTCTGGGCGCATTTTAAAAATGAGTTTTGGATTAAGCAATGGTTTACATGCACTTTCTTCCATGAATATGTCTAGAAGAACTGAAGCCAAATTTCGGCTTTCTTCAATGAAATCTCGGTAATTGCCCTCTATTTTTCCAGAAATCCCAACTGCTGGTTTATCTGCAATAAAATCTGGAAATGTAAGCTCCAAGCTTATGGAAGCGTCCACATGCTGATTCACGTTAAGAATGAACAAGCGTAAAGCTTCTTTAACCTCTGAAGCGCTTAAGCCCTTTACAAAAGGGGCGAGAAAAACATTAAAATACTCAAGCGACTGCGTTTCGCATATCTCCTTAGAGGAATGTAAAAGAACGTTAAAAATAATGGACAAGGCTGATTGCAAATCTTTAGGAGGAGGAAAAGAAGACTGAGAAGCAGTTATTCTCTCTAATTTCAAACCATTCTGGAAGAAAAACCTTAAGTCATGCACTATTCCGCTTGGCTTCAAAATCCAAGAACCTAATCCGCCAATATGCATTGAACCAGACAAGTGCGCATCAGCAATATCCCTTGGAAAAACGTTCAGAAGCGTAAACTCTTTCAAAACAATTTCTCCAGCTGTCTCATGAATGTAAACTGGCCATTGAGGAGTTTTACTCTTCAAATCAACGAGAGCCGCCACATCATAAACTGGAAGCCCCAACCGCGTAAGCTTATGCCGATAATCCTCTAAGCCTTTTTCAATCAAAATTGCGTTTACAACCTCTCTCACAAGCGGAGCCGTTATATATTTCGGTTTTGACTTAAGCAGTCGTTTTTCTGCTTCTTTAGCTACTTTTTGCGCCAAATCAGCCGGCATTTTCGTTTCTCTTATAAGCGAATTTGCTATTTTGCTGACATCAAATTCCTCCAGCGTGAATTTGGAGGTTCGGACAAGCATGCCTTTTGGCTTGAAGGCTTTCTTCTCAATGCGTTCCGCAACTTCAATAACCATTTCGCCCAAATCGGTTAAACAATACTTCTTTGTCTCCACATCAGCCTCAATCAAATCCGCCTTCAACAAAAACTTCAAATGATAAGCAAACCTTCCAGCATCCCTCGTAGGATTCATCTTCAAAGAACCCATCAACTCAGTATAGGAAAGGGGTCCCCTATCAAAAAGCAAATTCAAAATCTGCAGCCTAAGAGGTGAAGAAACCGCCTTAAGTATTCGAACGCCACGCACACGATGTGGAACAGACAAAGACTCAACCTCCAACCAATAAAGCAAATTAACGGAATAAGGGTTTAAAGGTTAAGAACACTTTATCCTTATAAATATTCAAGAAGGGGCTGTCGGCTAGCTTGGTCTAGGCTTGGAGACTCGGGCTCTCTAAGTGCATTGGCGTAAGCCTTGTGCGGGAAGGACCCCGGTTCAAATCCGGGCAGCCCCACCATCAATTTATTGAAGGCAGTTTGTTTTTGGCTTTGTTTTTGGTTTAGAGCTTGTTGAATGCTTATTTGCTGTTGTGTAAGGGAGACTGGGACGGTCCTGGGACGGTCCCAGCTATGTATTTGGGACGGTCCTAAAAGGAGGGCTGTGAGATAGTTGTTTATTCCCATGTTTGCTTCTTGTGCTTTGGCTCTGAGTAGCTCTGCGACTTCTGTTTTTAGGCATATACCTGTCATTCCAGGTTTAGGCATTTTCCCTCTCTCCTTCACTTTTTCTACATTATATTTATTGTGCAACTATGTTTTAAAGATCGTGCAAAATAGGCTAACACAATTCAAGCCAGTATGTTGCGTCTGCCAATCTCTTTTCAAATCACTCTTTGTACAAATTCTGCCTTTGTTTCGGGACCTTGACTTGCATTATAACAACTGATCCGTTCGCATTTATAAGTTGAATGAGATATGGTTTGAGATGATTTATCTGGTTATAGTAAGTCTTATCAGACCTCATTAGATGATAGGAAATAGGTGTTCACATGCCAGAGTTTCTGGATGAGTTTGCTTCATCATTATCAATCAAAAAGGAGACCTTGAAGGAAAAGATATTCAAAGGAACGCCGAACCCATTGCACGACAGTTTTGAAAGACATTTTAAGTCTCATTGGATTCCACTGGATGAAACAGAAAAGTATTCCTCAACCCCAAGTGAACTCGACATAATGGCTGTTGATTCAAGTGTTTACACCAATCTGCTGTCGACTGGTGGGATCTTCTACGTGATTAGGTCTTTGGCTGTCTGTAGGGATCAAGAACAGAAACTTTTGGAGACGGATGCGTTCTTTACTAAAGCCAGTTTTCTGGAATCGCAACTTTTTATTGGAAGAAAAATGGAGATGTTCGAGTTCTTAGTTGCAATTGATGCCCTTAAAAGTGGTTTCAAATGTTGCAACATTCTGATTGATGGTTCACTATACGGCCGAGCCTCACATGTGCCTATTGAAACAAAAATTGAAGACCAACGAAGTATGCTCTTACATTATTTTCAGGCTTACCGTGAACTTCTTGATTTGTGTAAAGCGGAGAAGACCTTGCTGATGGGTGTAAGTAAAGAAAGCAGATCTACTTTTTATCGTGATTATTTGCTCAAGCTGATTTTTGAGGAAAACCTTAAGAGCTTGGGCTCAAGTATCGACGCAGCTGATCTGCATAGACTAAAACCAATCTTTTTAGAGACATTAGACGATGAAAAATCTGCTCTAAGAAAGTTTGCAAAGCTTCACAATAAATATGGAAAAAAGCTTGATAGCATCGCTGTTATCCTTGAGGAACTTATCTCTTCTCGACCAGACTACCAGCTTATCATGAATTATGCCCAAACCCCTGGATACACTCAACCGCTGCTGCTTGGTCCTTCAGCAAGAACAGCACGTCGACTTGAAGCATGCTTGAAGGATCCTGCAAGATATGTGCGGGCTCACTTTCCTGTGACAGTTCGGGAGAAAGGAAAGGATTTTGTGGATTGGGCTTCTAATATACTTTTAAACCTTGCTGGTTTTCCTGGGATTGTGTCGTTCTATCTGTTGCTTGACGTTAGGGATTCACCCATAAGAATTGATATACCATGTTGGGATCACACTTTTACACATACTGGCTGGCCCAAGCCGATAGATTTCAATATTGACGAGGCCCTGAAGGTCATGGCGACTGGCTATTGTGGATTGGATTGTTATAACCTTTGGCTTAAGAATGTGGATGAGAGGGTTAGGCTTAAGAAGCGCGTCGTAGATAATCTATACTTCCCGTTCATGGAAAGGTTGTTCGGCGAGAAGATAATTCGAGGAAGGGGATATAGACGTGTCAAGTACCCTTAAAGAAGTTGGCGTAATAATCGGTGAAGCCAGCTCAAGCGAGTTTTTCTTCGCTTCAAAACCTGGCGAAATGCCCTCCAGATGGGAATATCTGTTGACATATTCTGAAGAAGATGTTGATGGAAAACCGAAGCAAGTAGAAGTTGTAGCCCAGATTGAGCGTGTGATTTCTGCCAGTCAAGCCCTTACGAAGGAGTTGGATTTCGAGATAATCAAGAAAATAATTGAGTCCGGCTTAGCTGATAGAAAGGTATGGGGAAAGGCTCGTGTGCTTGGTTATTTGACTGAGAGCGGTGACTTGCAACAACCTAAGAAAGCAGTAATGCCGGGCAAGCCTGTATACATTGCGCCAGCAGAGCTCCTTGAAAAATTCTATTCATATCCTGAGGATGAGGCTATCAAAGTAGGCGCCTTGATTACACGGGGCGAGGTTCCTGTTAGCTTGTCCGTTAAAGGGTTTAGACGTCATCTGGCGATTATTGCTCAGACAGGCTCTGGTAAAACATATCTTGCTGGGATTATTGTTGATGAGCTTCTAAGGAAGGGTGGAACGATTATCATGTTGGACCCCCATGCTGACTACGTTTTCCTTTCGAGAAGAATCGATGGGAAGAGGCATGAACTTGCGGATAGGATAACTGTGTTCAGAAATCCGTCAAGCACAGGGAGATACACCGAGAGCGAAGTCGGAAATGTTAAACCGTATGAAATTTGCTTTTCTGATCTCGACTTGGATGAAATTTGCCTGATTTGCGGGATAAGTTCGCATTATACTAACATTGTGACAGGTTTGGGAAAAGCCTTGGAGCATCTGAAGGCTGAGAAAGATGTTTTCCAGCCTGAGGACTTGTTGGAAAAGCTCGAGAACGTAGATAGCTGGAAAACCGAGGATATGGACTCGAAGATTGTTGAAGGTGCAAGATCTGCCGCGAAGTATCTTGCACGCCTTATTAATATGAAAGTTTTCACCAGTGGGACTACTAAGATTAGTGAGATGTTGAAGCCTATGCATCTTTCTGTTGTTGACCTTTCAGGTTTAGATGATGATGTCTCTGATTACATTGCGTTCAGGATATTGTCAGATGCTTATGAGAAAGTTGCAAGCGGTGAATTTGGATACCCTGTTTTTGTTTTTGTTGAGGAAGCCCATAAATTCATTCCAGCAACAAATTCGACGTATTCGAGTAGCATTATAAAAAAGATAGCAGCAGAAGGCAGAAAATTCGGTATCTTTCTTGTTGTCATAACTCAACGTCCTTCAAAGATACACTCTGACGCTTTAAGCCAATGCAATAGTCAGATTATTATGCGTATAACAAACCCTAAGGATCAAGCTGCAGTTGCCGCCAGTTCTGAGCGTCTTGGCGAAACTTTGTTGGATGATTTGCCGGGTCTTAATACAGGTGAAGCCGTTATCGTGGGTGAAATGACACGAGCGCCAATAATGGCGAAAATAAGGAAGCGTACTACACGAGAGGGCGGTAGTGACATAGATATCATGGGCAAAATGAAAGAGGCAATTGAAAAGGCAAAGGAGGAAACCGTTGAGAATGAAAGTAAACGTCTACGAGAAGAAATGAAAGGTTTTATGGGTTCAAGTAAAGAGGATGAGAAATAGCCATGGTTAGAATCGTACATTTAGCTGATACTCATTTGGGTTACAAACAGTACAACTTGGAAGAAAGAGAAAAAGACATTTACGATGTTCTCGAGGAAATCGGCGATAAGATACTTGAAGAACATGCAGACATTGTAATTCACAGTGGCGATTTGTTTGATTCTCCGAGACCCACAACGCAGGCATATTACGCTTTTAAGAAGTTTCTGAAAAGGCTTGACGGAAAAGTCGAATTTTTCGCGGTTCTTGGAGATCATGATAAACCTAAAGCTCGTGGTATGCCGCCTCACAAGCTTTTCGACGACCAGATTCAAACACTTGGAGTAGCTGGTGTTTCGGAGCACCAGCAAATAAGTGTGGATGGCAAGAAGGTCCTCATTGTGGGTATTTCTCATCTGAGCAGGGCATATAGACCAATCTTAATTGAGGAACTGAAAAAGCTCGAAAATTTAAAAACGCAAGTTGATTGTAGAGTTCTTGCGCTTCATGAAGCTATTGATAAGTTCTTCCCTTTTGAAGAGGCTTGTGAAATTTCGTTGACGGAATTGCCCAAGAACTTTAGGTATTATGCTATGGGTCATCTTCACTCTCGAATAAAGGCGTCTTATGGGCAAGGTGAATTGGCCTATTCGGGTAGTACGGAGATCATGAGAAGTGACGAGATTGGTAGTTGGAAGAAGCTTGGTAAGGGTTTCTTCATTGTAGACATTGAAAATGAGAAAGTGAATGTTGCCGAGGTTAATCTTGAGCGGATTAGACCTCAGATAGAGGTTAAACTCAGCTATGCCCATTTGAGGGATGAGTTGGAAGAATTCGTTAAAAAAATAGGTGATAATGAAAAACTTCCGGTGATTCATGTTCGTGTGGAAGGAAAGGATGTTGATAGACAAGGGGTTCATCAAACATTAAGCGATGTTTTGACGGGGAAAGTGTTGACGTTCAGGCAAGTAATTGTAGAGGAAAGCGAGATGAGATTGCCTGAGGTTAAACCAGGTTCGTTCCACATTAACCAAGTCCTTAAGGATTATCTGAAGGATGAGAAAGCTGCCCAACTTGCGGTTGAGATGCTGAAATATCTTCGGCAAGGAGACACGGAAGGAGCCAAGAGCGTGGCTGACGGATACTTTCAGAGACTTAAGGGTGGCGATGAAGCTTGATATTGAACAGGGTTAAGCTGAGTGACTTTGTTTCTCACAAGGATACTCAGTTGGATTTAGGCTATGGCATAAACGTAGTTGTTGGACCTAATGGTGCAGGTAAAACCTCGATTCTTGATGCAATTAGCTTTGCTCTATTTAATGATTGGAGCAATCGAGGAAGAAAGGAGAATCTAATCAATTTGAAAGCAAACAGATGCAAAGCCACGGTTGAGTTCACTGAAGGAGGAATAAGATATTCTGCTGAATGGTCAATGGAGCGAAACAAATCTGCCAGAGGAAGTTTGTATCGCATTCAAAACGGTGATAGAAGACTGTTGGCTCAGGGAGGCGGAAATACCGTAATTCCCGAAATAGAGAAAATTCTCGGAATAGACAAGAACATGTTTCTGCAGTCTGTTTATGTGCGTCAGGGCGAGATTGAAGAGCTTGTCACTGCAAGACCTGCAGATAGAAAAGAACTTGTTTCAAGACTTCTTGGCGTAGAAGACCTGCAAAAAGCATGGGAGACCATAAAAGCCTTAATCGACGATTATCAGCACTTGCAGACTGCTTTAAAAACCGAGTTAGACCAGAAATCAACAATAGAAGCTGAGAGACAAAAATATCTTGCAACCTCCCAAGAATTAGCCAAAGCTTTAGAGTCTAAACGCAAAGAGTTGCAAGAAACAGAAAACACGATGAAAACTCTGAAAGAGATTTTAGATAAGCTGGAAATTGACAAGAACGAATTTGATAGACTTGATAAAGAGAAAAGCATTCTCAATCAAGGCATAAATAACGACAAAGAAAAGCTGCAAAAGGAACAGAGTGAATTCGACAAAGCAGTTAAGGCTGAAGAAAATGTCAAAAACTTAGAGAGCGACGTTGGCAAGCTTCCTTTCTTAGAGGAATATGTGCGTTATCTTTCGCAAAAAACTGAAAAAGAATTGCAGCTGAATCAGCTAAATGAGAAGCTGACAAACTTAGGGCGTTTAGAAAAGGGCCTTCATGAGAATGAGAATGACCATGCCCTATACATGGAAAAGAAAAGGCTTCTGGATGAAAGAACTAAAGAGCGAAAGAAATATGATGGCGCCGAAGCATCCCTGAAAAAAGTATTGAAACATGTAAAAGACTTTGAAAAAGAAGAGCAAAAGAAAAAAACAGAATTGAACAAGGAGCTTGAAAAATGCTCCAAGATAATTGGCGAACAAGCTACTGTTGAGAATATTGAAACTTTGCTTAGCGCCAAAAAAGAAGAGTTTCAAAAACTCTCGGATCACCTCGGCAAAGAAGTTGACGAATGTAATAAGAGAATTGGAATGTTAGAGAATCGAAAGCAAGAGCTTGAAACCAATCTTGACAGGCTAAGACCTTCGGAGGGGGAAGTCAAAACCTGTCCAACTTGTGAGACGGAATTGACCTCTGATCGCTTGACTTATTTGATGGACAAATTCTCTTCTGAAAAAGAACAGATTACTGTGGAATTAAAAACATCAATTGAGAAGCGAGATGCATCTACTCAGGAAAAGCAGCAGATAGACGATAAGCTGAAAAAGTTAGCATCGATTGACCCGGAGCATGTTAAAAGTCTGGTAGAGCAGCTAACAGAAATAGGGAAAAAGCTTGCAGAACAGAAATCTGAAGTTGAGGAACTCGAGAAGCAAGTTAAGGTGCTCAGCGAACTGGATGCAGAAATAAACAAACTTGAAACTGAAATAAGCGAGCTTAATGAGGCTTATCTTAAATATGAAACTGCAGAACGAGAGCTGAAGAAATTAGCACCTCGTAAGCAAATAGAGAGTGAGATGGCACCAATAAAGGAAGCGTTGGAACCCGTTCTGCAGTCTCTGCAAAATTCCATTTCGAAACTTGGTTATGAACCAAAAGAGCCGGAAAAAGAACTGAAAGACCTGAGATCGAAAAAGGAAGAGTATGATAGGAATCTGCCTTTAGCAAAGCGCAAGACTGAACACGAACAGAATATTGCAAAAATAAAGCAAGAGCTGTCAGAGAAAGAACAGAAACTTGCTGAAGTTGGTGAGGCGATCGATAGGCTTGGTTATGATGAGGAAGAGCATGCAAAGAAAAAGGCTGAATTTGAAACTGAAACTCAGCATAAAAGCGATTTGAAAGAAGATATAGCTGGGCTGTTGGCTCAAAAGAAGGCGGCGCATGATGAAGCATCCAAGTGTGAAGAAAAGCTGAAGGCCCTTAAAGAGAAGGAGCGGGAGAAGCAAGTTGTTGATGATTTTATCAGGCTTTTGAATAAGATTAGGGCTGCTTATGGTAAGGATGGTGTTCAAAAAATGATTAGGGCAAGGGCAAGACCGTTGCTGGAGAAAGCTACACGAGATTTGTTTGAGAGGTTTAATCTTGCATATTCAGATGTCAAGATTGATGATGATTATAATATTGCTGTTATAGGACCTGGCGGCGAGCAGGACATTGATCAGATTAGTGGTGGAGAACGTGTTGCATTGGCAATTGCGCTTAGGCTGGCGATTGCGCGGGTCTTGTCGGGGAAAGTGGAAACTATAATAATGGATGAGCCTACGACGCATTTAGACGAGGAGCGGAGAAAGGAATTGGTGAATATTCTAAATTCCTTTTTCAGAGAAGGAGGCAGAATCATACCGCAGATGCTGGTAATAACGCATCATCGCGAGATAGAAGATGTGGCGGATGTCATATATTCACTCAACAAAAAAGAAGACTACTCCATAATAGAGACTGAAAAATGACTTTGTTTGCAATGTTGGTAATTTACTTGATTTTTGTATTTGAGTTTATGCTTAGCACACGCTAAGCCCACTACGTGTTCTGTCTTGCAATCTCGAAAAATGTTCATTTTGGTACTACATATCTAAAAAAAGACATTTAAAACTTGGAAATTTCATGACCGCAGAAAGCGTTATATATTATAAGTTATAAGTTTATAAGCGTATAAGTTTATAAGATGCGCGCAAAACATGAGTGAAGAAGTTGTAACTTATGTTCGCATCCCTATTAATGACATTGAAAGAATGGTTAGAAGCAAACATAATCTCCCTGATAAGATGATTGACGTACGTCTTGAAGCAGATTATCTATTGTTATACTTTGCTAACGAGGATAAGGCAAGTTCGATGACAAGCACGGCGTCCCCCGCATGTTCAACATTTTTAGGCAAAAGGCGAAAGCGAAGGGCCCGTCGCAAACGAAATAGAATGAAAACTCGAGGATGGGATGTTGTCGCAAGGATAGTTAATAGAAGGGGACAGGCATGTGCTATTTACAAGCCGTTTGTCGAAGCCTTAAGCCAACTAATGTCACCTGACGAGCAGAAAGCAGCAGTCACTAAAATTCTGAAGTCCAATGGAAATAGGCCATCAGAAGCGTCAATAAATTATTTTCTGGAAAACACCTTGGAATACCTGAGCAGTCGCAAGGGTTCATAACTATAGTGAAAAATGAGGGACGAAAATGAGTAATACACGACTTAAAGAATTTAAGCAGTTTTGCAAGCCGTTTCCTCTGGAAGCGTACAAGTCAATTGACAATAATAGGCTTGCGGTTTATGCCATCAAAATTCTGCAACGGAAGAAAATTCCAGTCACAGAAGAAGCTGTAACCGTAGCTTTGTTTCTTTTCTTTCCTGAAAAATTTTCGTTGATAGGTTTTGAGCAATATCCAGATTCTGAGAGAGTACATCGAACTCTTCTCCAGCTGGGTCCAAAATGGAGGAACTGGGCGACAGGTAACACTCATACGGGATTTTCTTTGAACGAAAATGGCGAATTAGTATTTAAGCAAGTTGAACAAACTCTGAAAAATCCCCCAAAGTTTGCAAAAACCTTGAGACTTAAGACCCCTAAACCAAGGACAAGAGATCCTGAACAGGAGATCAAGGAAATTGAAGAAACTTCTCTCTTTAAAGAGTATAATCAAGGAAAAAGAGAAAATTTCAGCGAGTTTGCAATTTGGGAGTTGCTTAAGTCATATCCATACGCTCCAAAGGAAGCCTTAAAAGATAGGTTCGAGAAAATGTTGGAATGCGCTAAGCTTTCTGACCGCAAGGACATTATCCAATTTCTAAAATGGGTAAAGGATGCCTTTGCCAATGTTTTTGCTTGAAAGGAGGAAAGCCTGTGACAAAATATGAGGTTCAGGTGGCTGTTCGGTACCTAAAACTTCAATTTGAAAAAGGGGTAGGACGAAGCATAGCCAAGATAATAACTGAACTGGTTACCAACGCGGATGATAGTTACAAGAGGATGACTCCGGAAGAGGTATCAACAAACAAGAACTACGGAGACATAAGAATTGTTGCAAATCGGCGAAAGAAAAAGTTTCTGGTGATAGATCAAGCCCAAGGAATATCAAAAGAGGAAATGAAGGAGAAATTCGTGCCCTACGGAGAAGAATCAGGTGACAGAAAGGCAGGTTGGCGAACGAGAAGCCTTTTTGGAAAAGGTCTTAGAGATGTGTTATTTACCCAGAAATATGGTGTGGTTAAGTCGATAAAGAACAATCAGAGCAGTATTGCAGAATTTTACTATGGAAGCACGAGAGGATCGAAAGACAAAAGGCCTATAATCGACATAGATGACCATCCACCGAAAGTCAATAGGGACATCAGATTAAGTTGGGGAATAGATGAGAATGGCACTTGCGTCGAATTTCGTCTCAGAGAAGATCTAAACTTTCCCCGCAGAGAAACAATTCTTGAGAAGCTGAGGAGGTTCTATATGTTGAGAATGATAAACAGTAATCCAAACAGAAGAGTCTTTTTGCAGTATATAGATTCTAACGGCGAAGAAACAATTGATCAGATCAAATTTAGCTTCCCATCAGGAGAATTGATCGAGAAAAGGTCTTTGGACGTGAGCTTTGACAACAGAGTTTTTCCGACTGAAATTGAAATTTGGAGAGCGGAAAATGACCTCTTGCAGGGAACAGCAGGTTACGAAGACAGGGAAGGAGGGCTTCTTCTAATCGATGAAGACGACAATGTTATGGACCTGACTCTTTTCCGTTATGATAACGATCCTTCAGCTTCCAGACTATTTGGAACGGTTAGAATTAAAGGAGCAGGTGAATACATTCGTATGAAACTTAATAGCGATCCTCCAGAAGAAATTTTGACAGAAGACAGAGAAGGTTTGGTGAGAAGACATGGATTCTACAGAAAAATATCCGAAGTAGTTGAAACAATCCTTAAGCCTATTATCGAAGATGAAGAAAGAAGACGTAGATTACAGTCAGGTGGCTTTTCTTCAGAAACTTTGGCAAGGTATAATCAAGCAATCGATTCACTCAACGCACTATATCAAAAACTTGTCGGCAAAGCAGACTTCACCGACGGTTTTGCCGGGAAAAAACCAAAGTTACCTGAATACTTAAGTTTTATCAGACCAGAGCTGGCAATAACAGAAAATGTCCTTACGCCTATTGTTCTTATGATAAACTGTGACAAGTTTCCAACAGATTCTAAGGTGGCTGTTGTAAGTGATAATGAAAGTATATCAATACGTCCAGAAACATTTTTGATTGCCAGACAATCACCCGAATCTGCTCTACTTGTTAAGGTTCTTCGTATTAATGGATGCAAGGCTGGAATCGGTGGAAACATAATTGCTAAAGCCATTGACATTGAAGGCTTCGAAAGGAGTGCCGAACTGAAAATATCCGTGGTTGACAAGGAGGTGTTTTATCCTCCTAACGGTATAGCCTTTAAACCCTCTCATGTGCGTTTACATGAAGAAGCAAAAAGAAAACTATACCTTTACCTCGATGTTGAGAGAATTCCAACGGGCTCTACTATTGAATTAGCTTGTGACTCAGAAGCATTTGAACTGGAGTTAACATCCATTGAGTTTAGAGAAGAGATGAAAATTACTGAAGAAGTAGGTTGCTTAGAGGTCACAATAAGTGCACGAGGAAATGTCGGTCAACACGCACAAGTCGTAGCATCTTCGGGCAGTTATTCGGACAAAGCATCCGTAGAGATTATCAAAAGAAGCAAAGAACCTGAAACACCAAAAGAAGGCGGAAGATTTAAGCCCCCAATATTCGAACCAATTCCTAATTTGAAAGTTCAAACTTGGCTTCGCTCGGATGGAACAATCCTCATTAACACACTTGACCCATTAAACAAGGCATATTTTGGAGATAACCCAGTAGAAAGTGTGCAAGGTCCAACTGCTAAGAGACACTGTCAAATAAGACTCGCGGACCTCGTTTTGGATGAGTGCCTAAATCAAATAGTGACGGATGCGTGGAGTAAGAACACAATCGAAAAGAGGCATCCTAATAATCCTGAAATGGATATACGTATGTACATTGCGGAATGGAAATATGAGTATGGCCAAGAAATCCACAAGCATTTTGTAACCGTTCAAAGTGATCTGCCCACAAGTTGAAGAGACGAAAAGCTGACTTATAGAAAAACACATCTGAACTTTGTCATCACCCAAATCGATCCACTCCAGTTACGCTGCAACATGAACCTTTTGAGTTGACCCGTAGCAAGATTTTTTATCTCCATGTCCCGCAATTATTTCTTACTGATATTTGGCGGTAATCTATAAAAAAGGGTGCACAAGAAGGTTGAAGTAGATGATGGAAAGAGAAAAATTGACAGATTTTGAAAAGACCGATGTAAGGTTATCAGATAGTGCTATGGTTAGTGGACAAACATTTAGCGCCATCCCAAAAAAGGAAACTCCCTCTTTTAAACCCTCAATTGCCTACATAAACAGATGGGGTATCCTCTTTCATGCTGATTGTTTGGACATTCTGTCAAAAATTAAAGACAACAGTATTGACCTGGTTTTTACAGATCCTCCATTCAATTTAGGGAAAGATTACGATACTATGGCATATGAAGATAAGATGCGCCCTGACTTATACAGAAGTTGGTGCCATGCATGGATGAAAGAACTGGTTAGAGTGTTGCGTCCTGGTGGGAGTCTAACAATATACAGTTGGCCCAGATGGGTTATCGAAATAGGTTCGTACCTGCACAATATCCGCGAATTGGAATACAGAAGCCTAATTTCTTTGAAAATGAAAAGTGGGTTCCCTGTTAAAGGGCGTCTTCATCCCTCAAATTATTGCATTATGTACTATGTAAAGAAAGGAGCCAAGCCTACTTTCAACATTGTCCGATACAGGACGCCTATATGCAGACATTGTGGAAAGGAAATTCGAGACTATGGTGGATATAGAAGTAAATTTGAGAGATTCGAAGACGAAGAGGGAATACCATGGATACAAATATCCGATTTTTGGGAAGACACACGCCCCGCGCGACAGGACAAGTCAAGAAAATCTAAGGTTAATGAGCTTCCTGTCCACATCCCAGAGAGAATAATACTAATGGCCTCAAATAAAGATGATGTTGTTCTTGATATCTTTGGTGGAGGTGGAAGCACTTATCATGCTGCCCAGATGCACGGTCGTTTTTGGATCGGCTGTGAAATTGGAAATATCAGTCCGTGTCTGAGCCGCTTTGCTACCATATGGGGCAGAGAAGAAGAGAGTTTGGTGCCAAAGAAAATCGCTAAGTGCTTTAAAAAAGACTATCTCAATCATCTCATTAAAGAACGAATCTCCAATAACTACTTTCCCATAAGAGTTGTCAGACAATTAACCAACGGAGATAAAATTAAAAAAGACATGCTAAGCAAAAGCCGTGTAATGGGTTTTTAATGATGTTCACGTCGATTTATCACTAACCTGTACTTTTGTTTGTGGTCAATTACAAAACAACAAAGTTGCCAAACATGTAATGAAGCCTTATAATTTTGATATCTGCACCCAATCCGCAACACTTTGCAATCTTCACTCCTTCTACTCACAAACAAACAGCAATTCCACCCGCCAAAACACACGCACATTTTGTATTCTGTTAACAGCGACTAACAGAAAATTATCACAAAGCAATTGAAACTTAAGCCGTAACCCCATTGACATCAGAGACCATGTTACACCTAAAATAAGAGACTCTGAAATTACGCTTTCATGAAACTCATTTAAAAAATCATCAAACATAAATAAAATAATGTAAAAGGCAGAAATCCATATCGACAATTTACTAATAAATTAATATGCATCAGAAATTATTAGGGTGAAGTGTGTGCAGACTGAAGAGTATAAGGAATTGAAGGCTGAGATTGAAACTATTAAAAAACAAATAGTTAAGCTGGAAAAAGAGTTGCTAAGTGTTAAACGATTAGCAGAGAAGGCTTATGACACCGCTGCAATGCTTTAGATTTCAGGCTGTTTGAAATGGTCAGCATATTTTAGTTGAAGGTTTTCCCAGCACATGCCATCGTATGTTTCGTATTCTTCTTTGGATATTTCGCGACCGCATATTTCACAGGGGTATTCTTCTTTTTTTGTTTTGTTTTTGGTCATTTTTGGCTTTGCTCCTCTATTTGGGTTATTTGTTCGAAAACGTTTTTCAGATGGGTTTGTTTTTGGTCTACTTCGCCGGCTTTGTTGTATGCTTTTTTGATGTGGTCGTATAGGGTGTTCCATTCTTTTTCTACGTCGTTTAGTGATGTGGAGAGTTTGCCGAGGTTTTTTTGGATTTGTTCTGCTTTTTCGGATATTTCCATGGCTTGAAGTCCTACTGTGAGTAGGTTTAGGTTTATGGCAAGTGTCGCTGGCGAAACGAGTAGTACGCCTTGTTTGGCTGCGTCTGCGACGAGTGCCATTTCGCATTCTGTTAGGTATTGGTATACTGCTTCTGATGGGATGAATCCGAAGGCGAAGCTTGTTGTTCCTTCTTGTGGTTTTACGTAGTCTGTTTTGATTTTTTCTATATGTCCTTTCACGTCGTTGCGGAAGTTTACGGCGAAAGTTTCGCGTTGTGTTTTGTCTTTGGTTTCTGTCATTTTTCTGTAGTTGTCAAGTGGGAATTTGGAGTCTATGCATACTATGCCTTTTGGCGTGGGTATGTGGGCGTCAGGTATTTTTCCGATTTTTGGGAGTTTCTCTCTTATGTGCACGTATTTGGATGGGAGAAGGTCTTTTAGTATTTGCTCAAGTTGGAATTCGCCGTATTCCGCTCTGCCTCTCGTGACTTTGAAGAGGTTTTCCAGGTTTTGTGTTGCCCTTTGTATATCATTAGCTCTTTCTTTTATGGCGCCTATGTCCTGATCTATTCCTAACTCTTTCCAGCATGCGGCAACTGCGCCCCTAACTGTTTCTTGATCTACCGAAATTTTTTCTATTTTTCCTGAAAAGCGTAATAGTAGCAACATTATGATAACGAGAAGTATAAGAACTAAGGCAACCAGCAACTCAAGCATTTTTCCCACGTTGCATTCAGTTTTAAGATAATTTTGCCCTCGAGAGCGAATTAACAATTGTGAATTGTGACTCTTTAAAAGAAATGTTGATTCTGCATATCTTACGACGGGACAATTCGTTTGGTTATCTTAATCATTTTCTTTTATGTTTTCCAGAAATAGAATTGTGCTCTTCCTTGTTTTTTGCTGTCAACAATTCCCTCTGCCTTGAGTTTCTCGAGTGCCAGTCTTATTCTGGTGTATAGGCTTGGGGCTCCTTCTGGCCATGTTGAGAAAGGTCCGTTTAGTTTGTCTTTGTCGATGCCGTAGATTTCTACCATTAGTCCCATGATTGTGTAAGCGTCTTTTGGGTTCTCTTGGAGGTGTTTCTTGATTTTGTCAACCACATTGTTGCTTTCGAGTTGGCTGCGAGGGATTTTTATTGTTATTCCTGATTTTCGTCTTTTTCTTCTTTTTTCTTGCATTATTTGTTTCACCTCTTTAACATTTTTATCTTTTTAACTCTTAAACAATAATAACAATAACAACGCTATATTTAAGTTTACCTCTTATTGCGTTTTCTAAGAAAAATGTGTGTATTTCTGGTATGTCTTTACATATTTAGTCGTCGCTTCTTTGCATATACAGCATGATTAAAGTTCCTTTTCTTATGGGCCTTCCCATAACCAGTAGTTGGTTTTTACATCTTTTAGATTGTAAGCGTATTTTAGAGAGTTTATGAGTCTGGAGCGTTTTTCCAGGAAGGCTCTTTTGTAGAATAGTAGAGCTATTAGGAATGCTTCATCGAAGGGAACTTCCACTTTTGGCGCTATGAAGTATCTTTTTCGGGGTTTGCCTGCTTTGAAGAAGGCGTTTGCCAAGTCTTTTCGTGATGCTTTGCAGGCGTTAACGAATATAACTTTGGCTTTTATACGGAGTTTCTCTATGTCTTCAGCTGCAACTTTGCCTCCCTTTGTGATATGGAGGCTGGTTCTGCCATTCTCAACTTGACCGTGTGATGAGATATGGAGAAAGTCTGTTTTGCGTTCGAGCCATTTAAGAAAGTCGTTTTTATCCGGTTGCAGTGTGTGTAGTTATTTTCAATCCCCTTGTTTTTCTTCCGTCGTATCCTTTCATCATTAGGCGAAGAGCATTGGCAAGAGATTGAGCTTCATTTATTTTTTCATATTTGTGTATTCCCTTAAAAAGGAGAAGTCTGCGCATTATTCTTCACGGTTTTTCGTTAAGATGATATGTCTGTTTCGTGTTTTTTTAATGTTTTAATAAATATTTTGAGTGCTGAGGAAAATGATGAAACTATTGCGGGGGAGAGAATGTAATCTCTTTTTTGATTTTTTAAGGGTAATCCCTTTGACAAGTCGATTGTGGATTCTAAGAATGTGGAGAAAGTCTCTCCGAGTCGTGAATATCTACCTGTGAGGAGTTCGTCTAAGAAGGCTACCCAGTAGTCTATTTTTTGTGCGCGTCTGATAAGAATTAGATATGCTCCAAGAACTGGGCCTACATCATCTCTCACGGAATAAATGCGTGGGTTGCCTGTTTGAATTGGTGTTATGCATCCAGTTCTGCTTAGGATTGGAAGAATTTTGTTGAATGTGTCCCGAGTATTTCGTCCTCTGAGGCGAAGCAGTGTTGCTGTTTTGTCTTTGGTTCCTATGTTAAATAATAGTTCGTCTTTTCCTTTTTTGCTTTTGAAAGTTAGGTAATAGCTGTGCTCCATCTTTTTCCCTTCAATCGACTACCATGAAGAGGGCAATCTTGCTGAAGTTTAGTGGACATTCTTTTTTATAGCCATGAGTTATATAAAGCCCATGTTCATCTGCGACTAAGTCGTAGCCGTGGTCTGAGGTTATCAATACGGAGTTTTGTTTCGCAAAATGATTGATTTGGTCGAAAATGTTCTGCATGTTTAATGAAGTGAGAAAGTTGTCGATTGTCACGCCTTCTTGATGGGTTATGAGATCGATTGTAGAGCTTTTGATGTAGAATTTTGCTTTTAACGTTTCTTTTAGCAACTGTGCGTATTGCCTAAGGAAGGCTTCGCGGCCAAATGAGGGCATCTGTCCTGTCACGAATGAGGTTGCTCCTATTGGGTTTATAAATGCTTGATCGAAAATTGCAGTGTTATGATTTAGAGTAGTAAACTTGCCTGCCATTGTGATAATTTCTGGGATTGAGCCGCAGTCCAAAACGACTATTGCTCCTACCTTTCCGACTCTATCCTTTAAGAAATCTAATATGTAGTGAATGTTTGCTTCTTTGAGTATTACTGATTCGTCGGGTTTTTTCAAGAACTGGTTAAAAGACTTCACGAAACTTAGTGCGTTTAGGTAGAGTTTTCCGTTTGTCAGTGCTCGATGAGAAGCAGGGATTGTTTGGGTTAGCCTTTCTATTTCGGTTTCTTGTTGGTTTGTGGCGCCATATAGGGATAGGCCTGCTTTGGCGAATGCACAGAATGTTATCTTATGCATTGTTTGTATCGGTAGCGTGCCTGTTCCAGATATTGTTTTGACTATTATGTCTAAACTGCTAATAGAATTGTACATGTTATCCTTTTACCTTGCATTCAAGATGCTTACGCGGAAACTCAGGTGGAGACATTTCAGATAGCTCATTAGCAATGTATTGTCGCATCTCAACCGCAAGATCTATTATTTGTTGAAGCTCGTTGAGATCAAATTGGCGGTGTGGAAAAAGCAGTTTGACAAATCCTGAAATTATTTTTCTTACAGCGTTTTCGTCTCTTATTGTGAAATTGTCGCCAAATTCGACATGGGCATTTATTAGTTCCCTAAAGCTTTCTTTTCTTAGTTCATGGATCATTTCTGCGAAGTAGTCTGCGGCAAGTCCTATTCCTTGGGCCAAATGTTCTTCGCTTTTCATTATTTTCGGCATTTCCCATCCCGGTATTAAGCCATGTATTCTGTCCATGAAGGCTGAGTCTTGCATTATATCTGGCAATGCGTGTCTAATTTGGTCTGTTGGCATGATTTCTTCTTTTTCTATATTGCCCAGAAATACTAATGAGCAATCGCTGTGGGCTCTTTTGAGCGTTCCCCGTTCGAAGAAACCGTCAACCATGAAGTCTTTGAGTTTTCCTGCCATTTCATCTGGGTTTGCGAATTTTATCCTGCTTACTTCGTCGAAGGCTACTATGTCGTGTGTTGCTATGTCGCCTATGATTCTTAGTCTTGCGTCGAAGAACAGTCTGGCTGGAGTTACTGCTCCGCCCGAGTATATTCTGGTGTAGTGGGATAGGTTGCGGTATAGGTATGTTTTTCCTGTTGCTCTGGGTCCGAGTTCCATTATGTTTGTGTTTCCCTCAACTAAGGGAATGATTCGTGATAATTGAAGGAGTTTTTGGCATGGTGAATATGCGTTTGGGTTGAGTCCGATAGTTGTTATCAGTAGATCTATCCATTCATTTAATGAGAATTGCTGGCGGTTTTCGATGAAGCTTTTTGGGTCTATGTTGTAGACTTGAAATGGTTCTATGTCAATTAGTAAAATGGGCGATACGGCTTCTTCGGCGTTTTCAGGGATGTCGGGACGGTATTCCAATGTGCCAAGACCCCACATTCCTGACAATGTCCGCTCGAACTTTCTGATGATTCCTTCATCAGCCAAGGCATCGTAGATTTGCAGGCAAGGTATTTGCAGTAAATAGAGGTTTCTTTTAAGGTCGACACTTACTTTGAACTCGTCCATTAGCCTAACAATGCCGAGGCGCTTTAATTTGTAGAAAATCCTGTCTTTGTCTTTAGGTTCTGGGAAGTTTTCTGAAACGACTTCGGCAAGCTTGCTAAATGCTAATTCTCGATCAGGATAGGCACTGCAATATTTAGAGATGAGGTATTCTGATATGAAGCGTGGCAGTCTTGAGACTTCGTGGCGTAGAGCCAACCCTTTGTTTACTGATACTTCGCCAAAGATTTTGGTTGTTTTCTCGTCAAGATTGGACAATTTTGTTTCACTTTTTAGCTTGGTAGAAGTGTGTCCCAGCTTCTCCTTACTTTGCCTGTGAGGAAGGAACCAAGCATTTCTTGGAGTTTGTCTTGTGGAAGTGGGCTTGTGAACTTTATTTCTATGTATGGTGTTGCCTTGTATGAGTTGGAAACTTGTCTTAGGAATCTGGAGACATTAACGATAGTGCTTGCTGAATGTGCAGAGCCCAGAAAGTCAAATGTGACTCTTAGCATGTTGCTGCTTGTGCTTAGTTTTATGGAGCTTATTAACGTTCCATAAGTTTTGTACAGCGCTTCCAGTTTTGTTCTGAAATCTTCGTAGTTGAATGAAGGGTCAATCTCGACTATGACTTCGTTCATTCCTTTTTCTGGGGCAGGGGGTCCTATGGGAGGAGGTGGAATCTCCGGTCCTGTGATTATTGGGGGCTTTTCCTTTTCTTCAGGCGGTTTTATTTCTTCTATTTCGAATTTTATCTGGTCTGTTTCTTCGTCGATGATTATTGTTATCTTTTTGTTTTCGGTTTCCACGACTTTTTTGTCGAGTTTGCCGATTGCTTCTTTTATAGCTTGTAAGCTTAGGGGTTTTACGTCAAACGTGCCAAGTAATGCATTTTCTGCTATTTCGCTTATTCTGTCTTGTTTTCTGATTACTCCGCTTTCAATTTCGAATTTGTAGTGTTTGTATATGGCTTCGGAGATGAGTGTTGGGTCCCAAGTGAAGCCTGTTGATTCTACTACTCTTTTGAAGAATGTGTTTATTATGAGTGAATAATCTGAGAGTGAGTCTTTTCCGTCTTGTTCGAGTCTTGAGGCTTCTCCGCCAAGTTCGCCGAAAAGTTTGATTAGGCTTTGGGATATGAAGTTTTGTGATTGCATGCTGTAGAAGATGACTTCTTCGTAGAGTTCGAGGGCGCTTGTGGCTATTCTGCGGGTGAGTTTGACGAGTTCTCTTTGTGCTGATGTTCTTGCGTCTCTTACTTGTCGGTCAAGGGAGTTTTTTAATCCTATTTCCAGTTTTTTGCGTTGTTCTTCGAAGAATTCTGTTAGTCTTAAGGTTAGTCTTTTCTGGATTGTTCTTTCGTAGTCTACCATTTTCTCTTCTAAGATTTTTTCTTTGTTTCTTAGATGGTTTAGGAAGTCTTTGACGGCTGCGTATGAGATTACGTCGTCGATTAGCCTTGTAAGTTTGTCTGGGTTTATGTTTGGCAATAAGACAATTATGTGAAGCGGATGGGAAATTTTTCCTCCGAGGTTTATGCTTTGAAGCTTTTGTGATATAGTGTTGATGAGAGAGTGATAGTCTGTTTTTCTTTGGTATAGCTCGTTGAAGAGGAAGGCGTCCCATGGTGGAACAATTGCTATGGAGAGTATTCCTTCATTTTGGGCATTTCTGATGTCTGGGCTGTTTAGCATGTCTTCTATGTTTGATGTTGTGTTGTATTCTTTCAGTAATACTGTGACTTCGTTTTCTCTTGATCTGATTGAGGCTTTGGGGTTATAGAAGAGGCTTGTTAAGTTTGCTTGTTGGAGGTATGCTGGAAGTTGTGCAGGCTCTTCGAGGATGCGTCTTTGTTCTGAGACGAAAGCTGCGAGTTTATCGTATATAGTTCTCATTAGTGACGGCATGTAGAATTTCTGTTCTTCATGTTCTTTTTCTTCTATTCTTGCGCTTTGGGTTTTGAGTGCTTCTATTGCTTCTTGAAGTTGGCTTATGCTTTTTGTTGCTTCTTCTGAAGAGAGAACAGCGAGCATGTCAAGCTGCATTTCTTCGGCTGTTACTCCGTAGCGTTTCAGTTCTTTTGGGTCTCTAACTTCTATTAGCATGGTCACGTTGGCTGTTGTTCCTTTTGCGAGTATTTGTCTGGCGATTATGTTTACAGTTTTTTGTAGTTCTGGGTTTATTGCTCGTATGGCGTGTTCCATGTCTGATATTGCGCTTGCCCAGTCTGCTTCGAATTCTGCCATGAGGTCTACTGCGCCCGCTCTGGCGAGTGGTATGTGTTTGGTTCCGACGGATAGTGCTTTGTCTGGTTCGTATTTGAGGGCGTTTTCTGCTGCTTCTGCGACCATGTAGAGTGTTGTTCTTACGTATTCTGTTCTGGGGACGTCGGTTGGGCTGAGTATTTTTTTGAATAGCCACATCATGCTTGGAGATAGTGGGTAGTATATTCTGATTTGTTCTTTGTAGGTTTCTAATGTTTCTTTTAGGTTGTATTGTTGGGCTTGGAGAGTTAAGTAGGCTATTAGTTCCTCTTCTGGTTTTTCGTTTTCTTGTTTTTTGAATACTCTGTGTTTTGCTATGTTTATTGCGTGTTCTGGGTCGTAGGATAATGCTGCTTCTTCTGCTAAGCCTCCGGCAGCTCGGCTTAATCGTTCTTTTAATACAAGTAGGCGTTTTCTGAGCCCATCGATTTTTTCTTGGGTTTTTGGTTTGTCTGCTTGTTGGAGGTATATGGAGTCTATCTCGCGAAGGTCTTGTTCTGCTAACGCAACAATAATGAAAGTCGGTATTCCTTTATCGCCAAGTTTGGTGTAGAATTGTTCAATAAAGTTTATTACTTTTTCAATTTCGTGGTAGCTTTCTTCGTTTTGTGTTTCTATGTAATTTGTTAGCCGACTGATTATTCCTATTCCAAGTTCGTCTACGAGAAGTAGGAGTTTTGGGCTTCCGCCGAGGTTTCTGTATTCTTCAGCTATTTTGGATATGAGCTCTGCCAAGCCTTCTGATGAGAGTGAGGCTGCTTTTGCTCTGCTCATTTTTCCTATTGTTTCGATGTTTGCTTGGGACAGTTTGGGGTCTTTTATGTTCCAGATTTCTGGTTCTCTTTTTGCTAAGGCTTCCAGTTGGTCGAATATCTGTGCGAAGGGTTCTTCTTTGCTGAAGTCCATTCCTAAAGCAAGTATTTCTTTGGATAGGTTTTCTTTTAGTCCGAATTCTTTGGCGAGTTGGGATTTTGCTCCTTCTTTTGAGTTGAGCATGTGCCAGAGAAGTATTATGGCGTGGCTTTTTCCGAATCCGAATCCTCTGATCAGGAATGTGCCTTGAACTGTTGGTGTTGTGAGGCCTTCGAGGATTCTTTTTATGAATGTTTGCAGTGGGCTTGTTGGCCAGGTTATTTCTGTTACGTATGTTGGGTCTTTGAATTTTGTTCTTACGTGTTTTCCGAGGTAGCTTTTGATGACTTCGTTGAAGCTTGGTGTTAGTTCTGATTTTATTTCTGTGAGGGTTTCTTTTAGTTGGTAAACTTGACCTATTGTTTTCACGGCTGGTTCCTCTCTAAAAGACTAATTGTGTTAGGGTTTTTATAGCTAATTCCCTTATGAGGTGGGCCATTTCGCTTTCGTCCATGCCTGGGAAATATCCTGATATTTTTGTTTTGTCTGTTATTCTGTAGCCGAGGTCTTGGTTGCGTGTGGTTTCCAGTAGGATTATTGCGAGGGCTGCGTTGCTTGCGAGTTCTCTGTCGCTTGCCATGCTCATTTTTGCTTTGATTGTTTTTGCTCGTGTTGTTGGGTCTCCGCTTTCTGTTAGTGCTGAGCGTGCGAGTATTGTGGCTGTTCCTGGGGCTACTTCTTTTAGTTTGTCGAGTGAGGCTTTGCCGCCTGCGAGTGTTAGCATTTCGAGGAATTGTGGGTGGTAGGCTTTTCCTGCTTTGTCTATTGTTCTTTCTTGTATGAGTCCGTATTGTTTGAGGTTGTCGAGTCCGAAGCCGCAGAGTTTGCCTACTGTTTGGACGAGGTCGAAGTGTAATCCTAATGGTTCTTGGCGTATTTTTGCTGTTGCCAAGTCTACTCTTGAGATTAGCCATAGGGTTAGGTATGAGCGTGTGGCTGGGTCTGTGAGCATGCCTTGGGTTATGTGTTTTTCTATTTTTTGGGATGTTGTTGGGTCTATTTTTAGTGGTGCTGTTTCTGTTAGGACTTTGTAGATTAGGGGTTGGACGTATTTTGATACGACTGCTGTTATGGCTGTGTCGTATAGGTCTGAGAATTTGGCGCCTATTGGGAGTTCGAAGCGTGAGGCTACGCTGAGGGCTGTTCCGAACATGAGGGCTGCTGTGTCTGCTGGGGAGGCGTTTGCTTCTATGATTATTTTTCTTGTGTCTTCTACTGTTTCTTCGACTACTTTTTTGAAGAGTGGGTTTTCTATTACGCTGTTTTTGACGTCTTGGGGTGATACTTCTAAGAGTTTTTGGCGTGGGTATTTGCGTCCGATTATTACGAGGCTCATTTCTTGGGCTATGATGTTTACTTGTTTTTTGTAGCGGGTTTTCATTTCTGTTTGGAGTGGCCATACTTTGGGGACTACGAATTTGTTTTCATAGATTGATTCGCTGACGACGTGCCATGCTTCTGCTGTGGGATGTGTGAACCAGAGGGTGAGGACGCCGTCGTCTTTTAGGACTTTTGAGTTTTCGTTCATGAATTCTTTGAAGAATTTGCTGAATCTTCCTTGAGTGTCTTCCTTGTCGTAGGTTACGACTTCTCTTTCTCTTGGAACTGTTGGGCTTGTCCAGTTCCAGTTTGTCAGTTTTAGGTTTGGTTTGAATAGGAGTTCGAGGACTGGTGCTAAGGCTCTGCGAAGTATTGCCCAAAAGAATTCGCTTCTGTCGCTGTAGATTACCTGTTCAAAATATGGAGGATCAACATTTATGACATCTACGCTATTTGCAGCCAGAATTGTGGAAAGCTGAGTTGCATCACCCATGTAAACATCCACATACCTGCCGATATTGGAGCCTCGAAATTCATCGCAGAGAAAACGCAGGACAGGAAGAACCCCGCCAGTTGTCTTTGCCAGACTTCCAGATTCAGCTATATCAGGCTCTAATGCCCACATTAATGCTTCGTCTACACGTTTTATTTCGCAGTATTCTTTTCTGAAGTCTAACGTGCTCTCTCCCCTCAAAGTGTTTCCAATTCCTGTCTTAAACGGTGAACCTTGCCACTTTGTTGCTATAGTGTTGTAGTCTACTATTTTGTCGAGTGCCAAAGCCAAATAGGTCGCTACTGCTGCGCCGAATTCTCCATTTTTCGAGGCAAGCTTCTCGGCTGTTTCTGTCACGATTTTAGAAAGTTTTGTTATAGCTAACAATTGTCTTGGGTTGTAAAGCATATACCACTTCGATAAATTCTTGCTTTTCGCCGTGCTGGCCCACATGTTATCCAAAGAAATTTCATCCAAAGGAATGCAATTTTGAAGCTCCAAAAGCTCATTGCTAAGAGCACGCAAAGAATCAACAAACTTCTTCTTCTCCAATTCATCATCATATACAGCATAGAAACTGCTGCCAACCTGCTTTACCAGGGGAATATGCAGATTAAGCATTTTCTCCTCAATTTCAGACGTAACAGGAGTAAAACCCTCAACTACACTTTCCATCAATTGTGCATGCTCATAAAACCACTGATCAAAAGCTGTTGTTCCACTTTTTGCTTGCCCTCGAAGCTGGAACCACTTACCACAACCATCATAGGGACACCTAATATTATTCCCACGTTTCGCAATAGTTCCAGAAGATATAGGACTGTCTGTTGTTTGAGTTGAAAAAGACTTCTTCGCTTTGTCATAAGCTATTTTTAGAAACCTCTTTTTGAACCTCGGCGCCTTCGTTATGGCAGGCTCAACGCCTTGTATTGGAATAAGCCCACCACAAAATGGACACTTAACGCCCCGTGCAAAAATATAGTTTTCAGCATCCTCTCCATAGTATTGCCCTAATTCTTCCCGCGCTCTGCGAACGAACTCTTTAGAAGCTTTCAAGGTTTCTTCAAAAAGTCCAGAATCAGCATATTTAGCTGGAAACTCGACACCTGCTCTTAAAATAAGATAAGCGACAGGATTATACTCAACAGCAACAGTCCGAAAACCAAGCCGAGCAGACTCAAGAGGAATACTGCCCCCACCAGCCATAGGATCCAAAACAGTCACTTCAGCCGGAGACTTCTTCACACTTTCATTAACGATCTTCTCAACACTTACCCTGTTAGGCTTTGCATAAAAAAGAAGACCTGAACCATGACTACGAGCAGCAACAGAAATCCCCTTCCCAACACCAAACGCCTCCAACAAAACATCATGAGCAGTCGTTGCGCTTGCTACAGAACTCAAAGTCAACACACGAGATGTCGAACAAGGTCTCCTCGCAAACCACGTATGAAGATTACGAATTCGTGGTCCAACAACCATTGGCTTAACCTTAAAAACCTTCAGATACTCCTGCCTCTTCTCCTTCTCAAGCCCCTTAAAACCGACCTCAACAACAGCATCAAGATTAGTTTCTTTCAACGGAAGAAAATCCTCAACCAACCTTCCATTCTTCTCCAGCCTTAAACCTTCACCCATTACTCAGCCCTTCATAATCCACTCTTTCAACGCCTGAGCTTTAGGTCCAGGTCCCCCGCTTGTAGGAAACACAATCTTAACACCATATCTCTCCAAGTCTGGCAAGGCTTCCGCATACTGCTTACCCATAGCCAAATAAACCTCTGAATACCTTCCATTCTTCAACTTCTTCTTCAAAAACTCCTCATTCTGCGCCTTAGCCTTCTCCAAAACCTCCTTTGAAAACTTCTGCTTACCCCACTCGCTTCCTTCCGGCTCACGAAAAGCCAAAGGCGCATCACCATCCACCAACGTCAAATCATCAACCATAACAACAACATCAACATCCCTAACGCTACCCAAATACTTCCTGGCAACTCTAAAAAACAAACCATCAAAACGCTCCAAAGCAGACAACAACCCACTATCCTTCCTACGCCTAAAAGAAGGCCCCAATACCAACAGACGCCTCTTCCTACCCAAACACTGCAAGCCTCCAATACAACAAAAATACAAACACCATTTATAAAACAATAACCCAAAATACAAGAACCAGAAAATGTTACTACCGCAATTTTACATCCAAAATCCTCTCAACTTGTTTTTTCAACCATTTCTGACGTTCTTTAACTTCTTTCTCCGTCCAATCATGTTTGCGTAAAATTCTCTGGTTAATTTTGAATGCAGTAACTCCGTCAATACGCTTGCCTTTGTAAATCTCTTTCTTATCCTTAAATGGCTTATTACTGGCTTGTTCATTCTTCTTTCCCAAAAGCAATGTGAGATTACCCATCTTATTCAGCCACAACTGAGCCTTATCCCTATCCCACTTCTTCTTCCAATAAGGTATTTTATGCCACTTCTCAGGAAGAACATGATCAACATGAATCTCTCTATTAAGATCTATGAACACTTTTACAGAAGGATCCCACTGCTGATACTCTATCAGAACTAACAAAGGCTTAAGCCACGACTCACCATACGCATCCTCTTCCAAAGCTTCTTTGACACGTTTATCAACATGATCCTCACGCATTTTCTTCTCCATTTCTTTCCTAATCTCACTAACAGTTTTCTTTCTTTTAATCCACCGCAACAGTCCAAAAGAAAAATCTCTAACCTTAGCTGTCGTATAATCAGCGACCCAATAAGAATAGTAAAATCTCCTAACTTCATCCCACAGCTCATCAAGCTTGCCAAAATTCTCCTTCATCGCTGCCGTCAGAATAGTCTTCCAAAAAACCTGATTCGGCAAGTACCACAAAGAATAAACAGCTCTTGAACTCAAATTGTAAACCTTAACAAAACTTTTCACAAACTCAGTAAAATCGTAGAGTATTTTGTTAGCGGGATTTTTGGCGGCAATTTTCTCCATAAATTCATCATATAACTCCCTCTCAGGCTTGGTCCCTATCTTGTAGTAAATGTAATAGGTTAAAATGTTTTCAACTTTCTCTTCAGTCTGCTCTGCATAAGTTTCTATCATACTCCAATTTGAATTAAACTTCTTTCTATCCGTCTCATTCTTACACAGTTCACCATACAAATGACTCTTTATCAAATCCGCGAGACTCAAGTCTAAACCTCTCTTGTTTAGAACCTGAAAAAGCGTTATCGCGGATGATCTATCCTTGCATACTATGGTGACCGCAGTAACCCGATCAAAAAGAAAATTTGCGAAATTTTCAAATACTACAAAATCCTTGCCGATATTCTCCTCCAACTTCTTTTTAAAGATCAAAGCGGCATTCAAAATCTTGTTCTCTGGCTTCTGCTTTTCCTTTTTCGTCAGCTTACTACTTGGAAAATTAACTTTCTCGAGGATATTATTCAAAAAATGATCATGATAATTGCGCTGAGTAATTAAGGTAAGTCTATATTTGTCCCTAACATGGCTTTTAATAGCGTTCTTAAGCCTCTTATTCAATGTTTGATCTTTATTCTTTTTCAAAAAATCAGCGTACAAATCTCGCATAGCACAAATTAGAATCATTAATGAAGCAAGTCGCTGTTGTCCATCAACCACCTCAAATCCCAAAGGAGACTTTTCACGAGCAAATATCATAGACCCTAAAAAATACTCATTGCGGTTTCCCTCAAAAGCTGCAAAAATATCCTCCCAAAGTTTTTCAATATGCTCATCCTCCCAACTGTATGGTCTTTGAAAATCTGGGACCTGATAGAAGCCCTCCGGATCAGAGAAAATCATATCAACATTCTTGGTATCTGGCTTATAAACAGTCTCAAGTTGAAAACTCATCAAACTCGCTCCTGTAACAGACTTTAATATCAAAAGTGAAAGTATAAAACTGTTCTGAAATCTTGCTACCTATGTTTTGTCTTTCTTGCGCGCGCAGAACAGATAAACTTTTATTCGTCTTAGGAAAACGCATATGCAAATCTTTGAAAGCTGAAGGGGTCAAATTCCGCAACTGCATATTTTCTGTTAACGATGATTAAGAGAAGAATATTTGGAAATCTACGAGGTTAAAACATTTTATCATTTGAGCTATGTTGTCGAGCTTTTACTATTTGGTGAGAAAGGTAAAAAGGGCGGAAAGTTAAATTTGGTTGTATATTAGGGGATATTCTTTCCAAGCAAAGTCAGGAACATCAGCCAATCTAATTTTAACCCTAACACTCATATTGATTTTCTGACCTTTCTACTTTAACTTCAGTGCTTAAATTATAGTCTGATGACTTCGAATTTTATTAATCCTTTTTCTATTCCTTGTTTTATTCTCCTTTGCTCGTAGGTTAAATCCGCTTCGCCAGTCTTAACATCAGCTAAAACAACTGTTATTGGAACATCTTCGATTCTTTCCCTCACTTTTGTGTAGCCATCAAAGATCACATAATCAACAGGATCTCCAATAAACCGTGCATCACTCGGATTATGACCAAAAACTTTGAAGATAGGCGCCAACTGTTCCGCTAACGCCCCCTTAAGAACAGCCCTGCTTTTTGCTAAGGCATCCTCCCTAAACGCCTTTTCAGTTTCAATCTTCCACTGTTCCAATAAAGCCCTATATTTTTCTTCAAAAAACTTCTCAAGCTCAGCTTTTCTCTGATCAAACACCCTCTGTCCAATCTCCTCCCCAAGCCTTCTCGCCATCGACTCCACTTTAGCCCTAAAATAAAAGAAAGCAAACAGAATCCCAATAAAAATGCCCACAATAATGGCTATAATAGATTCTATCATTTCCATACCCCTCTAACCTTAAAGTGACCATTTCCGGATTTTAGCATTTTTCTCTATAAGTGCGCAACTGTTGCCCTAAGACATGGAAGCTCGAGGCTAATTATGTGCATAAAACTTTTAGCGTATGCAGGTGGATTAAAGGCTGTGAAAGTCATGGGAAGTATAAGTGTATCATGTGATTGTGGATACGTTTACACTGTTAGTCAAGGCTCCACGCTCATATGTCCAAAGTGTGGACGCGTTCCCATCCTCCTTTGGGACCGCAACATGTGGACGCATAAACTCGAGGAGTTCAATTATCCAAAATCCGACATGGGCCGTAAACAAGAATTTGAACACAAACGTGGAATTGACAAATATTTCAAGGTTAAAGCTCTCTTAGGATAACGCGCTAAAAAGACGACTCAACCACATACGAGATCATCCTGGTTGATTTTCGGTTTTTCTGTTAAGAGACACTAAAGGAAGCTGAATATTTTAACTCTTATCTATTAGATCAGAATTGATTGCAGTTTTACGGAAAGGGAGAGGAACATGGATGTTCTAATAGTTGTTTATTCCTCGGTCATTTTTTGTAGTTCTTCTATCTCCTTTTGTAGTTCTTTTATTCTTTCCTTGACGTATTCTTCCAGCACTTCCATTTTTCCGTGGTTTTCTGTGATTTTTGACGTTAGTGCACCGCGCACGTGTTTTGGGACTATTATTTTTCCATAGTTTCTGATCTCCTTAATTTTTTGTGTTATAAGCTCAGTCGTGGTTTTCTTCTCTATTAAAAGTTTGCCAGCATTTATTATGCCTATGGGTTCTTCAAGGCCTTTAAGTGTTTCATCATTGATTGTCGACTTTCCCGAATAGAGTCTCAACCCCTCCTTATATGGGATGACAACCCCTACGTTCTTGGTTTTGGCGCTTAATCTTCCAACAAATTTCTCCGGAACAATCATTACGCCGACGTTTTCTATCCCCTTAATACGCTCAACTTCCTCTTCCGTTACGCTTTTTAGGTCTAAGACTCCTGTGTTCTTTATTATTCCCTCTTCCCTTTTTTCCTCACTCATATTCATTCACCTCCTATTTTAAAGGTTACTTTCGAGTAGAAGGCTCTGTAGTATTTCGTCCATCTTGATTCTTTACTGGAAAATTTTATGTCCGCCTCGATGAGCCCGAGAAACTCCAACCGTGAAAGATGATATAGGATGGTTGTTAGGGGAACTTTAAGCTCCCCTGAAATTTCGGTGGCGGATAAAGCCTTTCCTTGCAGAAGTGCCAAAATCCTTTTGCCCACGCTGCTTCCGAGCTCCAGTGCAACCATCCTCCAGCGCCAATCCTCCAAATCAACATCGTAGCTCAAACAGAGCCTCCACAAAAATCATAAAAAGGGAAACAAAATAATCTTACCCCAACTTCAAAAATTTTTGAGATTGATTAGTTCTGTTAGTGTTGTTATCTTTGGGCATTGTTTATCCTTATACAGTCCTTTTCTATCAAGAAGTAACGCTTTTAGGCCGGCGTTATATGCGCCGACATAGTCTTCACCATACTTGTCGCCCACATGTAAAATATAGCTTGCTGGAATGTTCAGAAGTTTTGAGGCTTTTCTGAATATTTCTGGGCTTGGCTTCTCGTATCCAACATCGCCTGACGCTATTATGGCTTCAAAACAGTTTGGTATAGACACTCTTATTACCAGTGGCTTGAGGTTTTGTAAACAATTTCAAATGTTGTGCCTAAAATGCGGTTACTTCAAAGTTTCATGCAAGAACCCTAAGGAATAAAGGTTTATAGGCAAATCTCTTAATAATTCTACCGAGTGATATAACAGAAGTATGAATATGACGATAAGTGTGACAAAAAAGGACCGTGTTATTTTTTGGTTTTACGGGTCACTGAAGAAGATTGAGAGCAAAGTCTTGGCACTCTCGTCAGGATTTCTTCTGGGCAGAATTGTGCACGAAGTTTCGGTCCCGTATAGAGATTTTTTTGGTATCATTTTGGGTTTATTTTCTGTTTCAGACCGCCCAGCAAATTACTTAACTTGGCTCTCAGTAGTGCTTTTGGGCGTCATTCCATTACTTAGTTATATATTCACCAGACTTTATCGAAGGCGCCAATATGATAGGGTTTTTGCATCTTTGGTGCAAAAGCATAAAGCACCATCCATCGCACGATTCAACGCAATGAGTTGGGGGAGCGCATTATCGTTACAAACCTGTCCCGAATTACACAGAGGATGGTCTGTATCTCAAGTCAAACTCGATCATAATCCAAAAAGATTTTCTATGCCTAAAGAATATGTGCAGGCGTATCAAGACTACTTTAAAAAATATTACAAGAAGAAGCGTTTCTTTGATGATACTAAAAAGATAATGTTAACACAAAATCCTATAGCCTTTTCTGACTCTCCCACATTGAGGCTTGAAACTCAAGAAACACTTTACAGTCAAACCCTTTTTTATTTAGATAATGTAGCGGTGCTCACCTCAAAAAGAGATGAACTCATCAGCAAACTTCTTGATGAACTTCGCGTCTTGTTTCCACATACTCTATGTTTACATGCAGTTGTTGTTACCAAAGATGATAAAGTTCTAATTACTAAGCGTTCTCCAAAAGTTGCATATTTTCCTGGAACATGGTCTTGTTCTGTTGAGGAGCAACTCTCAATAGAGGACATTCGTAATGGAACCCCCGATACGGTGATGCTGAAATGGTTTGAGAGACTCTTACAGGAAGAATTGGGATTATGTAGCGAAACTTATAACAAAGATAACTTAAGAATACTATCAGTTTTTTTGGAAAGCGATGTGCTAAATATTTCTATTTGTGGGCACGCTATTTTGGATATTAATTCTGCTGAATTAAACCGAATAATAGAAGGTCTACCACGAACTGACTATGAATTTAGTGAATGGAGATTCATTACGCACAGGGAATTATTAAACGAACTTTTCCATCCCACAAGATTGTATCATCCTACAAGCGGATACCGGATGTTAATGGCATTAATACGACGTTATGGAGAACCCAAAGTTGCGAGTGAATTCTTCTCAAGATGACACAATTCGCATGACATCAGCAAAAAGTTATAATTCCTTGCCTTTCAAGTCGTTCTGTTAGTAATGTTTAAAAGAATGTTGCTGGTTTCAAGGTTTGGTATCTTTATGTCCTTTTTCTTATTAGTTTGCGTCAATAAAAAGTGTGGGTAACGGATTTCAAAAATTTGCGGGAATTACAGTTTAATCGCTTGGTCTGGTTGTTTCAAAACTTGGCATATGGGACAGTAACGTTCTGGTGCTTCTGTTTTGGCGCATTCGTCACATATTGGTTTTCCGCAGTTTTGACAGATTTTGTCTCCTGGTGTCGGTTTTCCGCAGATCATGCATGGCTCTTCAACCAGTTCTATGGTTATTGTTGCTTTGACTTTATGATCGTGATCTATTCCAATCCCATGGGCGAGGGCTATTAGATTAAAGTCTTTAGATTCTAACCATTCAATGGTGTGGTCGTTGATTGTTATAATGTTGCATGTGAAGATTCCGGTCGCGCTAATTTTTTTCTTCTTTTCTGTCAACATTAATATCAGACTCGGAGTCTAACTTATTTTTTGCAAGAATTTTAATATTTGTTGCATTTTTGAAGATAAAGCTTTCGCAACTTACTTATAAGTTTCTTGAATATGGACTCAGTATTTTCTGCATATTTCCTTCAGCTTTTTCAGTTTCTCCTCAGGATTATATGTCCATTTTCCATTTTCAAAATACTCATAAGATATTGTCTGGCGTTTGTAAGAAGTGGGGTCCAGAGTTGCATAAGTGAAGTCTTTAATTGATCCTTCCAAATGTAAGCGGTTTAATGATTTGATAAGGTTTGGAAACTCTGTTTTTAATATGTAGATGTTTAGGATCAGGGAGTCTTTTCCAATGATTTTTGCGTAGCTTACAATGAAGGGTTTTCCTTCACACGCATTAGCGAATTGGGCAACTGATTTTTCGTTCCTAAAATTAATAATAAAGACGTAAAGGTCTGAGATTTGAATGGGAAACGGATAGATGTCAACTGCATAGTCAACTATAAGGTTTCTTTGAAGAACATGTTTATGATAGCGGAAACCCACACTTTGCGAAGCAATTCCAACGATCTTCGCCAACTTCTTAAGTTCTATAGATTCGTCTTTTTGAAGCTCCTTTATTATTAATAGGTCTTTTTTGTCAACCATTACGGGGTAGCTTTGCGGCTCTCTTATTGCATCAGGCAGTCTGCTTGAAGCTGCTAAAACATCATTTATCCACTCCTCCCATAAGAATTTCCATTCCTTTCTTTCGAAATCATACCATGAAAAGTTCGGAGGAATTACTCGGGAGTTTGTAGTCCAGAAAAACTGAAAATTAGAAAAAGCTCGGAGACGTTTAGCTTGACTTATATATTTTTCGAGTTCTTTCATATAGTCAGCAGGAAATGCAAAATGTGAGGTATAACCATCGAATTTGCCATAGCATCTTATTATGTAGGTCCAATAATCTGTGTTCTTCATAGTTTCTAAGAGTCGGTCTTGATGCCCAATCAGTGCGTCAGCAATCAAAAAAGCTTTGGCTAAGCCCAGCAGTGACAAGTTTGGGTTGATTGCTACTAAGACTTGCCCATCTTTCATCATTTTTCTTAAACGAAATCTGACCGTAGTTATCGGTAAATTTGTGGATTTAGCTAATGCTGTAATGTTTCTGCATCCAAGATCTCCCATCGTCTCGAGAATCTTTGCATTTGCCTTATCCAGAAACTTGAAGTAATTGAAGAGTTTGCTGGTCCACTCGCTCACTCTTACCGAGCTCCTAATATGCATTATTTGTCAAGGTTTTAAATGCTATATGCTCTTCCGTTCATGAGCTTGGTTGATCACTAAAAGGTTTTGAAGGACCCCCTTCATCGCCGCACAACCTTGCAAAAGGCTTTTGACTGCCACCTTCGTCTCCAGATGGCATTATACCTCTCACCGCTTTATTTTCGGTGACCGATGGAGCATGTAAGATGCTTGCTATTATGCCTCCAACAGATGCTGCAAGGAATATGGCTAAGAAGAGTAATCCAGCGACCATTTTTTTCATAAGTTTCACCTCCTTCAGGTTAATGTTTAGAATATTTTTCGGAGCGAGGTTATCTGTCTATTTTCAAAAAATCTGGCTAATATTGCAAAAAACAAGTCACCAATTAGTCAAGAAGTGTACCTATGTTGGAAAAAGCCGAGTGAAAATGGCGTTTGCGAGGATCAAGAGATGCACTGCTAAATGAACACACATATTATTAATGTTGTATTGTCATTTTTGGCGTTTTTCGTTAATGATTTTTAGCGGAGCTTGTGGGCTTCTGTCTATTTTAGCTGTGCAGAAAAAGGTTGAGGGTGTTTAGATGGGGCCTCTTTTGTTGAAAAGTGTCCAGTCGTATGTTGGAAGGTCGCGAAGGTATGGTAATTGCCAACTGTATTCTGGATGTAGGGTTAGAAATTCTGTAGCGTTGAAGGGTGTGCCGCAGGGGTGTCCCCAGCGTCCCCACATTCCCAGCTTGGATAAGCCAATTTGCTGGATGTAACTTTTCCGTCATATGCCCCTGAGGGGTCATAGTCCCATTCTGGTTCGTCTTCGCCATGTCCGCAGATGGTTCTTCCGCTTGGCGCCCATATGCCTTTAAGAGTGTCGTAATGATCTCCAAGCATGAGTTTGCCGATTTCTACTGTTATACTGCCGTAGTATATTTGGGAAAGCTGTTGCCATCTTTGGTATCTGCAATATCCACTTGTGGTTGGGTCGGTCCAGTCGTATGTGGTTTCTGAGCGGACACCTGGTCCTTTGGGGTAGTTGCATGATCCTATGAAGCCGTTGTAGGTGCGTTCAATATCCCAATGGTAACAGCCAAGCTGTAATGAGCATATCTCGCCGGTTTTTGCATCGCCTATAAGCCATTCATTGGCGTAGGCACCGTTACTATTGTATGTCATGACTTTGAGCCAATCATTTATATTGTTGGTGTATTGCATTGCATATCTTATGCGGACAAATATTGGAATGCCGTTAAGGTTGTATGTTTCCATGCCTGGAAGCGTGGTTTCACACACCATCAACCCAGCGCTGTTCATTATCCAGTCTTGCCCACTCCAAATACAGCCTCCACTGCTTTGATACAAAATTTCGTATCCTCTCATCGGCTTTATGTGAAAGATGACATTCCAATAAGCGTCTCCAGCATATCCAGCCCACGTGTTGTGGCCTATAACAATTTGTCCGTCCTCAGTTGCGTTGCCTGTTGCTATAAATGCGCTACATCCCTTGCTCCACATTAGAGGTTTAATAAAGCCGGAATGTAAACGCACTTTTTCAAAGTAAGCGTTCCAATACGCATCTATGTCAGCCCAAGCGTTAAACGCTACAATATCCCATATATCCCAGTTTTTGTAACCTGCAGCTCTTAAACCAGCAACTATCCCTTCCATCTCAACCCTATACTCTGCTGGAACTTTCCGCCAAACATAAAGTCGAGCGATATCCCGCGCAACATACCACCAATCACCAAATTTCTCCTCGCTCCAGTAAACATGAATGGCGGCGCTCCAAGAAGTGTTTAGGTTATCAGCAAGCAAGAAGCCATGCTGGTATCCTATCTGGAATGGGGTTCCTTCAAGGTGGACAAATATCCATCCGTTCTTCTCCAGGCGGTAAGCATCTAACAACAAAGGGTTGCGTTTATACACGCAAGCAGACGCTTGGAATTGCACAGTATTTACTGTAAGAATTAAAGTCAACACCAAACTTAACCCAAAAATTCGGCTTTTCCTCATTTCCTCCCTCCCTCAATTAAAATAAAAAATAAACAAGGATATAAAACTTAAAGAAGCCAATAATCTTCTAAATTGCATTCAAAGAATATCCACAAAAACATAAATTGCCAATTAAATGGCTGCCTAAAACTTGAATTTTCGTTCTTCTGTTCATCTTTTCCGTAGTGAGTATGCGCTTAGCCATACTATTAGGGCGATTAATAGCAATAGCAGTATTGGGTTGCCGATTATGCGTGTTATGGTTTCCTCAAATCCGCCCGCCGTTATGGCTGTTGTTTCGGTTATTTGTGTGGGCGCTGTTATCGTGAATGTTAGGTATGAGGCGGTTGTTATTGTCGTGCCGTCGCTCGTTTTCCCTATAACTTTGAAGGGTATGCTGTAGTAGCCCTGCGTGTTCTGCGGGGCGGTTAGGCGTGCTTGGATTGTGGCTGTGCCTATGGCTTGAAGTCCCCGTGAAGCTTGCATGGGCAGCGTGTCTGTGATTTGGAGCCATTCGCCTCTCGCTTGAAACTCGACGGATTCGATGCTTATTGTTGTGGCGTCAAATATGACTGTTATGGCGAAGTCTTTGCTTGTGCCTGCTGGAACCGTGCCCAAATCCACGAGTTGAGCCTTGAATGTCATCGGGGGTGGGGCTGGAATCTCCACGGCTTTGTAGGCGAGTTTGATTTGCGTGTTGTAGCTTATGTAGATGTTGGCTGTTGAGCTTGAGCCTATGTAGATGTTGTCCACATACCACCCGTAGAAGGTTAGGATGTGCGTGGCGTTGTAGTATAGTTGCGTGTCCAAGGCTTCAAAGTTGTAGTAGCCTGAACCCCGATAGATCGTCGTCGGCGTAGTCACCTGCCAACCGTCAACCGTGAGGCGCACATACATTTCTGGGTCGCTGACGATTGTAACATTATTGGCGACATAGACGATGGTTATGTCCGTGGTGCCCGCTGCCAAGTTGAAAGTGTAATTCTGGTCGAAGCTCACGATTTCTCCAGCGTTCTTCCAGCATTTGAACCCGTAAACATAGGTGCTGTTAACCGTTATCTTCGAGTCCAGAACCGTCAAAGTATGGCTTCCCGTGTTCAGAAACGAGCTCCAAGGCGCAAAGAGAATCTGCGTCGGATAATCCAAAGTGAAAGCAACATAAGAAAGCCACGACGGCTCAACATCAACATTCAGCTTAGCAGCCACCGTGGTCACTTGCTCCTCAGCATACCAAGCACCATGCCCAGGCTCAGGGCTCACATACTTGCGAACCTTAAAAGCTGAAAAAGTGGCAGAGCTTAGACCACCAGTTCCTCCGACTCTCAAATAAATCCTGTCAGGAGTTTCCGTGTTATACTCATTTACATTCCAGCCACCCTTCCAATAAATCTGGACAAAGCCTGAAGCGTTCCTTTGAATTATGGCGTTGAGAGTAGATGAGTAGCTTGATGGGTTACCGTATCCTAACTGATACCAGTAATCATCGTTATGTCCCACGCCTGCCTTCGCACCAAAATTATGGTTGGCGGTGTCATACATGTCTTCCCAAAAGCTTACGAATGCCACTCCAGGATCGTTATAAACATAGTTGTGGATGCTGAAATCCGCTCTAATCCATGTGCCGTATGAACCAACATAGAGGGAACAGCTTATTGGGAAAGCTATTAGAGATACATTAGTTTCGTATTGCTGGGTGCTAAACCATTCCACTCTGTAATAGCTTGGGAAATATAATGTTGCGTTGCTTTTTATCTGTGCAGTCGCCCCACTTTGTCCCTTCAATTGTATCTGGTGTTGGCTTGGGTCAATAATGTATCCGTATCCTTGGCTGTCCACCGTCCAGCGACTGTTCAAGCTCGGACTACTCCAGTCTTCAGCAAAAATGAAAGTGTTGTCGAGGCTTGACTGGTCTTGAGCGTCTGGATTGCCATAGTAAATGTAGATGTTCTGGTCCGTGCTTAGGTCGAGGCTGGGTTTAATCCAGAACCATGCTTCGTCAGAAGACTTGTAGGTTATGGCATAGGGGAAAACATTTCCGTCGGCATCTGCGAACCGCACATCACTATAGTCTGCTTTGCATTTTGTGCTCACATAAACTATGTTGTCGGAATCGTTGCCAGAAGCCCTACGCACCTTAAACATCATCTGGTAGCCTACTCCAGCGTTCGTGGCTCCCGTTATAGTGTGCTTTTTGCGGTAAGTGTAGCCTGAAAGCCATCCTGGCGGAAGTTGACCGTCTGTGGCTTTGACCGTGGGAAAAGGAACCGCCCAGAAAATGGATAAAACTATGGAAGCAATCAGAGCAACGGCGAGAAGGCGACATGATTGCATGGACGATTCCTCAATTGATAAATTAGCGTCTCCTTGAAGCTGCAACAACAGCCAACATTAGCAACAGCAAAAGAATGACAAGCGGGTCGGAGAAGTATCCCATAACCTTGTCCAGAGTGCTAACCTGCGCAGCCGTGCCGACCGTGAATTTGACATAGGAGTTAGCCGTCAAACTTGTGCCTTCAATCATGCCCGTAACCGAAAACGGAATACTGTAGACTCCTTGGATGTTTGGAGGCACGGACAGAGAAGCCCTAATCGTGCTGTTTCCCTTAACCACATCGAGGGGCAACTGGTCCAGAACCGTGAACCACTCCGCCTTTGCCTTAAACTCGACATTAACTATCTTGACTGTCTGGTTACAGTATAAGGTGATTGTGAAGTTAGCCGTGGAGCCTGGGCTCACGCTTCCCAAGTCCACCACATCCAAGCCGAGGCTAAAAATGTTCACATAATACGGCTGCTCTTGCGGTTGCTCTGGCGGAGTAGGTGGGACAGCCCAAGAAACGACTACATAACTTGCGAGGTTGTAAATGTAGATTAGCGATGCCTCTTGTGTCCAATTAGTCCAAGTTTGACGGTTGACTTCCACTTTCTGCGGTGAACCCATGCCTGGAGCCCAAACGACAGCCGTGCCACTCATGTGGAACGAGAGTTTGCGGTTAGTCCAATCCCAGAAAAATTCGGATATGGATGACTGCCCAGCCAGCCAGAAGGTGTCGAAGGTTTCCTTGGCAAACTGCACGCTTAGGCTTTGGCTACAGTATGTAATGTTGTAGGCTGGCTCTTCCGAAGCGTAGGCTCCAGACCCGTAGGTGACGCTACTAATGTTCCACACGCTGAATCTCCCTTCTTAATATCCCTCATATTCCTGTAGGAATCAGCACCTCCTTTATCCTTCTGTGGAGACCATAAAGCCTTCCCTAAAGCATAATCTCCAGTTTCCCTTGTTGGTCTGCCCTTAACATAAGTTTTTTCAATCCACCAATTCCCATGAGGCCCATCTTGAAAACTAACATTCAACCCTTCCTTTTTTAAATGTTCTATCAATTTGTTCTTGTCGTAATTACCGGCGATTGTTAATATTGTCCCAGGAAGCGCAACTTTTTCATTCAAAGGAGCAGGCAAATGAGACCTGTCAAAATTTCTCGGTTCTTTCCACCATTTGACTTTACGCTGATTTGCATATCCCACCTCTCCATCGGGATCACCAACCACATTTTTATCATCGAAATAATAGTCGCCTACAACTTCTCCAATCATGGCAACAATGTTGTTCTTTCTATACGCGATGATAATGTCCCCTTTTTGGATTTCATCCCTGAACCTAATTAATTGAACCGCATCAGTCAAGCTCTCAGTCTCTGTTCTTCGCCACTTTTTCTGACTTATTTCCATTATCTGCTCCTTAGTCAAATTAGTGATATCACCGAACTCCGTCCAGCCTACTGCCACGACACCTTCTTGATAAAATAGGTCAGCCGCCCTGGCAGGATTTTCATGATGAGTTACTATTTTAATAATTTTCATTGAAGACACCGGCAGCAATTAAGAAACACTTTTAACCACTATTACGCCGTTGTTTCACAAGCTCAAAAATTCTTGTTGCCAAAAAAGGCAATATTATGACAGATTAGGCAACAAAGTGATTTAATCAACATTAAATTAACACTGCAAACATGAAAAAAGACAAGGTGATTTCGGCGCTAAATTCAGAGCTTCGAAGAGAAATTTTGAAAATAATCTCAAAAGAGGCGATGCCAGTCATTCAGGTGCTTGAGGAACTAAAAAAGAGGAAATTTGACGTAAAGTATAGGGAGTCTGTTTATCGCGCTTTAGAAAAGCTTGTTGACTCTGGGCTTGTCGAAAAATGCTATATTAAAGAAAAGGGCTTATGCTACCAACTCAAAGCTAAAATTGTAAAAATCGACCTTACAAAAGGCGAAATGGAAACTCAATAAATAAAAAGTTCGTGTCAAGCTTAAATGTGAAACCATTTTAGTGTTCATTCGCATTCACAAGGGTTCTCCATAATACAGATAAGTACAAGCCAAAAACAAAAGGTCATTTCTAAAGATGCACATGTAAAGCAGACGGGGATTTTGTTACTGTTTCTGTCCGCACTCAGGGCAAAAGCGGGCAGAGACTGGAATTCTGCTCTTACATTTTGGGCAGATCTTTAACAAGAGTTCTGGACGCAGCAGATTTCCGCAAAAACTACAATAGTTAGCATCAAAAGGAACACGTCCACCACATCTTGGACAAATTGAGAATCGCCTATATGGAGGAAGTGGAATAAGGACCCAAACTCCAAAGCCCAAGCAACACATCCAAATTAAATTAAGAAATCCTCTTTCATATTCCTTTTCCATTATGCCAATAAAATCAAAATATACGCCCGATTGAAACGACTAATATTTTCGCCATATATTATATGGGCACTGGTTCCAGCAGTACCTGCTGCCCTTGAAAACGCAGTTTTTGCATTCTGGCAAATCGAAGAGCCTCGGTTTCCTGCTAACACCAGAATCCTTCAG